>JAEEGJ010027390.1_pt1 | contig 11455 bp, 5 predicted proteins | sample 8958761 | NCBI WGS metagenome assembly JAEEGJ01 (sample SAMN16246546, study PRJNA631951) | gut metagenome | biome: gut microbiome; feature: rumen; material: RS-attached | host: Bos | place: Iran: Karaj | collected 2018-10
GGTGTCGTCCTGTGTGTAGTCTGCTGGACACCTAATATCCTGATCCCCTTCAGATATCAGCCTCTTGGCGCCGGGATCATGTTCTTTGTAGTCGGATTCGGAGTTTTCCTCATCGTATACTCCAATTACATAGCAAGAGGTTTCGAAAGACTTCTTCATGTAAACGAAGCAACAACCATCAGCGGACAGTATGCAAACGGTAGCGCATATGTAAAGCCCACTAAGTATAAGAGCAAAACCGCTCAGACCGTCGTTGAAGTATACTGGCCCACAGTAACCTGTCTTTATCTGATATTTAGCTTCCTGACATTCAGATGGGATCTTACCTGGATCATCTGGGTTATAGCCGGAGTATTCCACAGAGTAGTAATGATTAATTGTACTGACGATGAAGACTAGGAGGAAATCATGACTAAGTTATACATAACAATAATTTCAATTGTCACAGTTGTGGCTATCATGTTCGGATGTTTCATCCATATATTCCGCAGAGGAAACTTCTCATGGAATACTCGTAACCTCGAAGCAGTAAGTGATACCGTAGAGTTTTCCGGAGACATTGATACCATCGAAGTAAACATGAGCTATGCAGGTATCACCATCGAGTACGGCAACGATCTTCATGTTGAGTATGATCTTCCTAAGGATTATATCCCTGAGATCGAGTTAAACAACGGAACCCTTTCCATAGAGAATAAAAACACTTTAACCATCGGTGGTAACGGATGGAATGATTTTTCAATGGTTATAGTCATCCCTGAAGGCACAGAGTTGGATAAATTGGATGTAAAACTCAATGCAGGAAATATTGAGATTGCAGACATTCCCGTAGATAACTTCAAGGTTAACTGCGATGCCGGAAATATCGAAGTCGATAAAATCGATTGTGCAAGAATGAATGTAGAAGTTGATGCAGGTAACATTGAGATCAGAGACTGCACCATCACCGAGTTCATGGTAAGAGCGGATGCAGGCAATATCGAGATGCACAATTCAACCATCGATACCATTAAAGCCGATGCAGATGCAGGAAACATTGAATCTCACAACTGCACCATCAGCAGCGGATCCGTTGAGACAGATCTCGGAAACATCAACCTTCGCGGAGACATCGGAGATGTAACCACCAAGACTTCCCTCGGAATCGTAAACGTCGATAACTGATATATATAATAAATGTGACACAGGATCCGACCCTGTGTCACATTATTTTTTATCTGTTCTTAATTCTGATATCGGTAATTGCTACCTGATCACCTGTGATGGATACATAAACATCAGCTTTCTTATCATTAAGAGTAGTGATATTTGTGATGGATATTCCACCGTTTTCGGTTTCGGTGATGAGCTTATTTTTAAATCTCGTAAAGCTTACCGTACATTCAAAGCCTTTTCTGTTCAGCTTCTTCCAAGCATCCCAGTTGGTAAATTCCTTACCCTTTACGGCTTCCGTTTTATTTTCCGAATCGCTTCCGCCGCCCTGTGCTTCACCGTCCAGACGGATCATGGCATGTTCCTTATACCCGGCTCCCATTACCTTTCCGTCATCTGCTGAGTAGAGAAGCAGGAAGGGACAATGCCAGACAAGATTTGCGGAAGGAAGACTCATGGTATGGAAAATAAGACTCATGCCGTCTTTTACCTTCACGCCTTCCGAGTAATCACTTCTGTTACTGTCTATCTGAACATTGGGAACATCGCTTTCAAGTCTGTTGATATAGTTTATCTCTTCTGCGATTCTCGGTATTTCTTCCTCGGGAACTCTCTTGTCGGTTTTCTCAACTTCTATTGAAGAGATGTGACAATTTTCTCCGGTAAGACCTATGTAAGCATACTTGGATGTATCCGGAAGCGCCACAACAGCTTCGCTTCTGTATCCGCCGCCCTCAAGTTTTAATTGAACATGATCTCTGTTTCTTGCTATTTCAATAAAGTAAGTTTCATCCTCATCCTGTTCTATCTGTTCAAGAGAGATGAGCTTAATATTTCTTGCTTCGGAACAAACGAAATGTCCGTCAAACCATATCTCACCAAACTCTGTATATCTGGTATCCTTGATTGCTCTTTCGGTGTCGTGCACTCTTTCATCAAGCGAATCAAATATGATGATCGCAGGTGATGAATAAGGTTTCTCCTCATCAACAGGAGATGCGCAAAACGCAATGATCTTTTTCTCGGGTCTGATCCTTATTCCGTACGAGATCGCGCTTCTGTATTCTTCACACGAGAATTCATTCTTAAAGATCGTATCAACGTTTTCCGTCTCTTCCTTCATCTGATAATCAACATCGCTGTCTATCAGCTGAAGCATTATTCCCGTATATAAAGGATCGTATTTAAATCCCGATTCCTTGATGAACTCTTCTCTTACAACCGACTGAGGGAGTGGCTCCCTGTAACTGTTTCTCGTTGTCATGGAGTCATAGCTTTCGGCAATTGCTATGATCCTTGCAGCTTCAGGAATTTCGAGTCCCTTTAATCCCTTCGGAAATCCGCTGCCGTCATATTTTTCCATATGATACTTTGCGCCCAGCGACAGGTAAGGATACTCTGAAATGCCTGACAGGATTCTTTCACCTATCATTGGCTCCTGTCTCATTGCATCGATTTCTTCCTTGGTAAGGTTGCCTTCCTTTTTCAGGATCTCATCGGAGATTCCTATCTTACCTACATCGTGCAAAAGCGCAGCCTGATAAATCTCCTTACACTCTTCATCGGTCTTTCCGTTCATCTGAGCAAGCATGTAGGAGTAATCCGCAACTCTTACGGAATGGCCTTCCGCATAATCGACTCTTGCATCGATTGCATTTACAAATGCCTTGATGGTCTGCTCGAACAGATTCTGAATCTTCATCTGGTCGCTCTTCAGATGTTCGACTTCGGATTCCTTCTCATCGGAAATCTTGTCGTTGATATCCTCGTACGCAAATGTGTACAGGAATATGGAAACAACGGCAAGGGACATATTGATAAGTGATACACCGTATTTAGCAGCCTGTATGATACCTGCCGCAATGGGTACGATAATAAAGAGCAGGAATGATTTAACCAGCTTTTTACTGATCTTCTTCCTGTACTGGATTACGATGGTAAGATCAAGCACCGGTCCCGCAAATACAAGAAGGTAATTTACTATGAAAAACCATCCTCTGTGATATGCATTTGCTTCATCAATTGTGTAAACACACCCGGTGAAAAGATTGATAATCAAAAGTCCGGCACTTACGAATGCACATATGCCGGCGGCTCTCAATCTCTTCGGCGCGTTTTCTCCCGTATCTTCAACAAGCACCGTCCCAACATACATGTTGAAAACAAAACTCATTACGGTGTTCAGGAAGTATACGACAAAGTTACCCAAAACAACCATCACATGAGCAACCGTGCCTGTCTCACCCTCATACATATAAGCTTGATGCTCGAATATCAGGATGAAAAATGTAGACAGCTCAAGTGCTACCAAAAAGGCTTTTCTCTTTGGCGAAAGTGTCCTTGTCATGAGCAGCAGGAAAACCATTGCGCAGCATATACCGCTCAGTGCAAGCATGATATCAAGTTGTAATGAGAGCCAAAACTCAGCCATATCCGACTTCCTATTACTGTTTTATTTATGACGAATGAAGAATTCCTTGAGTTGCTGAAGGAGTTCTTCTTTTTCAATAGTCTTGAGGAAATATCCTTCGGGCCTTAACGACAAAACGGCCATAACACTTTCTTTATCACTCTTTCCGGTAAGAAACATTACGGGGATGGATGCGGTATCAAGATCACCTCTTAACATCTCAAGAACCTGAGGTCCGCTGGTGATAGGCATCTCATGATCGAGAAGTATGAGATCCGCTTTGTTTTTACCCAGCCACTTGATTGCCTGAAGACCGGAATTAGCCATGGATACTTTGTACGTACCTTTCAGCCAGTCCCTTACAACTCCCATGTAGTTAGGATCGTCATCAACAATGAGAATGCTCTTCTTGAATTCACCGGCATTCATCTTATCCATGACTTCTTCCACATCTTTGATAAAGGCCGAAGCATCGATTGGTCTTATATACTCTTTGTATATATGATCCGAAGGAACAACATCGGTGATAACTTTAATATCCTGCTTCTCACCGATCACGGTAACAATCTTGGAATCTTCATTCAACTTGTCCTTAAGAAAGACCAAAGTGTCATGACCGGGATGTTCTCTTTCTTCTGCGTAAAGAGCAATAAGTCCCGCATCTTCCCAGCCTGCGTTAATATCATTAACGGTCCAGTTTGCAAAATAGGCATCATACCCCGAGTCTTTTAATTTTTTAACCAGTACCCTTATGAGAAAAGATTCCTTCTCACCGGCTACCATAATGCGATTCTTAGGCATATCCTCTCCTATTTCTCCTGAATCATTTTTTCAAGTTCTTCCCAATTGACTGCCTTGAGATTGGTCTTAAGCTTTCCGAAGAATACAGCATCGGCATCGGGAAGCTTATATGAAAGTATCTGGTCTACGATCATCTCTACAGAGTCATAATCCATCTCCGGGATAACTTCCTTAAGTGCTTTGTATGCATCCTTCAGTTCATCCTCGGGAACAGGCTTCTTATCGTCTTCTTTTCCTTCGGTAAGTTTGGAAAGTTTATCCTTAAATGCTCTGTGCATCTCAAGAAGTTTGTCTCCGTTTTCCGCAATAAATTCCGTATCTGATTTATTGCCGGCTTCTTCAAGCTTCTCGCAAAGCACTGACAACTCCGTTGCTCCTACGATCCTTGCGGATGTCTTAAGTGCATGTACCTTGACTGTAAACATCTTTATGTCATTATCCGCAAGTGCATCTTCGATAACCTTGGCATTGGACTCAATTGTTTCATGGAACATATTGATGGCGGTGATGTAGGATGTAACTCCGCCTGCTGCTTTAATACCTTCATCGAGATTGATTCCCTGAACGTCTTTGATCCACTTAAGTTCATCGGGAAGTTCTTTAAGGTCCGTAACCGCATCATCATTTCCGGGCTTCATCATGATCTCATCGGGAAGATGCTTCATGATTGCCTTCTCAAGTTCGCGGCTGTCTATGGGCTTGGCAAGATATCCGTTAAAGCCCTTGGACATATAAAATTCTGCACCGCCCGCCATCGCATTTGCTGTAAGTGCATATACGGGAAGATCGGGCTTGATCTCACGAATCTTTTCAAGGGTTTCTATGCCGTCCATTCCGGGCATCATGTGATCCAGGAGAACTACGTTAAAGTTCTCGACTCTGACTTTCTCAAGTCCCTCTTCTCCGCTTGTTGCGGTGGTAACAAATACCTTGGTTGCCTTAAGAAGTCCCTTGATTACGGTAAGGTTCATGGGATTATCATCTACTACCAGGATATCCGCATCGGGTGCGATAAACTGAGGAACATAAGGCTTGCCCGCTTCTTCTCCCGCATGTTCATCAAATGTTCCGATAACCTCTGCCTCTTCATATCTCTGAGTACATGTAAGGATGAATTCGGAGCCTTCACCGTAAACACTCTTGCACTCCAGAGTTCCGTTCATAAGCTCGGCAAATCTCTTGGATATATCAAGTCCGAGACCCGTTCCCTGAATTCCGCTGTTCTTCTCTTCATCGAATCTCTCGTATGCGTTGAAGAGCTTATCCATATCTTCGGGTTTAATTCCGATTCCCGTATCCTTAACGGTAAATACAAGCTTTACTTCCTTATCGGTTTTGGTCTGCACATTTACGCTGAGTGTAAGACCACCGATATCGGTGTACTTAACCGCGTTGGTAAGCAGGTTCATAAGTATCTGCTTAACCTTGGGTTCATCACCGTACATATGCTTGGGAAGATCTTCATCGATATCGTAATCAAATGTGAGATCCTTTTGATTACTTCTTATTCTTGTCATCTTAACAAGAGATCTGAGCATCTCGGCGGAATCATATTCTTTTTCGATTAGATTCATCTTGCCGGACTCGATCTTGGAAATATCGAGAAGGTCGTTAACCAAGCCAAGCAGCGATTCCGATGCATCCCTTATATCAAGTGCGTAGTTGATGACCGACATGAAATACGGCTTGGGAACATCTGCCGGGTCTTCACGCAGGATCATCTCATCCATACCCATAATTGTATTAATGGGCGTTCTGATCTCATGTGACATATTTGCAAGGAATCTGGACTTAGCGGAGTTTGCTCTCTCTGCTTCATCCCTTGCAATCTGGATTTCCTTATATTGTCTTCTGATGATCGTACCGGACATTATTCTCCAAACGATGAGTCCGCAGATAAGACCGACAATCGCAATAAGCAGTATCCTCATTCCGAGAAGTTCGGAGAGTCTGGGCTGCTTTACTATGGTGTAGGTTGCTTCTTCGATTGCATTACCAGTTACACCGTCCAGGATTTGAATGTGAAGAATATAGTTGCCGTATTTAAGTCCGGTATATTCCAGTGATGTAAGGTTACTTCTTTCAACGGTTATTCCGTTATCATTCGCGCCCTCCAGATATACCTTGATCATGGGATTGGTCATGGTGTAATCAAGAACCGCAGGTACGATGGTAATACGAGCATTGGTTGAAGGAATCGTATATACTCCGTCCGCATCCGGAAGCAGTTCCTCGTCTCCGACGAAAATAGAACGGACTCCCATTCTAAGATAAGAAACCGATTCAAAGAAGTGATTGATATTAACTCTGTTGACTCCGGTTCTTCCGGAGATGTAAAGATTACCAAATTCATCCAGGCAGCTGAAGGAATTACTGGTGGGAACACTGGTAAGACCGTTTGCCGTAGTATAAAGTCTGTAATCGGTAATACTGTCGTTGATCATATCGGTTGCTTTAACCGAGAAGATTCCGTAGGATGACAGAACCCAGATATCACCGAGCTTATCGTAGAAAATGTCGAAGTTGTTATTGTAAGGGAATGAGGTTACGGTATGAACTCCATCATTCCAGTAGAACTGTATCGAGTTCGAAGTTACAAACCAGATTACTTTTCTCGCATCATCCCTTTTGATTCTTAACACAACATCACTGGAGAGACCTTCATCTCTTCCGATGTGTTTGATATCATTTCCGCTGATCACGTATATTCCGTCACCGTCTGTTCCGGCATAGATATTACCTTCCGAATCAGACTCAACAGTCAGGAAGATCGTGTTTTCGATTCCATCCTCTGAAGTTACGGTTCTTACAACTTTTCCGTTTTTGATGATTGCAAGACCGCCGTTTGTACCTGCAAGAAGTGAACCGTCATCCGCGAGCACCGCACATCTGACGGAGTTATCGGGGAGTCCGTCTTCCTCGGTGATATTTGTAAATTTTCCCGAAGAATCCAGATGTACAATTCCCATTTCGGCAGAATATGTACATATCCACAGATCCTCCTCTGTTCCTTCGATAATGCACCTGATTCTTGCAGTTCCGAAATAATCAGACAGGTCACTTCTTACTATCTGGTTATATGCATTGATAACGTGAAGTCCCGAATCAGTTCCGACGAAGAGATTGTTCTTGTAGTAGCAGGTTGTGTTTACTACCTCTTCATCAAGACCTGTCAGTTCATAAACATCAATGAAGTTGTTGGTGACAATTTTCATTACTCCCTGTCTGGACGATGCAAGCCAAAGATTACCCTGATAATCCGCAGTGATCATTTCGATTGCATTATGCATGGGAATATTTCGGAGTTCATGGAATCTCCGTTCAATATCGAGATATCCGGCAGCAGAGTTGGTTGCAACCCATATGCGTCCACACGCGTAAGTGATGCTGACGATACCTTTATCAAAAGATACATTTGTTTTATTCATACGATCCATCAGATCACCGAATCGTCCGTAATACAGAGATCCTGCCGCAGTACCGAAATACAGATATCCTTCCTTCTCCGGATCTGCATAAAGTGTGGTGATGGTCTCAGGTCCCAGATATCCGTTTTCATAGAAATGTTCGACATGCTCTGATTCGATCATAAATACATGTCCGGTTTTAGTTGTTCCGTATATGTATCCCGAGGGAGTGGATGAAAGCGTAGAGATAATCTCATTGTTGATTCTTTCATCATCAATGGATCTGAGCATACCGTTCTTATCAACATATGATAATCCGGCTGTTGTTCCGATAAAGATATTACCCGCGGTATCCTCCGCAAAGCATCTTATGGATGAAGAAGGAAGACCATCCTTATAAGTGTAATGAACACGAATGTTCTTCTCGATTAAAACGACACCATTGTCATTAGTTCCAACCCATACTCTTCCCTTTGAATCTTCGAATATGGATCTTCCGCTTGTAAGTCCTTCGGAGGAATCCAGTCTTTCGAAATTAAGACCATCATATCTTATGATTCCGCTGTATCCGCCGATCCATACATATCCGTCACTTGTCCCGAGAATGCAGTTTGCATCGGATGTAGGAAGGCCGTTCGTCGCATCATAAAGCTTAGCGGTATATCCTGCACCATCAAGCTGTCCCGATGCAGAATAACCTCCTCCGATTCTGCTTTCGGTCATTTCCTCGGATATTGTTTCCGGGGCATGGATATTTCCACCTGCAGATACAGGAATACTTATGATCACTGCCGAAAGGAACGCACCTGCTATCACCGATGCCGCACGTCTTCCGGTTTTATTTTTCAATCCGATCATTAACGATTTCCTCCGTTAACTTTCCTGATACTTCTTAAGAACAACTTTGATCTCCGGCATCGCATCCATAAACGCTTCTACGACCTTGGGGTCGAACATTTTACCCGATCCGTCGTTTATGATCTCAAGCGCTTTCTCGATGGAGAAGGCAGGTTTATAAACTCTGGGAGACGTAAGTGCATCGAATACATCAGCAACCGCCATTATACGTGCTGCAAGAGGAATGACCTGCCCGTGAAGTTTCTCGGGATATCCCTTGCCGTCCCATCTTTCATGGTGATATGCCGCCATGTTTCTGGCTTCCTTGAGATAGTTTTCACCGTTAACGGTATTGATAACTTTTTCAATTATCTCTCTGCCGTATATGGTATGAGACTTCATGATCTCATACTCACCATCATCGAGCTTGCCAGGCTTGTTCAGGACATTATCCGGAATACTGATCTTACCGACGTCATGCAAGGGCGCCGACTTGACTATATCCGACATAAACTTGGGCGTAAGTTTCTCGGAATAGTATCCTTTCTTCTTAAGTGACTCGGATATTATCTTGACGTATTCCGCTGTCTTAGCGATATGTGCACCTGTATCAGAGTCTCTGTTTTCCACGAGGTCCGCCATGGTGATGATCAGACCGTTCTGCATCTTGTCCGAACTCTCAGCCAGATATCTTACGCTTCGCATCTGCTCCGTTGTCTCGGATGCCATCTTACACAGCGACGTATATAGTTTTTCGATTTCATTGTTCGTATGAATATCCAGTGCTCTGAGCTTACGGACTTTACTGTCGAGCGTTGCCTGATCGTTCTCACCGAGAGTAAAGTCGCTGATTGCTTTTGCCATACTTCCGATAGGGTAGATCATGTGATATTCGGAAACCCAGAGACCATAAGCAAGGATAAGTGAGAAGAATCCCGAAAAAACAAGAATGGTTTTAAGTGCATACTTTCCGACATACTCAGACGCATATGAAAGCGATGCATCGGCACCGACATATCCTACAGTGATGCCGTCGGAATTTCTGACGGGATAATATGACGAGATAACCCATCCGAATGTGTCATTGGATTCGATCGGTTCAATTTCCTCTCCCGCAAAAAGATTGGGCAGATAGGGGATAAAAGCTTCCTCAAATTCAACTAGCTCTCCGTTTTCGTATCCGGGCTCATCATCGGTATCCAGATCGATGATAAATACGCACCCTTCCTGTCTTACTTTTATAAGATACAGATACTTAACTCCGGGAATTGCATCCCTTATTCTTCTGAATTCTTCAACGGTCTCAGCATATCCGGGAGCATCTTCCCCGAGTGCAAGATACGTATCAACCTTGTTTGCATCCATGATCGATGCAGCAAATTTTGCTGCATTGATGGCATTTTCTTTGTACTCATCCTTTTTATCGTTGAAGTACTGTGTGATGTTGATAATACTGAGTCCGATGGTAAGGGACAGTGCGGTGATAATAAGCATATATGTAAGTCTGGCCCTTAGAGATGATTCACCTTTAACGCGCTGTCCCTTGATTGCCTTCGCCTCATCCTTGGAAAGGGGCTTCTGTCTCCACTTGCTGTTTCTGATCTCGGTCTTTTTTTCCGAAGGTACAAACCACAATCCGAAAAGAGCAAGAGCAAGTGAAATTCCCTTGTCTACAAGATTGAGTCCGATATTAAGAAGCATGGAGAACAGGAAGTATGCGACTTTGTTATCGCCTGCAAGTGTAAGAGATGCCCTGGCAACATCCTCGAACTGGGGCTCGCCCATAAGGAGCCACTGAAAAACAGTACCGAGAATGCCGGCGCAAAGTGAGATGGCAAGAATGAACCAGGTGAAGTTTATCTTCTTCCTGTGACACTCGTGCTTTATGAAATGCGAAGTTCCGACAGCAATAAGAACTCCGATAACGGTGTAATAAACCGAAAATCCGTTAAAGAATGAGCACAGAATATTGGTCGCAACAGCCGTAACAAGTCCGGGCAGCATTCCGGCGAGCGCTGCCACAAACAGAGTTCCTACACAGTCCAGATACATGGGTACTCCGGACATTTTTATCAGATATGCAAGCAGTACGTTGACCGCGACGCCTCCGATAACCGATGCAATCCTGTATATGCTGTTTTTACCGATTCTCAGCTTAGTAAATTTCATCGTTCCTCCGTACATATATAAAAAATGCCCGGCAGGGATCTTCACTGAAACAGCAAAAATCCGCCCCGGACATACTTCGATACCTGTCTATTCGGCATAACACAAGAAAACGTATTAAGTTTCGTTACTATGGTACACATTCCCAGCTTCCCGCCTCAAAAAACCGTACAGTGCATACTACATATTATTATAACACATTCTATACAACGGACAATTGTGACAAAACGGTGTATTTGGGCGGTTTTAGGGGTTTTTTAGCCTAAAAAGTCCCGGACACAGAGTCCGGGACCTGAAATCAGCAGATATCCTCTTTTAATACATCTATTATCTCGTCGTTTTTGATCTTATTCATGCTCATCAGCATGCTTAAGCCGATGACTCCGAAGACTGCGGCTATCACGACCGGATACATCCTGTAATTGGGGACGAATGCGAACAGATTGCCCCTCATTCTGCTGTACATAAGATAGCTCAGGAGTATCGATATCGGAATTCCGAAAAGAACTGCCTTAATACCGTACAAAAATGTCTCCAGTCTGATCATCTTCTTAAAACCGTGCGCATCCATTCCCACAGATCTGTACATTGCGAATTCTTTTCTCCGAAGGAGTATTCCGGTTGAGATCGTGTTGATGATATTGGCTACGGCAACAAGCGTCAGAAGAGTGGTAAATCCGTA
>JAEEGJ010027395.1_pt1 | contig 11454 bp, 9 predicted proteins | sample 8958761 | NCBI WGS metagenome assembly JAEEGJ01 (sample SAMN16246546, study PRJNA631951) | gut metagenome | biome: gut microbiome; feature: rumen; material: RS-attached | host: Bos | place: Iran: Karaj | collected 2018-10
CTTTACCTGTTGAATCTGAACACCCATGAACAACTGAAGGTGACGAACCAGAAGAGCGGCAAGCTGAAGAACGGTCAGACCGCAGGTTCTGGTTCCATGGCGGCGGCAAGCCTCATCGTGAACGGCGGCGAGAACGGTTGGCGTGTGACGATCCAGCAGTATCTGGACCGCGTGGAAGAATGGGAGTTCGTTCAGCAGAAGGATTGGAAGAGCCGTCTGAACCCGCTGGGCAGTTGGTCTGGTGAGCAGGGCGATCATGAATTCATGTTTACCATGCCGGCGGGTTGCGGCCGTGTCCGCACCGTGCAGCAGGGCGGTGGCTATGTCCGCATTGACATCATCGATCCCGAAGGAAAGACGCTCATCCATTCCGTTTCGACGCAGCCTGGCGAACAGGAAACATGGCTGTATGAGCCGAAGACCTACAAAGTGAAGGTCAGTGCCATTCAGGCCAGCTGGAATCTGCATATCGAGACATTGGACGACTTCAAGGCCGGGGAACGGAAATGAGTGAAAATCGTCCGAAAGTGCGCCATGTCCAGACGCTTGTGGAGATGAACCACTGCGTCGGGACGGCGCGTCGTGACGCGGCGTTCGACAATCTGGAGGAGTATTGCAAAACGAAGCTGATGTCTGCTCGCGTCAGACAACGCAAGCATGCATACGCCTATTGCCTGTATTTGGTGAACGAAGCGTTGACGGCAGCGGAGCATTCTGCGTTAATAGAGGAAAAGCAGGGGATGCTGGACCGGCCGGCGACGCATTTCCTCAAACTGTTGCAGGATATGGCGAGCACGATGGAAGCTCTTGCGAACCATGTCATGATGGTGGAGCAGGAGGCTGAATTGTTGCATGAGGCACTAGGCGACAACGTCCATAAACTGCTTTCCGAATCTTGCGACCAGTTCGTGAAGACAGAGGCTGGGGCGGCAAAATCGTTCATCAGCATGCTGTCAGTCGGCAAGGAGTTGCTGAAAGTGAGTACGCAACGCCATCGCGAACATTTTTCAGAAGATGACGAACGGCGTTATAGCTTGTGTTATGAAGAATACAAACGCCACTATGCGGAGATGTTGCAGAAACGCCGCCGCGAAAATGCGGCGGCTGAAAGCCATCTGGAGAGCTAAAAGCTTAACGCTAAAAGCTAAAAGGAAAATCAAAGGGGCTGTCGCATTTTTGCAACAGCCCCTTGTTTTTTGTTTTGTGCAGATGTCTCGTTACGGTTTCGCAGCGGGCGCGGACGGTTTCGCGGCGGGCGCGGTTGGAGCGGCAGGAGCGGGCGGCTCTTGTATAGCGAGAACGACGCGGAAACCGATCGTATTGTTGCGTGTAATAGGTTCGGCGGAGCCGCGATAGGCGGCACGGCAGAACTGCGGCATGGACATGAACGAGCCGCCGCGGATGATTTTTTGGGAGGCCTTGTCGTTGACAACTACAGGCTCCTGCTTCTTGGATTTTTTGCTCTTCTTCTCCGTTTCGGGAACTGGCGGTGTGATGATGGTGTAGTTGTCATCGCACCATTCGGCGACGTTGCCATGCATGTCCAGAAGGCCCCAAGCGTTCGGTTTGCGAGTCGCAACTTGTTTGGTGCGGTTGAAACGGCCGCGTTTGCCGCCGGAATTGAAACGGAAGGTGGCGACTTCCGCTAGTTCGGGGCAGTTGCCGCCTTTCTGGAGGAATTCCTTTCCGTTGTTGAATGCGGTCGTCGTTCCTGCGCGGCAGGCGTATTCCCATTCTGCTTCCGTCGGAAGGCGGAAAATGGCATTTGCGGGAATCCGTTTCGCATTTTTCTCTTGCGCTGTCAGGCGGCGGCAGAATTCGTTCGCTTCCCCCCATGAGACATTTTCCATGGGCAGCGCATCGCCGTGATACCATGCCTGATTGTATTTCTCCGGATTGGTTCCCATGACGGCATCCCATTGAAGCTGCGTTACTTCCGTTTTACCCATCCAGAAATCTTTCTCGATTTTTACTTCATGCTGTACTTCATCTGGAAAACGGCCCAGTTCGGTTGCGGGACTGCCCATCATAAAGGTTCCGGCCTTAATGGGCAGAAGCTCAAGAGCCGCGCCGTTTGCAAACGTGGTCTTGTAAGGCCCTTGCGGAAGGGCCTGCGAATGAAGCATGACGGTGGCGACGGCCAGTATGGCGAATGCGTGAATGGCGTTTTTCATAGTCGGTATGAAAGAAAATGGCTGATTGTCGTTTGGAAAACAAGACAAATGTAATTTTGCGTATAAATTTATGATGTCAACTAAAGCGCATGAAAAAATCATGCATCAGATACCATATATTATAACGGAAAAGAACCATGAAAGATTTGCTGACAGACATAAATCGTTTGCGGAAAGAGCGCAAGGCCGTGATTTTGGCGCATACATACCAGCCAGCGGAGATACAGGAGTTGGCGGACTATGTCGGTGATTCTTATGGGTTAAGCGTCAAGGCGAGCCAGTTGGAAGACGCGGATGTGATCGTGTTCTGCGGCGTGTCGTTCATGGCGGAGACGGCGGCGATTTTGAATCCGAACAAGACCGTTCTCATGCCGGAGCCGTCAGCGGGCTGTCCAATGGCGGATACGATTACGGCGGAGCAGTTGCGTGCTTTCAAGGCCGAACATCCTGGAGCCCCTGTTGTTTGCTATGTGAATTCGACGGCGGAAGTGAAAGCGGAAAGCGATATCTGCTGCACATCTTCCAACGCGCTGAAAGTCGTGAAATCTCTTGGCGACGTGCCAGAAATCTTATTCGTTCCAGATCAGTATCTTGGACATTTCGTGGAACAACAGCTTGGGCGCAAGTTGATCTGCTGGAACGGCGGTTGCCCTGTCCATCATCATTTGACGGCGGAAATCCTTCGCGACATGAAGGCGAAATATCCAGGCTACAAAGTCATGGTCCATCCGGAAACGACGCCGGAGGCGCAGGCGGAGGCGGATCACATTTTGGCGACGGGGCCAATGATTGAATTAGTTCGCAATTCCAACGACCAGAAATACTTAGTTGGTACGGAAGAGGGTATTCTGCACGCCTTGAAAGGCGCGGCTCCGCAGAAAAGTTATGTCCATGTCTCACCGTTGCTCGTCTGCGAAGACATGAAGAAGACGACGCTGGAAAAAGTGAAGCGAAGTCTGGAGACGATGCAGACAGTCGTGAAAGTTCCGGAGGACATCGCGGCAAAGGCGCGGAAGTCCATCGAGGCGATGTTGAAATTGTAAGTGGTTAACCCGCAGGCGAGACGCAAGCGGGACCCCTAGCCCGACAGCGGGACGCAAGTGGGATCTCTGCTTATTCGCAGGAGACGGAATCAAAAATATCGCGCAATAGTTCTTCGCCTTTCGGTGTGTTGTAATGCGCATAGACAAAGCCAATGCTTGCGTTGGTCATGTGGAATAGTCCTTCCACGTAGGTGTTGGCTTTGGCGTCGCCGTCTTTGAAAATGGCCGTGCCAGTAAGATAGTTCACGGTCTTTTTGCCCTGTTGCCGTTGGTTGAGTTTGAACTCGGCCTTTTCGATGTTGGGATTGTTCTGGATTCCTTGACGCACATATTCGATGGTGCTTCCTAAAGCGGCGGCGGGCTTTTCCTGTCCCGTAAGTTTGACCGCGCCAATGACGAGCGCGATGTCTTCATTCTGCATCGTCCATTGTGAAAAGCCGGGGACTTTCGTATCTGCTACGGCGACAGGCGGTTGCGGAAGTTTCATCGCGAGGGCGGCCTGCGGAAAGTCATAGGTTTTCCATGAGGACAGATTGGATCCAATACTCAAAAGGCCGATGACGATGGCCAGAATAATGGCAGCGACGATGACGGCTTGTTTGGGATTCTTGTTGCAGAATGTCTTGATGGAATCGAATGCTTGCATATTAATCGCTTCGCGATGCTTATGGCTTATGTTAATCGGACGCACTGGAGAGCGTCCCTCCCGTTATGGTTAAAGAAGAACGGGACGGCGGCGTTTGGCGGCCGCCGTCCCGTCTGTGGATTATCCGAACAATCGGGCCGACTTATCCAAGGCGGGCCTTGAGTTCATCGAGCTGCTTGCTGAGTTCGGCGGGGAGTTTCGCACCGAATTTCGCGAAGTGCTGTTCGATCTGCGGGATGACGGCCTTCCAGCCTTCCTTGTCGACGCCGAAGAGGGCCTTCTGGTCTTCCGCGGGAATGTCGAGACCGGAGAGGTCGAGAGCACCATCGGCGGGCAGGTTACCGATTTCGGTTTCCTTGGCGGCGGCGGTGCCATTGCAACGGCCGAAGATCCACTTCAGGACGCGGCTGTTGTCGCCGTATCCGGGCCAGAGGAAGTGACCGTCTGCGCCACGGCGGAACCAGTTGACGTAGAAGATCTTCGGGAGCTTGGCGCCCGGGTGCTTGCCGATTTCAAGCCAATGCTTGAAGTAGTCGCCCATGTGGTAGCCGCAGAACGGCAGCATGGCGAACGGGTCGAAGCGGAGCTGGCCAGCGCCACCGAGAACGGCGGCGGTCATTTCGGAGGCCATGGTCGCGCCGAGGAACACGCCGTGTTCCCAGCTGCGGGCTTCGTTGACCAGCGGGACGACGGTCTTGCGGCGGCCGCCGAAGAGGAATGCGCTGATTGGAACGCCTTCCGGATCTTCCCATTCGGGAGCGATGACGGGGCACTGCGACGCAGGTGTCGTGAAGCGGGCGTTCTTATGAGCTGCGACGGTCTTGGACGCGGGCGTCCAGGGCTTGCGCTGCCAGTCGATCAGGAAGTCGGGCGTATCGTCGGAATCTTCCCACCAAACGCCGCCGTCGAGGGTCATGGCGCAGTTGGTGAAGATGGAGTTACCGCGGTTGATGGTGCGCATGGCGTTGGGGTTGGACTTCATGGAGGTGCCGGGGGCGACGCCGAAGAAACCGTTTTCGGGGTTGATGGCGTGGAGCATGCCATCCTTTTCATTGAAGCGCATCCAGGCGATATCGTCACCGATGGTCTGGACGGTCCAGCCGGGGATGGTGGGTTCCATCATGGCGAGGTTGGTCTTGCCGCAGGCCGACGGGAAGGCGGCGGCGACGTATTTGACTTCGCCTTCGGGGGACGTCAGCTTGAGGATGAGCATGTGCTCAGCCATCCAGCCTTCGCGTTTGGCCTGGTTGGAAGCGATACGCAGCGCGAAGCACTTCTTGCCGAGCAGGGCGTTACCGCCGTAACCGGAACCGTAGGAGATAATTTCATCGGTTTCGGGGAAGTGCGTGATGTACTTCTTCTCGACCGGGGCGGACGGCCACGGAACATCCGCGACGCCTTCCGGAAGCGGGAAGCCGACGGAGTGGACGCATTTCACGAACTGTGCACCCGCTTCAATCTTGTCGATGATCTTGAAGCTGACGCGGGTCATGATCTTCATGGATTCAACAACGTACGGGGAGTCGGTGATTTCGATACCGTACTTCGCGATGGGGGAGTCAATGGGGCCCATGGAGAAGGGGATGACATAGAGGGTACGGCCGACCATGCAGCCTTTGAAGAGTTCATTGAACTCGGCCTTCATTTCGGCGGGGGCCTTCCAATGGTTGGTCGGGCCTGCGTCCTCTTCCTTTTCGGAGCAGATGTATGTGCGCTCTTCGACGCGGGCGACGTCGGACTTGTCCGAACGGGCGAAATAGGAGTTGGCGGGCTTGTCGAGTTTGATGAAAGCGCCGGTCTTGACCATCAGATTGGCGATTTCATTGTACATCCATTCAGAGCCGTCGAAGAAGACGACTTTGTCCGGCGTGCAGAGGTCGATCCAGTGTTGGAGCCAGCCTTTCAGTTCGGCGTTTTTGATGTCTTTCAGTTCCATTGTTTTTCCTCGTGGGTTTGGGTGCCTTTGTCCTGTCCCGCCTGCGGGATGCAAGCCGGACAGGCCTGTTGTCAGAAAAATCAAATCAAAAATATAACGTCTAAAAATGCAAGTTTCAACTTTTAGATTATATTATATAGTAAGAAAAACGCGAAAATATCGAGAACGAACAAGGAAAGTGACATGCCAGGGAAAAAGGAAAAGGGGCACGTGCTGCAATACCACGTGATGGATCTACCGTCGCAAGGCGTGGATTGGGAGGGAACTGTGTCGATGGAGGAGTTGGACATAGAGGATGACGACGGTCGCTTCGAATATCCGGAAGAGTTGTCCTTCAAGCTTCATTTGAGCCAGCTGGGGGATGATCTTCTCGTATCGTCTGGTCATCTGGCCGTGAAGATCCGCGCGATGTGCGACCGTTGCACGGAATTTTTCGATATGGAATTGGAGACGGACGACGTTTGTCATCGATATGAGAAGGTAACTGGTGAGGTCGTTGACTTGACCGATGCCATTCGAGAAGATATATTAATAGTTTTTCCGCAATCATGTCTGTGTTCGGAGGATTGCCGTGGGCTGTGTCCCGTGTGCGGCGCGAATCTGAACGAAGGCGATTGTGGTTGCGAGCTTCCCGAAGAGGATGAAGACGAAGAAGAGGCCGAAGAAGCTTCCGAAGGACCGAATCCGTGGGCGGCTTTGGACAATTTGAAACTGGACAATTGATTTTTCAGCGAATCAATTTATTTTACTAAATATAACATAGAAACAGAGCCACGGGCTGCTTGTGGATGGGCGAAAGCCTAGCCGCGAGTGGTCTCAATCATTCTGGAGAAGAACAATGGCAGTTCAACAAAGTAAAGTCAGCAAGCGTACGGTTCGTACGCGTCATGCCGCCAACCGTTACAAAGGCGTGCAGGTCACATTGTGCCCGAATTGCGGCGCAGCCTGCCTCCCCCACCGTGTTTGCAAGAAATGCGGTATGTATGGTGGAAGACAAGTTTTGACGCTCAAGCAAGACGAGAAGTAATGTATTGAGGGCTGGCGGATGTGTTTCGCCAGCCCCTTTGTCTGTCTGAAAGGGTTGTCCATGCCGCATGAATGGCGTCGGCGTGGACTTAATGACGAAATCTTCCAATTGTTTTGCGGGAAATGGAACCGCATCGTCGGCAGGGAGTAGCGCGCATGCCAGAACGGAAGTCCAGCGAAGTGATCAACATAGCCGTGGATGTGATGGGCGGCGATTATGCGCCCGGCGCGATCATCGACGGCGTCAACATGACGTTGGAGCGTTACGGGGATGCTTTCAAATTGCTGCTGGTCGGCGATCAGAAACGAATGGAAGTTGAATTGAAGCGGGTTGGCATATTAGGCGATCCGCGATTGGAACTTGTTCATGCTTCGCAGGTTGTGGAGATGGGGGATCATCCCGTGTCCGCCGTCCGCCAGAAGCGTGATTCATCCATCAATGTTGCGATGAATTTGGTTCGTGTCGGCCGTGCGAGCGGCGTTTTCAGCGCGGGAAGCACGGGTGCGTCCGTCGTGTCTGCGTATTTCCGTCTATCCATGCTGCCGGGCATTGAACGGCCTGGCATTGCGACGATTATGCCTTCCGAACGCGGCAATTTCGTTCTGCTGGACTCGGGCGCGAGCGTGGATTGCGCTCCTGTGAATCTGTTGCACTACGGTATCATGGGATCGATTTATGCGAAGTCGATTTTGAAAAAGCCGAATCCGCGCGTCGGATTGATTTGCAACGGCACGGAAGAAGGGAAGGGCAACAAGCTGACGCAAGGCGCGTTGGCGTTGTTGCATGAAGCCAAGATGCTCAATTTTATCGGCAACGTGGAAGGGCATGATCTGTTTTCAGGCGGCGTCGATGTCGCCGTCTGCGACGGCTTCGTTGGCAATGTGATTTTGAAGAGTTGCGAGCAGCTTGCAAAATCGATGGGCCGTCTTGTGAAGAAAGCGATCATGACCAAATTGATTTGGAAGTTGGGCGCGTTGATGGCAAAAGGCGCTTTCAATGAATTGAAGCGTGCGACGGATTTCTCTGAAATCGGCGGCGCGCCGCTTCTGGGCGTGAATGGCATCGTCATCATCGGCCATGGTATTTCGGACGGCAAAGCCGTCATGAACGGCATCCGCCAGGCGGGGGATGCCGTCCGCCAGAAGGTCAACGAAACGATCGCTGATCATGTCCGCGAAGTCTCCGGCCAGCAGAACTGACGCTGACCGAAAACTGCAAGATGTTGAAAATCAGGCTTCCAGAATTCTGGAAGCCTGTTGTGTATTTATTTCAATTCATCCAGATTGTTGAAGACTTTGATAATCGCTTTTGCGACTTTTGCCGCCATTTGTTCGTCGTTGGGTGCGCGAAGAATCTGGACGATGGCGATGTGCGAATAGCAGTATTTGATCGCTTCAGGGAAGTTCTTTAGACTGTAATCGACGCCGTCGGAAGCGCCTGGAACGGCCCACGGATAGCCTTTACCATAAGCGTTCTGCGCACGGAAGATGGTCATTTCAGGTAGAATACAACGTTGCCAAACACAGCAGACGACGCCTTCCGCCTGTAGTGCTTTGCAGATGGCGTGGCGGAATTCGCTCTTTTCGGCTGGTGTCTTGTCGCCCATGCCGAGCGCCTCGAAATCGACGCGGAGGTTGTAGTTGTACCAATTGTGTGTGCAGACGGCTGGTTCGTAGGGGAGTTTCAGTCCTTTGATGTTCGCCGCTTGGAGGATGGTGTGGAGCGTCTTCGCGTTGGCTAGCAATTGTTTATAGTAATAGGGGAACTTCCGCAATTCGGCGAGCGCGTAGGCGGCGGTGATTTCGTTGTTGCAGAATTTGTGTGCGAAGGCGTAGGCAGGGAAGCTGTCGGTGTCCTTTGTGGGCTGCATATCGCCGAAACCAGTCAGCGTGAGACCGCGGTCGAAAATCTCTTTGTCATTGGTGACGAAGAGTCCGCCTTCGCCGGAAGTCATGCATTTGTTTTGGTTGAAGGAGAAAGCGGCGCAATCGCCGAGTGTTCCGGCCTTTTGGCCTTTGTAGAGGGCGTTGTGAGCCTGCGCGGCATCTTCTATGATCTTGAGATTGTGCTTCTTGGCGATTTCACGAATGGGATCCATGTCGCAGCAGAGGCCGTGAAGATGGACGCAGAGGATGGCCTTTGTCCGCGGCGTGACGGCGGCTTCGATTTTGGTAGGATCGATAAGGAATGTTTCTGGATCGATATCGACAAAAACTGGCACGGCCATGTTGTGGATGATGCAGGACGCACTGGACGGCCATGTGTAGGAGGTGACAATCACTTGATCGCCTGCGCCGATGCCGCAACCAGCCACGCACATTTGGAGGGCGGAGCCGCCGCAGTTCGTGAAATAGGCGTATTTATTGCCGTTGAAAGTGCAAAATTCTTCTTCAAGGAGTTTCGTGTATTTGCCACGGCATTGGGATGGTTCGTGAAGAGCCGCGATGATAAGCTCTTCGTCCGTTTTGTCGATTGGTGGCCAGTTTTTGACTTCGCCGGGCTTGATGACGGGTTCGCCGCCTTTGATTGCAAGTTGAGCCATTTATATTTCTCCTATGTGATTGTTACTGAATAGCTTCGTAGAATTTAATGTTGGACAGGCCAGTGACGATCGTGTTCACGGCGATGTCCGCTCCTGTTTGTGCCGCCTGGAGGCCTTTTCGGTTTGTATGCGGATGGAAGAGCGGATATGCGGAGGAGGAGACATCCAGACGGAGGCGATCTCCAGGCTCGAACAGGAAGGAGTGGTGACCAAGCGTGAATTCCAGTTCGACGGTTTCGTTGGGATTGTAGTGCGGATACTGGAAACTGAGGGAGGTGATGTCGTCTCGCAGACCGTATGCGAGATCGTTTTTGACGATGCTCGTGCGAATGTAGAAGCATGTGTCCAAACAGGACGAACGGACATGCAGTGTCGCTTTCATGCGGCCTTCGACTTTGCAAGGCGCTTCGAATGGGGCGGAGTGGAATGAGACAATATCATAACGAGAGTTTGGTTTGTCCTGTTCGGCCATGCCGCCGAAATTGTTGCAGAGGCCGCCACGAAACGTGGCGGGAGCGTAAGGATTATAGGTATAGGAAATGGCGGCGGTATCCTGCGGCGTGGCGTCTAATGTGTGGTCGTTGAGATAAAGGACATGTTCTTTTGTGCCTTCTTTCAACGATTCGACGGCGTGCCATTGGTTCTCCCACAGCGTGTAGTAGGTTGTTTTGCCTTCTGGAATCGTCCGTAAAGGTGTTCCTGTGCGAACATGGTCGAGCCATTGGTAGACAAAATCCGAACCGAAATTTTCGTTGAGGCCGCCGTTCGGGAAGACGACGGGACTGAATTTGTCTGGATTTGGATTGTGGTTGTATGGCGTCACGATCAAAGCGCATGTCGGACGGATGGCGGCGGGAATGCTCTCCCACATGTCGAAGATTCCTTCCGTGTAGATGTCGTAGAAAGATGAATAGAAAAGCGTGGGGATGTTCAGCGTGCTGACGGCGTTGTGGGAATCCGCTCCGCCTTCAAGTGTTTGCCAAAATGGATCGTCTGGCAATGGATGTTCCATGTACGCTTCAAGAGCTTCCGCGTATTCACCGAAAATGGAGCGTGTGACGCCTAGAAGCGGCATCGTGCGGAACGTGTCCTGTACGTAGTTTTTCTTGAAGATTGAATTTTTCTTGTACATACCAACGGCCCATTGGCCATGGAGGCCGCATTTCATGAAACCGTTACGGTAGGTGACGTTGTAGCGAATCGGATCCTGCACGCCGAGCACGGCGCCTTTGATGTCCGGCTGATGTGTGTCCAGATAGGCGTAATGCACAGAAGTCAAATAACTTCCGCCAACGGGATAGATTTCTCCTTGATAGAATGGCTGCTTGCGGATCCATTCAAGTGAGTCTAAACCATCCTGCCGTTCGTTAACGTATGGGATGCAATCGCCTTCGCTACGACCGCAACCACGGCAATGCTGCGAGACGATGGCGTAGCCGTGTGTGTCCTCCTTCTGGAGGTCTTCCATATTGATATCTTTGCCTACGTACGGGGAGCGGCGGAAGATGATTGGAAATGAACCATCTTCGGACGGTAGTTGGACGTATGTGTAGATTTTTACGCCATCGGACATGGCGACATAGAATTCTTTGACGATGTTCATATAAGAGTCGATGAATGTGTTTGCATAGATGGTGATTGAATGTAAGTTAATAAAGGAATAGAACAATACAAGATTTTCGGGCGAAAAATGCCCCAAAGAGCGATAAGAAAGAAAAAAATACCAGTAGGATCAGTTCAACAAGAGGACCAAACATGAGTACGAAGCATTTTCTATGCAGTATCGCGATGGGCGCGGCGTTGGTTATGAATGCGGCCGAGCCGCCGAAAGTCGCCATCACAGGGCCTTGGCAGATCGAAGTGGAAGGCGTGAAATTGGATGTTCCCGAACCGCCGGTCATCCGCGTGGTGGAGGAGTCCTACAAGTCACTGCCAGTCTATCGTCGCGGTGGCGGCTGGAACGACGGCATCGCACTGCGCGGCGTGGCGGCGACAGGCTGCGCGTTGCCGAAAGCGTTGGATCCGTATTCCGTTCGCATGCGTCTTCCGGATGGCACGGAAATGCAACGTGGAAAGGATTTTGAAT
>JAEEGJ010027397.1_pt1 | contig 11453 bp, 10 predicted proteins | sample 8958761 | NCBI WGS metagenome assembly JAEEGJ01 (sample SAMN16246546, study PRJNA631951) | gut metagenome | biome: gut microbiome; feature: rumen; material: RS-attached | host: Bos | place: Iran: Karaj | collected 2018-10
ATATCTTTTAATACTTCTTTATCTTTTCTCCCAACATACCTAAAGGCTACATTTATCAATTCTATAGAACCATCTGTAACTTCTTTTCTTGGATCTTTTATATTTTTAATACTTGGTTCTTCATCTAATATTTCTGTTATTCTCTTTGCTGAAGCTATAGATATTGTAAGCATTACAGAAATCATTGTAACCATCATAATTGAGAAAAGAACTTGAATTGAATATGTAATTAAACTTGTAAGCTCTCCTGTTGTTAATTCTGTAGAATTTGTTGTTACAATAATTCTAGCTCCTATCCAAGAAATAAGTATCATTGCTGCATACATTGCAAATTGCATTACAGGAGAGTTGTATGCTAATATTTTTTCTGCTTTAGAAAACAAATTATATATTTCTTCTGATTTTTTATTAAACTTCTCTTCTTCTTCATCTTCTAAACAGAATGATTTTACTACTCTCATCCCAGAAGTATTTTCTTCTACGACATTATTTAAATCATCATATTTCTTAAATACTTTTTCAAAAATTGGCATTGCAATGCGTGAAATAATAAACAAAACTAAAGCAACAATTGGTATTAATATTAAAAATATTACAGACATCTTCATATTAATTTTCATTGCCATTATTAAGGAAAATATAAGCATTAAAGGTGCCCTTATTGCCACTCTTATTATCATTTGAAAAGAATTTTGCACATATGTAACATCTGTTGTAAGTCTTGTTACAATACTTGCAGTACTAAATTTATCAATATTAGCAAAAGAAAAATTTTGTACTTTATAATATAAATCTTTTCTTAAATTTTTTGCAAATCCACTTCCTGCTTTTGCAGCAAACATTCCAGATATTGCTCCAAAAAACAATGACAAAACTGTAAATGCAACTAATGCTATTCCAATTCTTATGGTATTGTCCATTGAAGATTTGTTTATTCCTTCATCTATTAATAAAGCCATAAAATATGGCACAATAACTTCTAACACAACTTCTACCGCTACTGATAATGGCGTTAAAATAGTTACTTTTTTGTATTCTCTTATCGATTTTGCTAATTTTTTTAACATTTTATCCTCCCCTGAAATTATATTGTATATAATACCATAAAATGCAATTATTTTCAACAAAAAATCATTAATATATAATTAAAAATAATTAATCCAAAATTAAAGTTACTATTCAAATTTATTATTCTTCCGCCCTGCTTAAACGTGGTATATATAAATTTTTCCGGTTCCTCCTACAAGGCGACCGCCCGAAAAATTTATATATAGCCACTTGCGCGGGCTTTAAAAAAGTATAATTTGAATAGTAACCTTAAAGATATACCTAAATCACTTCTATTTTTTATATTACAAATAGTATTATGCAAAAAAATTGCAAAATACTTCCTAAAACTATAAATAAATGAAATATAGAATGGAAATATTTAATATTTCTTCCTAATCCATAAAAAATTGCACCTACAGTATAGGCTATTCCACCAGCTACTAATAAAGCCACTCCTGTAATGCCTAATAATTGTGGAAGAATTGATGCTTTTATTACAATACACCATCCCATTGCTAAGTAACATATCATAGAAAAAACTTTATATCTCTCTAAATCTATAGAATTTAGTACTATACCTAATATTGCAGCACCCCATATAATTGCAAACAAAGTCCACCCTAGTTTTGCATCATAAGTTCTAAATGTACATAATAAAAATGGTGTGTATGAACCTGCAATAAGCAAAAATATTGTACAATGGTCAATTATTTGAAATATTTTTTTTGATGTAGTATTTGGTCTTAAACCATGATATATACTTGACATTGTGTAAAGTAGAATCATTGTTATTCCATATATTATTCCTGAAACAATTCCATAAACATTATTATGTATTGCTCCAACAATAATACATGATAAAGTAACAATTACTCCAAATCCTCCTCCTACAATGTGTGAAACCATATTGAATATTTCTTCACCTCTTGTATATGTAGGCAAAACTCTATCACTTATTTTTATTCTTTTCATAGGCATTTCCTTTCAAATATATAATTTTATATATCAAATTATATCTTTTTATTTTAAAAAAGTCATTATTCTAATTGGTCAGTTTTAAACAAATCAAAGCTATTAACTTTGTTATTATGAATTTCTTTTATTGTATAGGAAAATTAAATTTTTCCTATACAATGAAAAAAGCAAGTAACAAATTAATTACTTGCTTCGTTTATTAGTTTTATATATAAATCATACACTTCACTAATTGTATCATCCCAATTTTTGTATAAATCTTCGAAAGCTTTTTCACATACTTTTTTATATAACTCTTGATTATTCATAATTTCTTCTATACGTTTAGCATATTTATTAGCATCGTTTTCTTCTAAAAAGCCATTTACATTATTTGTAACTGTAGCAGTAGTTGCAGCCTCTTTTAAAAACAATGTTGGTGTATGCTGTGATGCTGCTTCTATTTGCACAATTGAAGATGCATCATACAAAGAAGGAAATAAAAATAAATCTGCTCTAGCATAATAAGACGCAAGAAGTTCTCTATCTGAAACCCTACCACATAATATGATTCTATCTTCCATATTGTTCTTTGTTATCCATTTTTTTAGCTCTTCTTCATCTTGTCCTGAGCCCACAAACAGCATTTTATAATTTAAATCTGAAGTTTCTTTTAAGATTTTTAAACTTTCTGCTAAGAAAAAAATATTTTTCAAACTATTAATTCTTCCAACAAATAGAAATACTTTTTCTTCAGGCTTAATATTATGAAGCTTATTTATTCTTTCACAAGCTTCTTCTTTATTTTGAAACTCTTCCATATCTGTACTATTATTCATCACTCTTGGCATAGTTTTATAGCCGTAATCTTCAAAAAATATGCGTGCAACCTCACTATTTACAGCCCAACATTCATCACATTTATTGAATGTTTTTATTATTGTATTGTTAAGTATTGTTGCTATTTTATCATTTTTTACTGCTCTTTTTAAATCTTGTTTAAATTGACTATGCATAGTTGCAATTACAGGAATATTATGCTTTTTTGCATATTTTATTCCACTTTTTCCTACCATAAAAGGTGAATGAATATGTACTATATCTAAATTTGACTTACTTAATGCTTTTTTAAACTTCCCATCTAGTTCTGGAATTGGCAAACCATAATCAATTATATGTGCTTTTAGTGATTTACACCTAACCACCTTATATGGAAAAATACTATCATCAAAGTCTTTTCCTAGATAATTAGGTGCAAACACTATTACATCTGCATATTTTACTAATCTTTTTGCATAATTATGAACTACCATTGTTACTCCATCTATCATTGGAAAAAATGTGTCTATAAATAGTCCTATTGTTATTTTATTTTTCACTTTAACGAAAACCTCCTCCGGCCTCCGCCACCACCGAAAGAGCCTCCTCCTCCGCCTCCAGAAGAGAATCCTCCTCCACCAGAGTTGTAACTTTCAGCCGCTGCTCTTGCAGAATTTGCACTTGAAACTCCTCGAGATGAACAATAATTAATATATATAATGCTATCATAAGAACCATAATTGGTTTGTTCTATCATATCTGGATATAGCTCTTTAAATTGTTTAGATACCTGTTTTGCTATTCCAAGTAATTGTGCATAAATTAAATAATCTTCAAAAAGTTCTACTTCTATTGCATATCTTTCTTGTATTAAAGTATATTCTAATAAAAATCTCTTAAGACCTGCAATTTTTAAAGCTTCTTCTTTTAATTCCTGTGTAGCTGTGTATTTTTTACCCCATACTCCTCCTTTTTCTAAAGTTATAAGGCCATCTGCTATAAGTTTATTTCTTTGTCCTTCTAATATATCATCAAACCATCCTAAAATCTTTTCATAGCTTCTTTTACACCATTTTTCAAATTCTTTGTTTTCTAATATTCCATCTTTACTTGCAACATGCATCATATGAAATAATTCTGTTTCATTTGGATTTTCAAACTGTCTATTAGAATTATCGCCTAAAATTATAACTGTATTTTCTTTTTGAAATATTTTTCCACCATCACGTTGTTCTGTCCTTATAATTCCAGCTTTAAGCCATTTTAAAATAATTGCACCTAATATATCTGTTTTATTTTTCATAATATTATATTGGTATGCTATATAATACGCTCTAAAAATATCTCCATTGCAAGGAATATCTCTGTAATAAGCTACATCTTTAGGTATTTTTTTACCTGCTTCACCATATTTAAATCCAAATTTCTTGCTTGATGCTGCAACAGAAGAAATTATTATAATTATTATAGGAACTATAAAATTAATCAAAACAGCAAAAATTCCAGCAATAAAACTTGCAATTTTTGAAAAAAATGATTTTTCCTTCTTTATGTATTTTGTAGATCCTTCCTCTGCCATTTGAAAATAATAGTTAAAATCTTTGCCTAACACATTTGATGTATTAAATGTTTCTTTTGGAAATTTAGCAAGAAATGTTATATATTCTGATTTATCCAAGGCTCCATCTGATTGCATATATATTGCGCCATTATCTACATAACAAAGTCCACCATAATTTCCATATCCCCATACAGGTATTTCTCTTGAAAAACTTTTATCTGCATGAATTTTTACTTTTACACTTCCTATTGTATTTGAAAAATCATAAGGAACTAAAGTCCAATACATCATTTGCGAATCTGTAAGTTCTGATACAAAATTAGAAATATTATATTTTACTGTATAAACATTAGAACCATAATTACTGATTCCCCAGCATAATTCTACACCATTGTATATATTGTTTATGCCACATTTATATGCTTTTTGACTCATTGTATCATCTGTATCCCATGATGAAACTTGTTCATATGAACGACCTTTATTGTCAGATACTCTCAAATTAGTAATTCTTGAATTTCCTAAGTTGTAATAAGGATGGTAACATTCTGTTCCCTGATTAGTACGACAAGTCCATATTTCTGTTACTTCAGCATTTCCGTTGTTATCAACATAAATGTCCATATTAATACTGCTTATTGAATTTGCACTAACTATATTTTTTATGCTAAAAATGATTAATAAAAATATAGCTAAAAACATAATTTTAAATATTCTTTTTCTCATTTTTCCCTATCATTCCTTCCTTTAGGCTAAAATTTGGTTGAACAAAGGATTATACTTTTCAACCTTTCCCTCTTCATTTGTTAAAAACATTTTATCATTTATACTAAAAAAAATCAATAAAAAAATAGCCAAAATATTAAGTATTTTAGTACCTTATATTTTGGCTTATTTATTATTCTTCTATATTGTTTTGTTCATTATTCTCTTCGTTATTATCGCTAGGCATTGTATTTTCATTGCTGATAGCTTCTTCATTATTTTCTTCAACATTTTCTTCGTTGTCAGCTTTATTTAGTTTTTTCATAGTTAAGTTAATTCTTCCTTGTGGATCGATTGAAGTAACCTTAACTGTAACTTTTTGTCCTATTTTTAGATAATCTTCAACTCTTCTTATATGTTCATCAGATATTTGAGAAATATGAACTAATCCTTCTTTACCATTTCCTAAATCTACAAATGCTCCAAATGATGTAGTTCTAATTACTGCTCCATAGTAGATTCCTCCAACTTCGATTTCTCTTACAATATCTTCAATCATGTATAAAGCATCATAAGCTTTTTCGCTGTTCTCACCATAGATGAATACTTGTCCATCTTCTTCGATGTCAATTTTAACTCCAGTTTCTTCAATAATTTTGTTAATTACTTTTCCACCTGTTCCAATTACATCCTTTATTTTGTCTACCTTTATTCTTGTTGTTATAATCTTTGGAGCATACTCAGAAAGTTCTGCTCTTGGCTCAGAAATTACTGGAAGCATTATATCATTTAAAATATATGAACGAGCTTTAGCTGTTCTTTCAAATGCTTCTTCGATAATTTTGTATGATAATCCATCTACTTTAATGTCTACTTGAATAGCTGTAATTCCTTTTTCTGTTCCTCCAACTTTGAAGTCCATATCTCCGAAAAAATCTTCTATTCCTTGAATATCTGTCATCATAACATAATCGTTTTCATCTTCAGGATTTGTAATAAGTCCTGTAGAAATTCCTGCAACAGGTCTCTTAATTGGAACACCTGCATCCATTAGAGCTAAAGTACTTGCACAAATACTTCCTTGTGATGTTGAACCATTTGAAGAAAGTATTTCTGATACAACCCTTATACTATATGGAAATTCTTCTTTTGATGGAAGTACTGGAACTAAAGCTTTTTCTGCTAATGCTCCATGTCCAATTTCTCTTCTTCCAGGTCCACGAGATGTTTTTGCTTCTCCTACTGAGTATCCTGGGAAATTGTATTGATGCATATATCTTTTAGACTCTTCTGTATCAATTCCATCTAAAGATTGTTCTTCACTAACCATTCCAAGTGTTGCAATTGACATAACTTGTGTTAATCCTCTTGTAAACATAGCGCTTCCATGTACTCTTGGAAGTAATCCTACTTCACATGAAAGTGGTCTTATTTCGTCTAAGTTTCTTCCATCAACACGTTTGTGTTCATAGAAAATCATATCTCTTACAACTTTTTTCTCTAATTTGTATAGAGCTTCTCCAATTGCAGATTTATCTTCTTCTAACTTTTCTTCTCCAAATTTTTCTGCGTATTCTGTGTTTATTTTTTCTGTTAATACTGATATATTATCATCTCTAACTGTTTTGTCTTTTTCTGTAACAGCTATTTTCATAGCATCTTTGTAGTTTTCTGATAAATAATCATATATTTCTTCATTTACTGCAAATGATTTGTATTCAAATTTTGGCTTACCTATTTCTTCTTTCATTTTTGAAATGAATTCACAAATCTTCTTTATTTCTACATGTCCTGCTTTAATTGCATCTAGCATTGTTTCGTTTGATACTTCATTTGCTCCTGCTTCTATCATTGCAATTTTATCTGCAGTTCCTGCAACTGTAAGATTTAAATCACTTACTTTTCTTTGTTCTTCTGTTGGGTTTATAACTATTTCTCCATTAACTAATCCAACATTAACTGCTGCTGTTGGTCCACCAAATGGTATATCTGAAATTGATAGTGCAGCAGATGCTCCTATCATAGCTGCTACTTCTGGTGAGTTGTCTTGATCTACACTTAGTACTGTAGCAACAACTACTACATCATTTCTAAAATCCTTTGGAAATAAAGGTCTTAAAGGTCTGTCTATTGCTCTTGATGTTAATATTGCTTTATCTGAAGGTTTTCCTTCTCTTTTTGTATATGAACCTGGTATTTTTCCTACTGAATATAGTTTTTCTTCATAATCTACTGATAATGGAAAGAAATCTATTCCATCTTTTGGCTCTTTTGATGCAGTAACATTTACCATAACACATGTGTCACCATATCTTACTAACACATTTCCATTGGCAAGTCCTGCCATTTTTCCTGTTTCTATTGCAAGTTTTCTTCCTGCTAGTTCTGTTTCATAAACTTTAAACATATTTTCCTCCTTCATTTGGTGTCGGTTCTTTTCTGTTGGTGTCGGTTCTTTTTTGTTGAACCAAAACATAAAAAATCGGCATCCATTTCTACATAAATTTATCTTAGAAACGTAACCTCTATAATATACTAACAAATACACTTGTCCCTTGTTTTTATAAAAATTAAATTAAATGAAAAAATTAATACATTATACAAGCTACTTATCTAATAATAAACTTATGATTTAATAAAATTTTGAATAAATGACCTAAATTAAAAGCCCTGCCAAAAAATGCAAGCAAGGCTTTTTGGTCTTTAAAAATTATTTTCTTAATCCTAATTGAGCAACTATTTCTCTATATCTATTGATATCTTTTTTAGCTAAATAGTTTAAAAGATTTCTTCTTTTACCAACCATTTTTAGAAGTCCTCTTCTTGAATGGTTATCTTTTTTGTGAACTTTTAAGTGCTCTGTTAATTCATTGATTCTTTCTGTTAAGATAGCGATTTGAACTTCTGGAGAACCAGTATCTTTTTCGTCTCTCTTGTATTTATCAATGATTTGGCTTTTTAGTTCTTTTGAAATCATAATTACACCTCCTATTTTTCTTAATCCTAAAACTGAGCCTAAATTTTGGTGTTAAAAATCAAAGCCAAGTTATAGGTAATTTTTAACTTTTTCTATTATACTACATATATTAAGAAAAATCAAGTGTTTTTTAAAAAATGGGACGATTCTTTAATTGCATCAAGCTCTTCTTTTGTTACCATATTCTTCATTTCTGTTCTCATTTCATTTACAGTATTTTGAAGACTATTAAGTCCTTTAACTAATGAAATAAGTATTTCATCTCTTTCTTTATTAGTCATAGCTTTCCTCCTTTCTTTTGATGTATTTTATATATTTTTTATTATTTTCACCTCCTATACTATAACAAAATGTTTATTTTTGCAGCAGTTTTTTCTAACTAAAGATTAGGTTTTAAAAATAAAAATCTTAATTTTTTTCATTTTTACACTTTTTTTCTTTGAATTTTATAAGATACGAATAATTTGAAATAATATTTTTAACTAAAATAATTTATGTCTTGCTAAAATTGTTAAATTCTAAAAGCTATTTAAAAATACAATAATAAAAAACTATTGCTTGTTTTGCAGCCAAATTTATATTATGTTTATTTTACTATAAAATATTGATAAAGTCAACAAAAACATTTCGACAAAATTCGTCAAATTTTGGTAAAAGTTGGATTATATTCATTGTATAAAAACTTTAGAAAAGGTGGAAAAGAGAGCGTCCCATTTCCACCTTTTTCCAAGTATATCATTTATTTATCTTCAATGAATTTTTTTACTTCCTTTAACAAATCTTCCGCAGTTTTAATTTGCTGCAATGTTTGTTCAGGATTTATCAAAAAGTCATCATCATAATCACTATCTTCTCTTATTTGATTTGCTTTTGAAATCCTTCTACCAAAAGCTTTAGGAAATATTTCAGTATTTACATAATATTGATTGAAATATGCTATTACATCTTTATGTCTTTTAAAGTCAATTGGTTCTAAAGATAACACACTTCTTATTGAGTGAAATATTGAATAATACGCTCTATTATTGGCTGCTTTATATAATTTTTCTTTATACAATGTTTTACTAGCTTTTAAATCATCTTGTGCTTGTTCTAATCTGTGGAATGCTAATTCTTTTGATATTTTATTATCCATTTAAAACAACTCCTTCTTTTTGAACATTCATATAAAATGGTAATGCTTCAAGCCAATAATTAAATCTATCTATATTTTTTACAAGTACTGATACTATAATATTATTTTCAGCTTCAATATCATACGCACAATCCCAAATCTTATCCTGAAATTCTGGAATTTCATCATTTTTTAAATCTGTTAATATCATTATATCTATATCTGAATTTTTATTAAAATCTCCTCTTGCATAAGAACCATATAATATAATTTTTTTTGCTCTATCACCAAAAATATCATTAACATCTTTTGTAAACTTCTCTAGCAATTTATTTATTTTTGTAGGTATCTTCTTCATATTGACTATCCTCCTTTTAATTACTATATAAATACTATCATAAAATAATGTTTTTATCAAGTTAACAACTGTTTTTGGAAAAGGGAACCGTCCCATTTTCCACCTTTTCCAATTAAATTCTTGTAAAATATAATCCTATTACAATTATACCTATTATTACTCTATATATTGCAAAAACTTTAAAGCTACCTTTTTTCAAATAATCCATTAAAAATTTAATTACAATAAATCCTACTATAAAACTTGTTAATATACCTATAAAAAATGATGCATTAAATACAAAGTGTTTTATATCAAATACAACTGCTGCAAGTGTTATAGGTGTTGCTAACAAGAATGAATATTTTGCTGCACTTTCTCTATCTACTCCTAAATATCTTGCTGTTGTCATTGTTATTCCTGAACGTGATGTTCCTGGAAATGCTGCAGCTAGTGCTTGTGAACATGCAATCCATAAAGATTGTTTAAATGTAATATGTTCATAATCTGTATTTGTTTTAGACTTTTTATCTACAATGTATAATATAACACCTAATACTATTAAAGCTATTGCAATTAGTAGCATTTCAAGATTTAAATTATCTCCTATTATTTTACCTACAATTTTGTCTAATACTAAACTTAATATTCCAGCAGGGATAGTTGAAATAACTATATACCAAAATATTTTTCCTTCTGTTGATGGCTTTTTCTTAATTGTTTGATTATATCCACCTATTATCAAATTAAGCCAATCTTTCCAAAAATATATTACTATTGCAAGTAATGTTCCTATATGTAACGCTACATCAAATGAATCTGGCATTTGTTGCCAGTTAAATACCCATGGGAATAGATTTAAGTGTCCAGAACTTGAAATTGGTAAAAATTCTGTTAATCCTTGCACTATTCCTAATATTATTGATTGTACTATTGTCATTTTAATTCCTCCATATTATACTTATTTTTATTCTGTATCTTTTTTACTTATTCTTTATTTTATCTTTTTATTTCTCAGTTATTTTATAAATGTATCATTTTCTGCAACTCTATTGACCTAAAGGGTGCGTGTGGAAAAGAGAACCGTCCCATTTTCCATTTTCCTTCACATCTACTGGATATAAAGTGTGGGTCTTGAGCTATAATTATCGTAGGCACCGACCGGATAGAAGCCGTGGCGGTTGCTCGGAGAATTGTTGTTGTTGTAATGGCCTCCCCTGTCAACTCGAAGTGTCGTGCTGTAGGCCTCCATTGTCCATTCCATTCTTAATCCATATAAGTCAAAAATATTGTTTAACTTATCTGTTGGTTTTGAACCTGTTCTTCTTGCTCCGTCTGAATTTTTATTAGTTCCACTATTATCTTTTATTTTAGTATTATCTCCATTTGCAATCCAATTCATTATTGCATCATATTGACTTCCCCATATCATATTTGATACTACTGATGAACTTACTCCATTTTCTGTTGCATAATTATTTTGCTTTGCATATAATCCATACCACATATTTGCTGAATCTTCTTTTGCACTCATAGATGTTGCTCCTGCCACTACTCTCGTTGTTCCATTTATTAAACTTGATTCATATCTTCCTACATAAAAGCCTCCATTTTTTGCTACACTTATTGCCATTTCTTTGAACTTTGAAAGTTGAGTAGCTCTATCATCTACTGTATATTGGGTTTGTTTATTATCATAAGCTGTTACAGCATCTGGTTCTCTTAAACCACTATCTTTGGTATATGTGTATGGTGTAGTGTCTAAATTGTTTTTAAATTTTTCTCCTACTTCAGTAGCATATAGTTTTCCTACTATCTAATTTGAATTCCCTGTTGCTGTGCATGATATATTAGTTCCATCAAATACTATATTACATGTATGTCCAGCTTTATTATTATTTGCACACATTACCATATCTTTTATATCTCTTACTGG
>JAEEGJ010027400.1_pt1 | contig 11453 bp, 13 predicted proteins | sample 8958761 | NCBI WGS metagenome assembly JAEEGJ01 (sample SAMN16246546, study PRJNA631951) | gut metagenome | biome: gut microbiome; feature: rumen; material: RS-attached | host: Bos | place: Iran: Karaj | collected 2018-10
TTAATGATGATAAAGTATCTGGTAAATTTGAAGATGATGTTAATATTGTTTATCGTTATAAGAAACAATTAGATTTAGTTGTTAATCATTATAAAAAAGGAACTACAGAACCTATTTGTGCTACTGAAACAGAAGTTCTTCCATATAATACAAATTATGAAAAGAACAAATGTGATGATAGCTTATTAGGTGAATATATTTATGCTTATGTAGAGTCTACTGATAGTGATAGTTCTATTAATGATCCACTTGGTAAAGTAAATGGAACAATAAAAGATGATACAACAATTAATTTCTATTATGAATTAACTGAAATAACACAAGATGTTAAGAAAACTGGTCCTGAGTTACTTCATTCAAGAAGTGCAGCCTTTAATTATAAGATAACTGATAAAGTAACTTTAAAAGATTATCGTGGTAATGCAACAATTACTATTACAGATAAATTAGAATATCCAATCGATACTGCAAGATCTAATTTAAATGGTGGAACTTATAATGAAAATAATGCAACTATTACTTGGGTAGTTCCATGGGATGATATAAGTACTAATGGTACTACAAATAATACTGCTGTAAAAGATATATCAATTGAATTCACTATTTACTATACTGGTGTACCTGAAACAGTAGAAGTAATAACTAACAGGGTATCAGCTTATGTAGAAACAGCTAAAGTATTCGATAGAGAAGAAAATTATGTTGATACAACAATCGAACCATTTGAATTAGTTGTTCATCATTATAAAGAAGGAACAACTCAAGAATTATGTCCTACAACAACAGAATTTGTTGATGAAGGTACAAGTTATACTAAAGAAAAATGTAATCTTGATGAATATGACTTCATTGAAGTTAAAAAGAATGGAACTGTTATTCCAAATAACACTGGAACAGTAACAGAGAACATATCACAAGATACAACTCTTGATTTCATTTATCGAAAGAAAGATAGTAAACTTAATACAACATTAACTAAAACAGGTCCTGATGAAATAACTGATATCTATCAAGAAGTAGAATATGATATTCATTATGAAGGACATATAGTTGATTATCGTGGTAATGGTGAAATAACAATTACTGATACTCTTCCATATCGAATTAATACCAATAAATCTAATCTTGATGGTGGAGAGTATGATGGATCATATAAGATTGTATGGAAAGTTAATTGGAATGATATAGATACATATAATGGTAAGAATGATACTATTGAAGTAAATAAAAAGATTAAAGTAGTTTACTTAGATATTAATATTGATCGTAAGATAATGTCTAATAATGTAGAAGCTAAAACAGTTCTTTCTGATAAGACTGATTTAGTAACTGCAACAAAAGAAACTGATATTAATTTACCTGGAAATATTATTGTTCATCATTATGTTCATGGAACAACTGATAGATTATTTGATGACGATGAAGCAAATGGTCAAATCCATGAAAAATATCATAGTGAACCACATGAAAAAGAAGGTTATCAAATTATTGATAGACCTTCAAAAGAAGATGTTGAATTCACATTAGAACCACAAGTATTAATATATACTTATGAAAAATTAAAATATGATATTGATACCGAAGTTATTGGTGGTAATGGCGATATAACTGGTGATGAAGAAGTTCCTTATGGAGAAGATTCAACTCCTGATAATATTGTTATCACGCCAGATGATGGTTATGAAATTGAAAGAGTAATCATTGATGGAAGAGAGATTGAACTTATTGAAAGAGATAAACTAGTAATTGATAACTTTAAGAATGTTAAAGAAGATCATTTAGTTCAAGTTGAATTCTCTGAAGCTCCAATTGAAGTTCCAATAACAGGAAGTAGAGCAAAACTAATTATTGTTGGAATTATCCTAGTATTAGTTAACGTTCTATTCATCACACAATCAGAATTTATCAAAAACATTTTTAAAAACAAAAAGAGACTAGAATCCTAGTCTCTTTTATTGTAATAAAAAAACAAGATTTTCATCTTGTTTCTTATGCGGCCATTGTTCCGGCTGCAGAATCTTTTGCAATTAAAATAGTATTTTCTTCTGTTTCCATTGCACTACTTAATGCTGCCATTGCTTCATCTATTTTTTCGTTCATATCAGTAACTCTAGTTTGTATTTCATTCTTATATGCAGCTTGTTGAGCACCTTCAGGATCATAGAAAGCAATATTCATAGGTGTGTCGTTCATAAGTTGAATTACTGCTTTCATTTCATCAAGATAAACGCCTCTTGCTAATTGAACGTTAGCAACGTTCATACCAACTACACCAGTTTCATTTGCTTCTCTTAATACTTCACCGCCCATAGCTTCATTATAAGAATTATTCCATTCATTTTGTGCTTCTAAACTCATAGCAGCCCATCCATTAGCTCTAGCAATAATATTATAAGCATCTACAGCACTTCTATATATTTGTGAATATAAAGTTTCTATATTATCACCAAAAGCATGTAATTTTAAAAGATAATCTATTGAGAATTCACGTGCCTTTGGTGAACACCAATTATCTTGTAAAGCTTTTAAAAAATTATAGTATACATTATGGGTTTTTTTTGAAACTACTGTCCCATATTCTTTAAATGCTTCTAATTCTTGTTTAGCTACATCAGGATTAAAGCCTGTCATATCTGCCATATTTTTTCTCCTTTCCTATCATAATTCAATTTTATCATTGATAAAAAATAGTATCAATATATATAGTGTAATTTTACACTTTGTTATTTACATATAAAGTAGTTTTTTATATTTTATGATATACTATAATTAGGTGATAATATGAAACTAACAAATGATTATAAAGATTTTGAAATTATAGATAGTAGTAATGGTATGAAACTTGAAAGATGGGATAAATATTATTTACTAAGACCAGATCCACAAATCATATGGGATAGTGGTGATTTAGAGAGAGACTATCGTGATAAAATTCATAGTGTATATTATCGTAGTAACAAGGGTGGAGGTCACTGGGAAAATAAAAAGAATTTACCAGATAGTTGGCAAATTAGATACCATGATTTAACATTTAATATTAAATTAATGGGATTTAAACATACGGGATTATTTCCTGAACAAGCTTATAATTGGAATTTTATGATGGATAAGATTAAGAATTGTCATCGTGAAGTTAAAGTATTAAATTTATTTGCTTATACTGGTGGGGCAACTGTTGCTTGTATGTCTGCTGGTGCTCATGTAACACATGTTGATTCAAGTCGTGGCATGGTTGATTGGGCGAAAGAAAATGTTAAATCGAATAATCTTGATGAAACAAAAGTTAGATATATTGTTGATGATGTTATAAAGTTTGTTAGTCGTGAAATACGTCGTGGTAATAAATATGATGCTATTATTATGGATCCTCCTGCTTATGGACGTGGTGCAAATGGCGAAGTATGGGATATTGAAAAAGACTTATTTAAACTATTAAATTTATGCAAAGAAATATTATCTGATAATCCTTTATTTGTACTTGTCAATGCATACTCAGGCCTATCTCCAAGTTTACTTGAGAATTTACTTAAGTTGACAATTAATAAAGATGGTGTCGGTATCATTAGTTGTGATGAAATAGGATTACCAATTAAGAATAATAATTTAATATTACCTTGTGGTATTTATGGAAGAGTTGAATATGTCTAATTTAGAAATATTATATGAAGATAATCATATTATTGTTGTTTTTAAACCTGTTAACATTTTAAGTCAAAGTGATATTACAGGGGATTTGGATATGCTAACAATAATAAAAGAATATATTAAAGAGAAATATCATAAACCTGGTAATGTTTACTTAGGTCTTGTTCATAGACTCGATAGAGTAACTAGTGGTGTTATGGTTTTTGCTAAAACGAGTAAAGCAGCTAGTCGTTTATCAGAAGAAATTCGTAATAATCGATTAAAAAAAGATTATTTTGCAATAATTCATGGTAAAATAAATAATAGGGGAGAATATGAAGATTATCTCTTAAAGAAAGATGACTTTAGTACTGTTGTTGATAAAAGTGGTAAATTAGCTAAATTATCATATGAACTATTGGAATATAATGATAAAAAGGATTTATCACTTGTTAATGTTCACCTAGAAACTGGAAGACATCATCAAATAAGAGTTCAATTCTCAAGTCGTGGTTATCCTTTAATAGGTGATAAACGATATGGAAATGATGAATATAATGAATTAGGTTTATGTGCCTATAAGTTATCATTTACACACCCTGTAACTAAGAAAGTAATGACATTCATAAGATTACCTAAAGGTAGTATCTGGGATTTATTTAATATGAAAGGGAAAAATTATGGGAAGGAAAAGTAAAAAGAATAAAATACAGTTGTTTCTTAATAAGTATTATATGCCACTTTTATTAGTATTTGTTTTTGGTATATTACTAACAGCAGCTATTATAGATAAAAATAAAAAATATGAATCTAATAATAGTGTTGAACCAATCATTATGGAACAAGGTTGGAGTTTAAACGAAGAAACAGATAAGTCTATTAAAATTTATGGTAGTGATATTTTAAGTACCGAAGCTAGTACTAATGATGTTTACCATGAATATTATTGTCAAACTGATGAATGTTTATTTATCCATGGTAATGATAATTATGCACTTATGGATGACGGTAAATATATGATTTATAGTCTAATAGGTGGAACAGTCTTTGATATTCCTAAGAATTATGATTTAGATGAATCAGAGTTTTTAGTACATAACAATACACTCTATGGTTTAATCTTTAATAATGGGGATAATGAAATATATTATTCATTAAACCATGAGAATTATTTCTTTGAAAATGATAAGTATTTTATTGATCGAACATCAAGTGATTGTGTTGTTAATAATCAATTATTACTGTTTGATAATGATAAATACTATTTATATGATCTAAATACTAAAAAAGTTTTAGTTGAATCATTCCGTATTGAAATAAATTATGTTGAACAAGAAAATGATTATTATTTCACTACATATGATACCCTTGATAAAGTAAGTCATATTTATACATCTGACTTACATGAAATAACAGCTAATGAAGCTCAATTATTTACTTTCATTAATAAGAAGTTAATTTATACTTTAGATAAAAAAGTATTTATGGTTAAAAATATTAATGATGAATTAATACTTAGTAGTAAGACTTATGATGAAATCTATGATTTTGTTTATGGTTACATTATTGCTAAAACTGAAGATAAATTATTAATTATTAATCAATCTGATGAAGTAATTAAAGAAATACCTCTTGATGGATATAATTATGATAACTATCGTAGTTATTATGATACTCTAGATAAGAATGGATTCCATTTATTCTTTAATAATGATTTAGAAACTAAAGAAATATTCTTTAATCCTGAAACGTTAGAGTATTATCAAATAAATAATTAATTACGTTAAATAATAGTTGCATTTTTCTAGAATTATGATATAATTTTATGAGTAATCCGCTGTTTATTATAAAAACTTTTCATTGAGTTTATAAATATGATTATTGATTTTAGAAAAGGAGAGATTATAATGAACGTAATTGATAAGATTGAAAAGACTCAATTAAATCCTAATGTTCCAGAGTTTAGAGTTGGTGATTTAGTTAGAGTTGATGTTAAAATTATCGAAGGTAAACGTGAAAGAATCCAAGCATTTGAAGGAGTTGTAATGGCTCGTAAAGGTTCTGGATTAAATGAAACATTTACTGTTAGAAAAATATCTTATGGTGTTGGAGTAGAAAGAATTTTCCCAGTTCATTCACCTAAGATTGCTGCTATTAAAGTTTTACGTAATGGTAAAGCTAGACGTGCTAAGTTAACATTCTTAAGAAACTTAAAAGGTCAATACAAAATAGAAGAAAGAGCATAAAGATAAGGAGACCTTTCCTTATCTTTTTTGGTAGAAGAATATGAATAAAGTAGTTAAAGAAATATTAAGTTATGCGTTAATAATTATATTAGTGTTATTATTTAAACATTATATTATTTCACCAATTAGAGTAGATGGTGATAGTATGAATCCAACACTAAAAAACGGTGATATTATGCTTTTAAATGAAATAGGTAAAAAGAGTATAGATCGTTTTGATATTGTTGTAATTGATACAGAAGAAGATGTTATTGTTAAAAGAGTTATTGGACTTCCTGGGGATCGTATAAAATATGTTGATGATAAATTATATGTTAATGATAAAGAAGTAGAGGAACCTTTTGAACATGATGTAACACATAATTTTGAATTATTAGAATTAGGAACTGATAATGTACCTATTAATGAATATTTTGTTTTAGGTGATAACAGAAATAATTCTAAGGATTCAAGAATAATTGGCTTTATTAAAGATTATCAAATAAGAGGAAAGGTTATTAAAACAATATTGTTTCCATTTAGTAGATGGGGAAAAGTAAAATAGTCGAAAGACTATTTTTTTATGTTAAAATAATTATAGAGGTATTTATGAAAAAGATTTTTATTTATTATAGTTTAAGTGGTAATGGTGATAAGGTAGCTAACTATCTAATGAGTAAGGGAATTGATGTAAGAAAAGTATTATTAAAGAAACCATTTCCTACAAGTAAATTTGGAAGTATTATGAAAGGTGGTTTTCTAGCAACAATTAATCATAAGAGTAAGTTACTAGATTTTAATAGTGATGTTAGTAGTTATGATGAAATAATTATTGGTTCACCAATATGGAATAGTAGACTTTCTTGTCCTATTAATACAGTATTATCAAAGATTGATTTAAATAATAAAAAGTTGACTTTCATTCTTTATAGTGCAAGTGGTAATGATAATAAAGCGATGGAAAGAATAAAAGAACTTTATAAAGATGCTAAAATAATTAATTTATTAGAACCTAATAAGAATGAAGAATTAATGAAAGAGAGAATTGATAATGAACTATAATTATTTTTATTTAACTGATAGGGAAGGTAAAAGTAATTGTGTAATAAGATCTTTTTGTAAGATATATGATATGGAATATGATGATGTATCTAAGGAACTATTAACTATTTCTAAAGAACTTAATTGTAATTTCAATGATATTGAAACATTTGAAGAGTTTATGAGATTACATAATACTATTAAACTAGATAATTATCAAGATGAATTAATCAAAGATTTAAAACTTGATAATGGTAAATACATAGTATTCTGTTATGATAAAAAAGACTTTTATCACATGGTTCCTGTTATTAATAAAACAGTTTATGATTACAATAATGATTCTCTTAATTTATATGTAATTAGTATATATAAAGTTAACCCTTGAAGTGTTTCCTGTTAATTAAAGATATAATTTTATATATTGATAGGGAAAGGAGAAATTATGAATCAAGAAAAAATTGGTAAATTTATACAAAAAGTAAGAAAAGATAAAAAGATAACTCAAAGTGAATTAGCTGAAAAACTTGGTGTATCTGATAGAACTGTAGGTAACTGGGAAAATGGTCGTAATATGCCTGATTTATCATTATTTAAACCTTTATGTGATGAACTAGGAATAACTATTAATGAATTATTAAGTGGAGAAACCCTAGATAAAAAAGACTATCAAGAAAAGTTTGAAGAAAATATTGTTAATACAATAGATTATTCTAATAAAAGAGTTAATAAATATAGTAATATTGTAGGACTGTTACTAGTTATTTTTGGATTATTTATAGCAATGTCTGCTATTATGATTTTCCCTAGTGAAAGTAGTTGGGGATCTATCTATTCTGTATTTGGAATAGTACTATTTATTATTGGTATATCTAAATTAACTAGAAATATAAAAATAGGTAAAAGATTATTATTAATTCTTGTCATCTTTATTGGATCAATAGGCATACTTGTCTTTACTGATTATATTAATGTTAAAAATAATAATGTTGCGCCAATGTTTAGAACATATACATATTATTATGGTGGCGATGCAGTAATTTATGATACGCCATTTTATGATGTTATTTTGTGTGAGAAAGATTCTAAATATAAGTCATATACAATTGTTAAGAATAATACTATTAATGATGGTAATCTTTATGAATTTTGTTTAGTTAATAAAACAAATAGATTTAGAAAAGTTATTAATCAAAACTTTGAAAAAGTTACAAGTATAAGAATTGCTAAATCTACTAACTTCATGGATAGTGAACATACTTATGCAACTATTTATCAAAGTGGTAATTATGAAGTAGTAAAAGATATAACAGATAAACAAACTATTAATGAAATACTAACTCTATTAAAGAAAGCTAATTATCCACATTTTACAAACTTACCGGGTTATTCTTATTTATTCCAAGTTTTTGTAGATGATAAAGAAATATTAGAATTTGATTATGGATCTATGTATACTGAGGATGATAGCATTAATATCATCTTTACAGAAAATGATAAAAATACTTTAAATAAATATATTAATTAAGATAATTTTTGATATAATTTTATTTGGAAGGAGAAATAATATGAAATTTTGTACAAATTGTGGAAATCAAGTTCCTGAAGGAGCTAAAGTATGTCCTTTATGTGGAACACCTATTGGAGGACAACCTAATTTTGAACAACAAACACAAGCTCAACCAAATCAAAATTATCAATCTGCTGCTCGTCCAGTAGTAGAGAATAGAAATATTGCTACTTGTATTATTTTATCTATAGTTACTTGTGGTATCTATGGAATTATTTGGCTTATTAATATGGTAGATGATGTTAATCGTGTATGTAATGATGAAAAATCAAATCAATCAGGAGGAACAGTATTCTTATTATCATTAATTACTTGTGGCATTTATTTAATAGTTTGGTTCTATCAAGCAGGTAATAGAATGTATCGTGCTGGTCAAAAGTATGGTATGCCTATTTCTGATAATGGAACATTATATCTATTATTAACTATATTTGGATTAGGTATAGTAAATTACTGTTTACTTCAATCTGATCTAAATAAATTTTCTAATCAATAATGAAGAAGAGACTAATAAAAGTAATAATTCGTGATGTTTTATTACTTTTAATACTAGTAGGATATTATTTCTTTAATAAATATACAGGAGTATATATACCTTGTATTATTCATGAGATAACAGGTTATAAATGTCCTGGTTGTGGTATAACTCATTTAGTTTTTTCATTACTTCATTTAGATTTCCATAAAGCTTTTATAAGTAATCCCTTAGTATTTATATATATGCCATTTATTATAGTATATTTTGTATACTTAGATTACTTATATATTTATGATAAAAAAGATAAAATATTAAAAAGAATACCAAATATTATTTGGATTATTCTAATAATAATTACCTTAGCTTATGGAGTAATTAGAAATATAATAGGTTTTTAAAAAGTAAAGTGATATTTTCACTTTCTTTTTTTATGCTATAATTATTAAGAGGGTAAGATGAAGAAATTAAGTTTTAACATATTTTCAAAATATCGTGAAGTAATAATGGGGATAGCAATAATTAGTGTTGTATTATTCCATTATGTAGATGACTGTGGCATAATAGGAATAAACTATTCTGGAATTGTTAAGTTTTATGGCAAATATATAGGTAGTAGTGGAGTTGATATCTTCTTACTATTATCAGGATTAGGTTTATATTATTCCTTCTCGAAGAATAGTAATATTAAAGACTTTTATATTAAAAGAATTAAAAGAGTTTTAGTACCTTATTTTATATTAGCTATACCAGTATATATATGGTATGACTTAATATATGCATCTGATGGTATAATTGGTTTTTTAAAAAATTTGTTTTTTGTAACAATTTTTTCTAAAGATAATAATATTTTCTTTTGGTATATCTTTTTTATCATCCTTTGCTATTTGTTATTCCCTTTAATTTATAAGTTTATTCACAAAGGTAAGGATTGGCAAAAAATATTTAAAACAGGGGTTTTAGTATTACTTGTTATGACCGCAATGTATTTTACTTGTAAATATAATAGATCATTTTACTATGGTGTAGATATAATGTTTCAAAGATTTGTACCTTTTATTCTTGGTGTCTTATTAGGAGACTTTTCTTATAATAATAAAAAAATAGGTTGGTATATATTAGTCTTTGTTATAGGATTATTCTCATGTATCCTTTTAAATTATAATTTGTTATTTTCAAGAATTATTTTATTTGCTTTTAACATAAGTATAATTATCTTTATTATTTTAATTATTGAATTATTGTTTAAAGGAAAAGAAACTATTACTAAACCACTAGCATTCTTTGGGAAATATTCTTTAGAAATATATTTAGTTCATGTTGCTATAAGAAAGATTATTAAAAGTTATGGATACCCTAGTTATAAATTTGGATATTACTTCTTATTTATAATAGTATCTATAGTAGTATCGATATTATTTAATATGCTAATTAAAAAAGTATTAAGAATTAAAAAATAATTAACTCAACCACGAGTTCGTGTTTTTTTATAGTAAATTATTATAAAATTAAATCATGAAAGGAGGGAAACTAATGGATCAAATTAAAATAGGAAAATTTATTAGTGAAAAAAGAAAAGAATTAGGTATTACTCAAAGTGAACTTGCTGAAAAACTTAATATTACTGATCGAGCAATATCTAAATGGGAAAATGGAGTATGTATGCCTGATGTAGGTACTATTCCAGAACTTTGTGAAATATTAAATATTACTATTAATGATCTATTTAGTGGGGAGGTAGTTAATATGAAAAATAATGAAAAGAAATTAGAAGAAAACTTAATGGAAATGGCAAGACAAAAAGAAGAAGCTGACAAAAGATTACTTAATCTTGAATGGGTAATTGGTATTCTTGCTTGTATCGTTCTATTTGGAGGTTTATTAGTATCAAGTTATGTTGAAATGAAAACATATTTAAGAATAATAATCATCGCAGGTAGTGTAATTATTTTCTTCATTGCCATGTTTTATGCTCTTAAGATTGAACAAGTAGCTGGTTACTATGAATGTAAAAACTGTGGACACAAGTATGTACCAGAATATTGGACAGTATTCTTTGCACCTCATATGGGAAGAAGTAGATATATGAGATGTCCACAATGTAATACCAAATGCTATCATAAAAAAGTTATAAAATAAGTGAAAAAAAGAATCAAATTTAATGATTCTTTTTTTTTATTATGTTAAGATTAAATTAGTGAGGATAATATGGAATTATTAAAAAATATTTTTAGAGAATATGATATTAGGGGTATTTATGGAGAAGAATTAAGTGATGAACTAGCATACCACATAGGACGTGCTTTTGGTACTAAGTTAGTAAGACAAAACATACCTAGTACAGTTGTTGCTTATGATAATAGATTATCAAGTGAAAGTTTAGAAGCTAATTTAGTTAAAGGACTTGTTGATACAGGAATACTTGTTAAAAGAATTGGACTTGCAACAACACCAATGTGTTATTTTGCTGCAAACTATACTGGATGTAATTCTAGTATGATGATAACTGCTAGTCATA
>JAEEGJ010027401.1_pt1 | contig 11452 bp, 9 predicted proteins | sample 8958761 | NCBI WGS metagenome assembly JAEEGJ01 (sample SAMN16246546, study PRJNA631951) | gut metagenome | biome: gut microbiome; feature: rumen; material: RS-attached | host: Bos | place: Iran: Karaj | collected 2018-10
CAAGGTGGTCACCACCAAGCGCACCCTGGACGCCGAGGAGTTCTTCCAGGTGAACGTCCTTTCTAACACCAAGCTGGACAAGGACGAGATCATCACCGAGATCCAGATCCCCGTAAAGGCGGAAAAGAGCACCTACAAGCGCTTTGCCTTCCGCAAGAGCATCGACTTCCCCGTGGTGAACGTGGCCATTTCCGAGACCGCCGACAAGCAGTATCGCGTCTGCCTGAACGCGGTGGCCCCGGTGCCCCATCGCTGCTACGAGGCGGAGAAGGTCCTCAACGGCAAGGACATCACCCCCGAGCTGGCCGAGGCTGCCGGCGAAGCCGCCGTGATCGGCGCCGAGCCCTTCGAGGCCAACAAGTATAAGATCCAGATCGCCAAGACTCTGGTGAAGCGGACCCTGCTGGGCATGTAAGCAGATAAACGGGAGGCCCCGGCGCAGACGCGCCGGGGCCTCTTTGTGCCTTTCCGTTTAGCCTCCCCTGAAAGGGGGGGTGCCCCGGCGCGTCTGAGCCGGGGCGGAGAGGTCATCTCGTTCATCGTGAAGTTGTCTTCGGGCTGCGCGACGGCGGAAATGGGAAGGCCGATGCGATATCATGAAAGCCTTGGTCACAGCAGCTGGTTCCAGCCTTCCAGCAGCACCCTGTGGCCCTCCACGTATTTGTCGCGGAACACCTGCGCGGTGTCCCGGTCGGCGGTGAGCTCCTTCGGATACTCCTTGGCGATCTGCTCGAATTCCGCCCGGCTGATCTCCGCCGTGGTAAAAAAATCGTCGTTCCGGCTGGGGTAGCCGTGCCAGGCGAAAAACTGCTTCTCCCCGTTAACCGTCCGGTATCCGCAGCCGAAGCGCACCTGGCCGGAGATCACGCGGATGTACCGTTCGCTGCTGCTGCTCATTCCTTCCTCCGTTGCTTCATCCGGTTCAGTTCTTTCCTATGCTTTCCGTGTATTTGCAGACCGGATAGCCGGAGCATCCCCAAAACTGCGTTCCGGCGTTTGCTCCGCTTTTTGCAGTGCGAAGCACCAGCTTCTTTCCGCATCGCGGGCAGAGTTTTTCATTTCCGTCCGTCTGCGCTGGGCCTTCTTTTGAAGGGCGCTCCGTTTCAAAGCGCCTTTTGCCGTCCTGATATGTGGCCTTGATGCGGTCGATATGCGCGGCTTTCGTATCTTTGCCGACTTCGGTGAGGGGTTTCAGCAGCTCATACAGCGCCGTGATCCTTTCCTCCGTAACAGCATCGGGGGCAGCGTCCCAAATGCTGCGGACAGCGGCGTATGTCCTGTCGCGCCGGATGACCTTGACATCGCTGCTTTTCACGGTGACCTGTTTCAGCTCGCAGCGTTCCGAAAACACGATGATGGAAAACAGCGGGATATCGGGGCCGACCAGTTTGCCGAGCCACTTGATATGCGTCCGGTTTTGCATGATGGGGTTATATAAGCGGTTCTTCTGACGGTTCGGCAAGGTGACCGTCCAATACCGGGAATCTTCATCGCCAAATACCCACCCGGAATAATTCTTGCTTTCAAAGACGAAAATGCCCTTTTGGGTAATGTAGACCAGGTCGATTTCGGAGGTCTCGCCGTTTTCCTTCGGGAGGTAAATATTCCGTAATGTCTTCCCCTTGCGCCCAAAGAGGCTGACCAGCTTCAGCTCCCGTTCTGTTAGCTTTTCGCCGCGTTTTCCGGTCCACTCGGCGTCAAAGACGGAATCGACCAGCTTATCCAGCAGACTCTTCGCCATTCCTGTTTCCCTCCTGTGGAAGCGTGGAGAACACATGGCCCGCCGGGGCGCTTTCTTCGGAAAGCTGCCGCGGCGGGCCATTTGCCTCATTCGGGCTTTGCTTCGTCTTCGACGGTGGTTTCCGCCTCCGGGGCGGCCACCGCTTCTTCCTTCGGGGCCTCGCCTTCCGGCGCTTCAGCCCCGGCTTCCCCCGCTTCCTCCTTCGTCTCCGGTTCCGGCTCCGGGTCGTGGGGCAGGAGCAGGGAGACGCCGTGGGCGGTCAATTCCAGGAAGATGGCGCCCAGCAGGAGGCGGTAGGCGTTCTCCTCCACACCCGGCAGGGACACGGCGCAGAGGTAGGCGCCCGCGCCGCAGAGGAAGAGGGTCAGCCTGGGCCGCATCCGGCCCACGGTGAAACCGGCGATCAGATGCAGGGCCGACAGGGCCGCGCAGAGGCCCAGGAAGGGATAGAGGGTGTAGAGAAGGGCGGGCCTCTGGGCATATTCCTTATAGAACACGATCAGGAACAGGCCGCAGAAAACGACGGGGAGGACGGCGGAAAGAAAACTGTCCTCCTTCTTTTTGCGCCATCCGTCCAGCCCCAGGGCCAGCCAGGCGACGCCGCCCAGGGCTGCAAACAGGCCCAGAAGACCCATGAACAGCCGCAGATCCCGGTCCGAACCCCGGTCCCGCAGGCACAGGATCGCGCCGAACACCGCCAGCACCAGGGCTGCGGCGCCGGCCGCCAGGGTCACCACGCCGCCGAAGCAGCGGTTGTAGCGGCGGGGAAGCCCTTCAAAGTCCGCCTTCCGGGCCAGGAAGCCGAAGAAGGCCAGGGCAAGGGCGCTGAGGACCAGGAGGATGGCGGAGGCGGGCACGAGATCCATCAGCATGGTGGCGTGATCCAGCGCCGTGCGCAACTCCACGGCCCGGAGCAGCACCCCCGCCGCGGACAGCACAAGGAGGCAGCCCAGGAACAGCCAGGCTTTTTTTCGCATATCGATCCGACCTTTGACGTAAAGTGAACTGTCGGGCAGGGCACCCTGCCGGACGGCTTTCTTGCTAGGTAACAATTTAGTATACCACAATTACGAAAAAAAGGAAGTGCGAACATGAAAGAACTTCGGACCTTTTTTGAGATGACCAGCCTCTCCCTGCTGCCCCTGCTGGGGCTGTCCCTGGCCCTTTGCGGCCCGCTGCGGGGAGAGGGGGGGAAGGGGACAGGCCCCGCCGTCGCTGCCGCCCCTTCCGAAGCGCCCGCTGCATCCCAGGCCCCGGCGGCGAAGGCGGAAAAGCTGCTCCCGGCGCCGGAGACCGCCCTTCCGGCCCTGCCTGAGCCGGCGGCGGCGGAGCGGGAGGACGAGCCCGCCCCGACGGAGGCCTCCCTGGCGCCGGAGGCGGAGGAGGAAGAGGAGGCCGCGGCGGAAATCTTCGCCGTCACCCACGACGCGGACGTGACGGTGGACATCCTTTTCGGCAGCCGGGTGGAGAGCATGAGCCTGCGGGACTACCTCCTGGGGGTGGTGGCCTCGGAGATGCCCGCCTCCTTCGAGCCCGCGGCCCTGGAGGCCCAGGCGGTGGCGGCCCGGACGGACACCTTCTACCGCCTGCTGGTGGCCAGGCCCCACGCTGACGCCGCCTCCTGCACGGACCCCGGCTGCTGCAAGGCCTATCTGGGCCCGGAGGAGCTGCGCCGCCGCTGGGGGGAGGACTACGACCGCTGGGCGTCGAAGATCGCCGCGGCGGTGGACGCCACGGACGGGGAAGTCCTCACCTGGGAGGGGGAGCCCATCTTCGCCGCCTTCCACGCCTGCTCCGAGGGGTACACGGAGGCCAGCGAGGACGTGTGGGTGGCGGCCTTGCCCTATCTGCGCAGCGTCCCCACCCCGGAGACGGAGGCGGACGTGCCTTCCTTCCGCAGCACGGCGCGCTTTTCCGGGGAGGAGCTGCGAAGCATCATTGCGGCCAAGGTGCCCGACGCGGTGCTGCCGGAGGATCCGGCGGCGTGGCTGGGCGGGGAAAAGTTCAGCGCATCCGGGCGGCTGCTGGCCCTGGAGGTGGGGGGCGTCACCCTCTCCGGCAGCGCCTTCCGCCGCCTGCTGGGCCTGCGCAGCGCGAAGATAGTCTGGAGCTATGGGGAAGACGGGGTCTTCACCTTCGAGACCGCGGGCTACGGCCACGGGGTGGGCCTCAGCCAATACGGGGCGGAGGCTATGGCCAGGGCGGGGGAGAACTGCGAAAGCATCCTCCTGCACTACTATCCCGGCACGCTTCTGGCCGACCTTGCGGAAGTTTTTCCCGGCTGATTTGGTAAAACCCTCCAAAAATTATAATTAAGGAGAAAGTCCTTGACTTTGGAACAGTTCCAAGGTTTATACTCCATACTGTATGATTATGTCAGCGATTCCGGAAACTCATAAAAAGCACCAATTACATATGCATAAGGAGTGAAACGAGCGTGGAAAAAGTGTACACCAACCTCACCACCGGTGGCCCGATTTCCGTGTATGTGGAGGACGGCAAGATCACCAGAGTCCGTCCCATCCAGATCCCGGAAGAGGACTACCCCAAGGCGTGGGTCGTGGAGGACCGGAACGGGAAGAAGTATTCTCCCCCCAAGGCCATGCGCATCGCCCAGAACATCCTGGCCGAGCGCAACCGCCTCTATTCCGAGGACCGCATCCTCTACCCCATGAAGCGCGTGGACTGGGACCCCAACGGCGCGCGCAACCAGCATAACCGCGGCAAGAGCGCCTTCGAGCGCATCAGCTGGGACGAAGCTGCCACCATCATCGCAAACGAGATCAACCGTCTGGCCCCTCTGGGCGCGGACGGCAAGCGGGACGGCCACGCCATCACCGCCATCACCGGCTCCCACCACAACTGGGGCATCGTGGGCTACAAGATGGCTCCCTTCGGCCGTTTCTTCGGCATGATCAACTACACGCCCATCCTGGACAACCCCGACTCCTGGGAAGGCTGGATGTGGGGCGCTCCCCATATGTGGGGCTTCTACTGGCGCCTGGGCCAGCCCGAGCAGTTCGACCTGCTGCAGGACGCCCTGAAGAACACGGATATGATCGTGTTCTGGTCCAATGACCCCGACTCCACCCACGGCATCTACTCCGGCCAGGAGAGCAACATCTGGCGTGTCTGGCTGAAGGAAATGGGCATGAAGTGCATCTTCATCGACCCCTTCTACAACTACACCGCCGCCGTCATGGACGGCACCTGGTTCGCCCCCCGGCCCGGCACCGACACCGCTCTGGCGGCCGCCATTGCCTACACCTGGTTCAAGGACGACACCTATGACCACGACTACGTGGAGCGCAAGACCATCGGCATCGACGAGTTCCGCGCCTACATCATGGGCGACGAGGACGGCGTGCCCAAGACCTGCGAATGGGCTGCCGAGAAGACCGGCATCCCCGCCCGGCGCATCCGCGCCCTGGCCAAGGAATGGGCCTCCAAGAAGGTCGCCCTGGCCGGCGGCGTCCGCGGCGGCGAAGGAAGCGCCTGCCGCACCGCTTACGGCACCGAGGAAGCCCGTATGCTGATCGCCCTTGCGGCCATGCAGGGCTTCGGCAAGCCCGGCGTCTCCATCTGGGGCACCACCATGGGCGCTCCCGCCGACTACACCTGGTTCCCCGGCTATGCCGAGCCCGACAGCCAGATGGGCAAGAGCCCCGCGGCCGACCGCAAGCTGGCCACCGAGGGCACCATCAAGCAGCGGCTGTACCGCCTGACCTACCCCGAAGCCATCATCGACGGCCAGGGCGACTTCATCGGCGACGGCTTCTGCGGCAAGAGCATCGAGCAGCAGTTCAACCACAACACCTACCCCATCGAGGGCAAGGTCAAGCTCCTTTGGCGTTACGGCGGCTCCTTCATGGGCACCATGACCGACACCAACCGTTATATCAAGCTCTATCAGTATGAGGGCGAGAACGCGCTGGATACCGTCATCAACCAGGACTGCTGGTGGTCCGGCGAGACCCCCTATGCCGACATCATCCTCCCCGCCTGCACCAACCTGGAGCGCAACGACCTGGGCGAGTGGAGCGTCGGCGGCGGCTACACCACCCACGCCCACATCGGCAACAACTGGCGTATCATCGTCCGTGAGCAGAAGTGCGTGGAGCCCGTGGGCGAATCCAAGTCCGACTACGAGATCTTCTCCCTCATCGCGGACAAGCTGGGCCAGGGCCAGCTCTACACCGAGGGCAAGACCGAGGACGACTGGGCCGAGGCCTACTGGAACCTGAGCGACCTCAGCAAGCGCTGCAGCTGGGAGGAGTTCAACAAGAAGGGCTACTACATCGTGCCCGTGCCCGAGGATTACGAGGAGCATCCCGCCTTCCGCTGGTACTATGAGGACCGGGACTGCGACACCCAGGACTACCTGAATCCGAAGATCAAGGCCGTCCACAACATGAACAGCATGGAGCCCACCGAGCACTCCAAGGAGCTGGGCACCTACTCCGGCAAGCTGGAGTTCGCCTCCGAGGACCTGAAGGTCCTGAGCCCCGACGACGACGAGCGTCCTCCCGTGCCCCACTACATCCCCTCCTGGGAAGGCCACGAGACCGAGCTCTACAAGAAGTACCCCCTGCAGATCATCTCCCCGCACCCCCGCTTCAGCTTCCACACCCACTACGACAAGCACGCCTCCTGGCTGAACGAGATCCCCGTGCACCGCGTCATCAAGGACGGCTACGCTTACTGGCCCGCCCGCATCAATCCCAAGGACGCCGCCGACCGCAACATCAAGAACGGCGACCTGGTGGAGCTCTACAATGACCGCGGCAGCGTCATCTGCATCGCCGACGTGACCTATCGCGTGCCTGTGGGCGTCATGCATTCCTACGGCTGCTCCGCCAAGTACGATCCCCTGGTCCCCGAAGTGGGCGCCACGGACCGCGGCGGCTGCGTGAACATCCTCACCAACAAGCGGATGCTCTCCAAGAATGCGCCGGGCATGGCCCCCAACTCCTGCCTGATCGAAGTCCGCAAGTGGGAAGGCTGACAGGCTGCACCCCCCGATAAACTGAAATAAGGAGTGAATTGATCCGTGCGTTACGGTTTTGTATTTAACATCGAACGCTGCAACGGCTGCTATTCCTGCTTCCTCGCCTGCAAGGACGAGCATACCGGGAACGATCACAGCCCCATCTGCGCCCCCACCTGCGAGGGCTGCAACCTGATGAAGCTCAATGAGATCGAGTACGGCACCGGCAGCAAGGTCAAGGTGGACTATGTGAACACCATCTGCCAGCAGTGCGCCAACCCCGCCTGCATGGCCAAGTACCCCGACCAGGTCTACAAGCGTCCCGACGGCATCGTCATCATCGACCCCGTCAAGGCCAAGGGCAACAAGGATATGCTCAAGGCCTGCCCCTACGGCGCCATCTTCTGGAACGAGAAAGAGCAGCTGCCCGTCAAATGTACCATGTGCGCCCATATGCTGGATGCCGGCGAGAAGGTCACCCGCTGCAGCGAGGTGTGCCCCAACCAGGCCATCCTCTTCGGCGATCTGGACGATCCCAACAGCGAGATCAGCAAGTATGTCGCCGAGCATAAGGACGAGCTGGAGCAGCTGAAGACCGGCCTGGGCCTCGGCCCCGCCCACTACTACCGCCGTCTGCCCAAGCCCTTCATCTGCGGCGAAGTCATCTGCGACAAGTGCGGAGAGGACGTCAAGGGCGCGAAGGTCACCGCCAAGAGCGAGTGCGGCTGCGTCTTTGAGGCGGAGACCGACTTCCTGGGCGATTTCGAGGTGCGCGGCCTTCCCAGCAACAAGGAATTCACCGTCACCATCGAAGCCGCCGGCTTCAAGACCCGGACCCTGACCTGCCGGACCAACGCGGCGGTCAACCTGGGCGAGATCTATCTGGAAAAGATCTGATAAACCGACGCTTGCGGGGCCCCATCCGGGCCCCGCAGGCTGCGCCCGTCCCACCGGCGGGTGATTTCCGGATCGCCTCCGGAAACCGGCGCGCCGCAAGCGGGGCGACCCGGCAATCACCCGCGACGATCAAAAAAACCGTTAAATCTAATATAAAACGAGGTAGTTACCGCAAATGAAAGAACTGAGAGAAGTCGTTATCGTTGACGGCTGCCGTACCGCCGTCGGCAACATGGGCGGCGCCCTGAAGCCCCTCCATGCCCTGGATCTGGCTGCCTGCGTCCTGCAGGGCACCCTGGACCGCACCGGCATCGACCCCAAGGTGGTGGACGAGGTCATCCTCGGCCAGTGCCGCCAGACCTCCGACGAGCCCAACATCGCCCGCGTGGCCGCCCTGAAGGTGGGCATCCCCGCCGAGGTCCCCGCCTACACCGTCATGCGCCAGTGCGCTTCCGGCATGACCGCCGTGCAGAACGGCGCCATGGAGATCATGACCGGTCAGTCTGACGTGGTCCTGGCCGGCGGCACCGAGAGCATGTCTAACGCCGTCTTCTATGTGCGCGACGCCCGCTGGGGCGTGGGCACCGGCAACGTGGAGTTCGTGGACGCCCTCACCGAGGGCCAGTTCCAGTCCCAGCCCCCCGAGACCTACGGCCGCTACAACATGGGCGCCACCGCCGAGAACATCGCCGAGAGCATGGGCATCACCCGCGAGGAGCAGGATGAGTTCTCTTACCGCAGCCAGCGCCTGGCCATCGAAGCCATCGACGCGGGCCGCTTCAAGGAAGAGATCGTGCCCATCACCGTGCCCCAGGGCCGCAAAAAGCCCCCCATCGTCTTCGATACCGACGAGTTCCCCAAGCGTGACACCAGCCTGGAGAAGATGGCCAAGCTGAAGCCCTGCTTCAACATCAAGCATACCGACGACGGCAAGCTGTGGAACGACACCGCCCTCACCGGCACCGTCACCGCCGCTTCCTCCTCCGGCCGCAACGACGGCGCCAGCGTGCTGACCCTCATGAGCGCCGAGAAGGCCAAGGAGCTGGGCCTGAAGCCCATCGCCAAGATCATCGGCATGGGCGTCGCCGGCGCCGATCCTCAGAAGATGGGCCTCGGCCCCGTGTACGCCGTGCCCAAGGCCCTGAAGGACGCCGGGCTCACCATCGATGACATCCAGCTCATCGAGCTCAACGAGGCCTTTGCCGCCCAGGCCCTGGGCTGCATCAAGATGCTCCACTGGGAAGACAAGATGGACATCATCAACGTCAACGGCGGCGCCGTGGCCCTGGGCCATCCCGTGGGCTCCTCCGGAAGCCGCATCATCATCACCCTCATGTACGAGATGAAGCGCCGCGGCCTGAAGTACGGCCTTGCCACCCTCTGCATCGCCGGCGGCATGGGCCAGGCCACCGTCATCGAGATGTGCGACTGAGTATTGAGGCAGCACCCCGCGACCCCGGCACACATCTTGCTTGCATGATTTCCGCCATGCCGCCCGAAAATCCTCGGGAATACACAAAGCATTCCCTGCGGTTGTCAAACGACCTGACGAAAATCCTGACTGCGCAATCTGCGCACCGCTGCCGCGGGGAGCAGCCTCTTTGAGACCTCTTGAAAGAGACCTATCCAGTAATTTCAATTTTCAGAAGGGAGATTTCTGTTATGGACTTCACGAAGCTTTTTGACCTCAGCGGAAAGAACGCCATGATCGTCGGCGGCGCCGGCGGACTGGGCAAGCTGGTTGCGCAGGCCTTTGCCGAAGCGGGCGCGGGCGTGTGCATCGCCTCCCGTACCGAAGAGAAGCTGAAGGCCGCCTGCGAGGACCTGAAGGCTGCCACCGGCAAGGAATTCAAGTATTACGTCATGGACGCCGGCAAGGAAGACCAGGTGGAGGCCGTTGCCAAGCAGGCCAACGCCGACTTCGGCCACATCGACATCCTGGTCAACTCCCAGGGCGTCAACAAGAAGTTCCCCGCCCTCGAGTTCCCCATGGACATCTTTGACGCCGTCATGCACGACGACGTGGCCTCCATCCTCATGACCTGCAAGCACTTCGGCAAGTACATGAAGGAGCACGGCTACGGCAAGATCGTCAACGTCTCCTCCGTCCGCGGCCGCATCGCCACCAAGGGCCCCGGCAACGCCGCCTACTGCGCCGCCAAGGGCGCCGTGGACATGCTGACCAAGCAGCTGGCCTCCGAGTTCGGCCCCTACGGCATCACCGTGAACGCCTTCGGCCCCAACATCATGAAGACCCCCATGATGACCAAGGTCTTTGAGATGCGCGCCAAGGAAGCGAACATCACCGTGGACGAGTATCTGGAGCGCCAGGCGGCCAACCTGCCTCTGCGCCGGATGTCCGACCCCGACGACTGCGTGGGCACCGCCCTGTTCCTGGCCGCCCCCGCCTCCGACTTCCTCACCGGCAACCTGCTGTATCCCGACGGCGGCCTCACCGCCATCGGCTGAGCCGAACACAAAACGCCGGGCGGCCGCGTAAGCAGCCGCCCGGCAGAGGGGAACCCTATTCGATCGGGAGCCAGACCTCGAAGTACCCCGCCAGCTGGCCGTTTTCTTCCCGCACGCTGCACACCAGATTGCCCATGGCTCCGCCGGTGACGGTATAGCCGTTCTTTTCTGCGTAGTCCAGCATAAAAGCCAGATGCCGGGGACTGAAGGCGTTTTTCCCCACGCTGCGGAAGGCGGAATGGATGCTTTTCCGGCTGACCAGCCGCCGCACCGGAGGTTTGACGGCCACCTCCAGCTCCTCCGCGTATTTCACGCTGAGAGAGAAGCCCCAGGCGAAATCGTCCCCATCCCCCAGGAGCCCGTCCTGCGGGATCTCGAAATACCGCTGGGTAAAGGGCATATAGTCCAGCCACTGACGACTGAGCTTCTGGAGCTCCGGCCGGTTATCGTAATCGTAATTGAAGCGGTTGAGATAACAGATGACTTCGGGACTGTCCTCCACCCGGCAGATGCCCAGACATTCTTTCACCCGCTGCACCGCATCCTGATACTGGCGCAGCCGTTCCAGGAGCAGCTCCTGCCGGCGGATGCCCGCGGCCAGCTCGTCCCCCTTCTCCTCCAGCAGGGAGCTCAGGTCTCCGTGGTAGCAGTCCGTTACCATGTAGGCTACCTGGGGGATGCCGAAGCCGAAGCGCTTGTACCAGAGGCAGTCGATGAGGAAGTTGATATCCCAGGTATCGTAGTAGCGGTAATCGTTGGTCTTGTCCTTCTGGGGCGTCACTACCCCCTTCTTCTCGTAATACCGGAGAAGGTCCGTGGAGATGCCCAGGATGCGGGCCACGTCCCCGATCTTATACCGCACGGCAAAACCCCTCCCTTTTGTAACCTTTCTTATCAGTATAGCAAACATTTTCTCTCAAATCAAATCAACAATTCTGAACAGGAGGAAATCTATCATGGCGTACATGCCCCTTGACAAGTCCAAGCTCTATCTTGAGACCGACAAGATGACCAAGATCTGGGACCTCAGCCAGCCCTGGGGCTGGGACACCCCCCTGTGGCCCTTCCCCGGCGCCCGCTCTGACCTGCAGTTCCCCCGCGGCCAGTACCTGGAGCGTTTCCACAAGCGCACCAACACCTACACCGGCACCCTGCATGCCGCCACCCACTGCGACGCCCCCAACCACACCCTGCATGAGGAAGAAGTGGACCGGGCCCGCTACGGCTACACCCTGGCCGAGATGAAGCTGGAGCATGCCATCGGCACCGGCGTCATCGTGGACCTGACCTGGATGTATGACGAGTTCGAGAAGGCCTTCAACGCCGCCGGCGGCGATCCTGCCAAGATGGGCGAGTTT
>JAEEGJ010027402.1_pt1 | contig 11452 bp, 7 predicted proteins | sample 8958761 | NCBI WGS metagenome assembly JAEEGJ01 (sample SAMN16246546, study PRJNA631951) | gut metagenome | biome: gut microbiome; feature: rumen; material: RS-attached | host: Bos | place: Iran: Karaj | collected 2018-10
TAACAATGGATCTTAATCCGTGGCAAAGTTAATAAATAACTGAATAACAACCAAATACAAAGACTATTTTCTAATGGCGGCCATTAGAAATGGCTAAAATTCAGTCTAACGACCGATTTGGGTTAAACATTAAATTTCAGAACATGGAACTGATATTAGAACGTATAGCAAAAAGGAAGGCCTACACGATAGGTAGGCTTTCCATCGTAGAGAAAGTAGATGATGAGTATCTGGCAGGCTCGAAAGAGACCTACTTTTGCGACACGCTGGAGCCCACTTGGCGCGACTATGCTCACGGGGCGTACAAGGTGAAAGGGCGCTCGGCCATCCCAGAAGGGCGTTACGCCGTGGTGATCTCGTGGAGTCCGAAGTTCAAACAGTGGTTGCCGATATTGCTTGGCGGCCCCGTGTTCAACAAGCAATGGCAGGGTGTGCGCATCCATGCGGGCAACACCGTCAAGGACACCGAGGGGTGCATACTGGTAGGCAAGAACCGCGAAGTGGGCAAAGTCCTTGACAGCCGCATCTGGCTGCACCGCCTCAAGCAGAAAATCGTCGAAGCCAAGGACAAAGGTGAGAGCGTCTGGCTGACAGTCAAGTAAACTTTTCAGGGGTTAGTGGTTCTGCCCGGAGTTCGTCTTTCAGGAACTGTGGCGTGAAGCCTTTGTCGCTTCTGATGACTTCTTCGGGCGTTCCTGTGGAGAGGATGGTGCCGCCGTTGCGGCCCCCCTCTGGCCCCATGTCTATAATATGGTCGGCGAGCTTGATGACGTCGAGGTTGTGCTCAATGACGATGACGGTATTGCCGCGGTCTACCAGCCGCTGCAGCACGTCCATCAGTATGCGGATGTCCTCGAAGTGGAGTCCCGTGGTGGGTTCGTCAAGGATGTAGAGGGTCTTGCCCGTGTCTTTCTTCGACAGTTCCGTAGCCAGTTTGATGCGCTGGCTTTCGCCGCCAGAGAGTGTTGTTGAGGGCTGTCCCAGTTTGATGTATCCCAGTCCGACGTCTTGTATGGTCTTGATTTTCCGAAGTATTTCCGGCACGTTCTCAAAGAACTCCACAGCCTGGTTGATGGTCATGTCGAGCACGTCGGCTATCGACTTGCCCTTGTAGCGCACTTCCAGGGTTTCGCGGTTGTAGCGCTTGCCGTGACAGGTCTCGCAAGGCACCTGAATGTCGGGCAGGAAATTCATCTCAATGGTTTTGTAGCCGTTGCCGCCGCAAGTCTCACAGCGTCCACCCTTGACGTTGAACGAGAAGCGGCCGGGCTTGTAGCCGCGGATGCGCGCTTCGGGCAGTCCCACAAACAGCGAGCGGATGTCAGAGAACACGCCTGTGTAGGTGGCTGGGTTGGAGCGCGGCGTGCGTCCGATGGGCGACTGGTCTACGTTCACCACCTTGTCGATATGCTCGAGTCCCTCTATGCTGTCGTAGGGCATAGGCTGTCGCAGCGAGCGGTAGAAGTGCTTCGAGAGTATGGGGTACAGTGTCTCGTTGATGAGCGTCGACTTGCCTGAGCCGCTGACACCGGTGACCAGTATGAGCTTGCCCAACGGGAATGTGGCATCGATATTTTTCAGGTTGTTGCCGCGACAACCATGGAGGGTCAACACATGGCCGTTGCCCGGACGGCGCACGGCAGGGACAGGAATGGCAGCCTTGCCGTTCAGGTATTGGGCGGTAATGGTGTCGGTCTTCAGCATGTCTTTGACGGTGCCCTGAAACACCACCTCGCCGCCTTTCCGTCCGGCACGAGGGCCGATGTCGACGATGTAGTCGGCATGCAGCATCATGTCGCGGTCGTGCTCGACGACGATGACCGTATTGCCGATGTCGCGCAACTCCTTGAGGGAGCGGATAAGCCTGTCGTTGTCGCGCTGGTGCAGTCCGATGCTGGGTTCGTCGAGGATGTAGAGCACGTTGACCAGCTGCGAACCGATTTGCGTAGCCAGTCGGATGCGCTGGCTTTCGCCACCTGACAGCGATGCCGACTGGCGGTTCAGCGACAGGTAGTCCAGTCCGACATCCAGCAGGAAGTCCAGACGCGTGCGTATCTCTTTCAGTATCTCGGCAGCAATCTGGCGCTGGGAGCCCTCCAGGGAGTCCTCCACGTCGTCTAACCACTGGCGCAGCTCCTTCAGGTCCATGTTGGCGAGCTCGGAGATGTTCTTGTCCCAGATCTTATAAGAGAGGGCTTCGCGGTTCAGCCGCTGTCCGTGACATTCAGGGCATTCGCATTCAGCCATAAACTGGTCTGCCCACTTCTGTCCGCTGGTGCTATCGTCGTTGCCGATGACGGAACGCAGATATTTCACCACGCCGTCGAAGTCGACAAAATAGTCGCTGCTGGTATGAATCACTTCCTTGTCGATGCGCACGCTCTCCAAGGAGCCGTAGAGTATCTCGTTGAGGGCTTCCTCAGGCATGTCGTCAATGGTGGTTTTCAGGTCGCAGTCGTACTTGTGCAGGATGGCGTCAATCTGCCAGAAAATCATTTCGTTCTTGTACTTGCCAAGGGGTACGATGGCGCCGTCGCGGATGCTTTTCTTCTTATTAGGGATGACTTTCTCGAGGTCAATTTCATTGATGTAGCCTAAGCCCTTACAACGCGGGCAGGCGCCTTGGGGAGAGTTGAACGAGAAAGTGTTAGGCGCTGGTTCACTGTACGATATGCCCGTCGTCGGACACATCAGCCGCTTGGAGAAATGCTTGATGGCGCCCGTCTCGTAGTCCATAATCATGAGGAGCCCCTCGCCCTGCTTCATGGCCATCTGGACGGTTTTCTTCAGGCGGTCGTCGGGCGTAAGCGGTTGTGTGGGGTCAGCCGGTGCCTTGACAGCCAGCCGGTCAATAACCACCTCGATGTCGTGATTCTTGTAGCGGTCCACCTTCATACCGAGGGTAATCTCTTTCAGTTCACCGTCGACACGGACATGCAGGTAGCCCTTGTGTCGCAGGCTCTCAAAGAGTTCGCGGTAGTGACCCTTGCGGCTGTGAACCAACGGTGCCAGTATCAGGATTTTCCTGCCGGCATAGTCGTGGAGAATCATGTCGATGACCTTCTCCTCGGTGTATTTCACCATCGGCTCGCCCGTCACGTAGCTGTACGCCTTGCCAGCCCTGGCAAACAACAGGCGCAGATAGTCGTAGACCTCCGTCGTGGTGCCTACGGTAGAGCGGGGATTCTTGTTGGTGGTCTTCTGCTCGATGCTGATGACGGGCGACAGTCCTGTAATCTTGTCAACGTCAGGGCGCTCCATGCCGCCAAGGAAGTTGCGGGCGTATGCCGAGAAGGTCTCAATGTAGCGCCGCTGACCCTCGGCAAAGATGGTGTCGAAGGCCAAACTGGACTTCCCGCTGCCGCTGAGACCCGTAATGACGGTCAGCGAGTCGCGGGGTATCTGCACGTCAATGTCCTTGAGGTTGTGTACCCTGGCACCCCAGACCTCTATCTTGCTGTCACTATTCATCCTTCAATCCTTCCATCCTTCAATCCTTCCATCCTTCAATCCTTCAATCCTTATTCGTCGCCTCCCGTACTGCTGCCGGTTTCCAAATTGTATTTGCGTATCAGGTTGACGTCGCGGCGGATGTTATATTCCACGCCGTCAGCACCCAGGGCTTTGACAAGCACAAAATAGACACCGTCCTTCACGGGACTGCCGTTGAACTTGCCGTCCCAGCCCTTGGTGATGTCCGTCCATTCAAAGAGCTTCTGTCCCCAGCGGTTGAAAATCCAGGCATGGAAACTGACGATGCTCTTATAGCGGTTGGCTTCAGGGCATTCAGGACTGATGCCCTTGGCACCATAGATGTCGTTGATGCCGTCGTCGTTGGGCGAGAAGGCGTTAGGCATCTCCAAATGGCTCTCGCTGACGGTGATTTCAATCTTGGTGGAGTCGATGATGTCGTTGTCTTCACGCAGATAGAGCACTACGTCGTTGATGCCTGACTGTACGAAGTCGTACTCGAAATCCTCTTCATAGCGCGTCACTTTGGTGCCCGATGTGCGGTGGGTGATGCGCCATTCTATGGAATTATTGGGTTCAAGGTCTGTGGCACCGGCGGTGAAGCTGACATGCAGCGGTGCTTCGCCCGAGAAGTTCTTCCATACCGTTTCCTCCACATCCTTGTTCATATAAGTGGCTTGCGGGTCAATGCCTGCCCTTATTCCCAGCGTCAGTATCAATGCTACTGACATGATGATGATTCTTTTCTGCATTGTTTGTAGTAATTTTAGTCTGCAAAGATAACAATAATAATTCATAATTTTCGCCAAATCCTCATTTTTTTTAATTTCAATTCTTCAATTCTTTAATTCTTCAATTTTTTTCGTACCTTTGCAGGCGCAAAAAACAAAGAGACCATCATACGAAAACAGCAATTTTATGCTACGGCAACTGTATATCAAGAACTTTACGCTGATTGATGAGCTTGACATCAAGCTGCATCGCGGCTTCTCGGTCATTACTGGCGAGACGGGAGCGGGCAAGAGCATCATCCTTGGTGCCATCGGTCTGCTGCTGGGACAACGTGCCGACTCGAAGACCCTCAAGCAGGGTGCTGACCGCTGCATCATTGAGGCGCACTTCGACCTGTCGCGCTACAACCTGCAGCCATTCTTCGACGACAACGACATCGACTATGATGCCGACGATACCATCATACGCCGCGAACTGACCAGCGCAGGCAAGAGCCGCGCCTTCATCAACGATACGCCTGTGGCACTGAGCATGCTGAAAGAGCTGGGCGAGCAGTTGGTGGACGTTCACTCACAGCACCAGAACCTGCTGCTCAGCAAGCAGGACTTCCAACTGAGTGTCATCGACATCCTGGCCAACGACGGCAGCGAGCTGGCAACCTACCAGCAGAGCTACGGCGACTACCAGAGGAAGAAACAGGAACTGGAAGCGCTGGAAGAGGACATCGAGCGCAACCGCCAGAACATCGACTTCCTGCAGTTCCAATACGACGAACTCTCGCATGCCAACCTCGCAGCTGGCGAACAGGAAGAGCTGGAACAGCAGGCTGAGACGATGAACCATGCCGAGGACATCAAAACGGCACTCTACGAGGCCGACCATGCCCTGTCAGGCGAGAGTCAAGGGGTGGTAGCACAGGTCAAGACGGCCTGCAGCGCCCTGAGCGGCATCAGCAGCGTCATGCCCAAGACCACAGAGTTGGCAGAGCGTTTAGACAGTTGCCGCATCGAGCTGAAGGACATTGCCGACGAGGTGAGCCAGATGCTGGAGAACACCGACTTCGACCCTGCGGAGCTGGACAGCATCAACAACCGACTGGACAAGCTCTACGACTTGGAAAAGAAATACCATGCCACCACCGTTGAGGAACTGATAGTGCAGCGCGACGCGCTGGCACGCCAGCTCAGCAACATCGAGAACAGCGACGACGCGCTGAACGAACTCAGGCAGCAGGTGAAGCAGGCAGAACAGCTATGCCGCCAACAGGCCGACGCGCTGACGACGCTGCGTTGCCAGTCAGCCAAGGCCATCGAACAGCAGATGCGCACCCGCCTGGCACCTTTGGGCATGCCTAACGTGCGCTTCGAGGTGGCTGTCAGCAAGGACCAGTTAGGCAAGAACGGACAGGACAAGGTGTCATTCCTCTTCTCAGCCAACACCTCTACCCCACTCCAGCCTGTGGCTCAGGTGGCCAGCGGCGGTGAGATAGCCCGCGTTATGCTGTCCCTGAAGGCCATGATCAGCGGTGCCGTCAAATTGCCTACCATCATCTTCGACGAGATTGATACGGGCGTCAGCGGCAAGATGGCAGAGAAGATGGCGGAAATCATGCAGGAGATGGGTGCCAGCGACCGTCAGGTCATTGCTATTACCCACCTGCCCCAGATAGCAGCCCTGGGCAGTACGCACTACCGCGTGTCGAAAGAAGAGACTGACAGCGGTACGGTCAGTCGCATGCAGGAACTGGACAGCGACGAGCGCATCCGCGAAATTGCGCAGATGCTGAGCGGCAGCGCCGTCACCGATGCCGCCATCGCCAATGCCAAACAGCTGCTGAAAATTTAAAAATTAAACAATTATAAAATTGAAGAATTAAAAGCTATCAATATGAAAAAAAGAATAACAAGGTTGGTGATTGGCATTTTACCCCTTTGCCTTTTTACCTTTTTACCTTTGTCTGCCCAGGCGCAGTCGTGGTCCAAGAAGGCCGCACAGGCTGTATTTACACTCAAAACCTTTGGGGCTGACGGCTCGCTGCTGGGTAGCAGCAATGGTTTCTTCGTCGGCGAGAACGGCGAGGCCCTGAGCAGCTTCACGCCTTTCAAGGGTGCCAGCCGTGCCGTCGTCATCGACGCACAGGGCAAGGAGTGGCCCGTAGAGTGCCTGATGGGTGCTAACGACATGTATGACGTAGCCAAGTTCATGGTCACCGTCAAGAAGCCCACGACGCTGACGCTGGCTGCCTCAGCCGCCAACGGCACGACGGCATGGATGCTGCCATACACCGTGAAGAAGGCTCCTGAGTGCATCCAAGGCACGGTCAGCAGTTCAGAGTCATTCCAAGGCAACTATGCCTACTACACCCTGGCTATGCAGGTGCCGGAACAGCATGCCGGCAGCCCTGTGCTCAACGACAATGGCGAGGTGCTGGGACTGCTACAGCCCGCAGCCGGTGGTGCTGCTGCGACGACCAGCTATGCCGTGAGTGCCACCTTTGCCAACGACCTGCGCATCAGCGGCCTCAGCCTGAACGACCCCGCATTGCGCTCGACGAACATTGCCAAGGCGCTGCCCGACCAGTTGGACGAAGCCTTGCTGACCATCTATATGGCTGGGACGGTCATGGAGCAAGCGCAGTATGAAGAGCTGTTGAACCGCTTCATCCAGAAGTTCCCCAATGCTGCCGACGGCTATATCTATCGCGCCCGCATTGCTGCTGCCAAAGGCGACTTCGCCGCTGCCAATGCTGACATGAAGCAGGCGCTGAGCGTGGGCGACAAAAAGGACGACACGCACTACCAGTTCGCTCAGATGATCTACCAGAAGGAGGTCTACCAGCACGATCAGCCTTTCAGCGAGTGGAACCTTGACCTGGCTTTGGAAGAGTCGCGCAAGGCCAACAGCCTCAACCCGCAGCCCGTCTACCTGAAACAGCAGGCACAGATATTGTATGTACAGAAGAAATACGACGAGTCATTTAAGCTCTTCGAACAGCTGACACAAACGCCGTTGCGCGATGCCGACATCTTCTATTCTGCTGCCCAATGCAAGCTGCAGCTGGGCGAACGCGAACAGATGCTGGCCCTGTTAGACAGCGCCGTCAACACCTTCACCAAACCTTATGTCAAGACGGCTGCACCCTACCTGCTGGCGCGTGCCAATGCACTCTTCGACGCCGGCAAATACCGTCCTGCCGTCAACGACTACAACGACTACGAGGCACTGATGGCCTCGCAGCTGACAGCAGAATTCTACTACCAGCGCGAACAGGCTGAGATGGCTGGCCACCTGTATAAGCAGGCGCTTGAGGACATCGTGCGGGCTACGGAGATGGCACCTGCAGAACCCATCTTCTTTGCCGAGAAAGCCAACGTGGAGCTGCGTGTAGGAAAAACCGATGAAGCCATTGCCACAGCCCAGCAGAGCATCCGCATCTCGCCCGACAACAGCGACGGCTACCTGATACTCGGTCTGGCACAGTGTGTGAAAGGACAAAAGAGTGAGGGCATTCAGAACCTCAACAAAGCAAAAGAGCTTGGCAACAGCCAAGCCCAGACGCTGATAGAGAAGTTTTCCAAGTAACGGGAACGGGCAACGAGCTTCGCTCGCTCATACCTTTAGGTGTGAGAACGATAACGGGAACGGGAATTTTTTAGAAAGGCAGTGGTGAATCTGTCTGGTCTAAACCTGCAAACGGTGACTCGCCTGTATCAGGCTGGTCGCCGTTTAATTTGCTGCCTAAAATCAGACCGCCACCATCATCAGAGTGTTGCGATTTAGGACCGAGACGGCGGTCCTCAGGATTCTCGAAGCGCGTAAACTCACCACGGAAGGTCAGCAGCACATCGCCAGTGGCACCCTTACGATGCTTGGCAATGATAATCTGTGCCATGCCGTGCAAGTCTCGGCCATTATCGTCCTGGTAGATGTGATAGTATTCTGGACGGTGAACGAAGAGCACCATATCGGCATCCTGCTCGATGGCTCCCGACTCACGCAGGTCGCTCAGCTGCGGACGCTTACCCTCAAGACCCTCGCGGCTCTCCACACCACGGTTCAGCTGCGACAGGGCAATGATGGGGATGTTCAGCTCCTTGGCCAGTCCCTTCAGCGAACGCGAGATGGTCGACACCTCCTCCTGACGCGACGAGAAGCGCATGCCGTTGGCATTCATCAGCTGCAGATAGTCTATCATGATAATCTTCACATCGTGCTCACGCACCAGACGGCGGGCTTTCGTGCGCAACTCAAACACCGAAAGTCCTGGCGTATCGTCCACATAGAGCGGTGCACCCAAAAGATTGTTGAGTCGCTTGTCCAGACGGTCCCACTCGTCAGGATGCAGCTGACCGTTGAGGATTTTCGAACCTTGTATCTCACAGACATTCGACAGCAGGCGGTTCACCAACTGCGTGTTCGACATTTCCAACGAGAAGAAAGCCATCGGCACCTTGTAGTCAGCAGCAATGTTCTTGGCCATCGACAGCGCAAACGACGTCTTACCCATAGCCGGACGACCGGCAATAATCACCAAGTCGCTGGCCTGCCATCCGCTGGTGATGTCGTCCAGCTTGTGATAGCCCGTAGGCACACCCGTCAGTCCGTCCTTATTAGCGGCAGCCTTCTGGATGACGTCAATGGCATTCCTGATAACAGGGTCAATCTGCGTGTAGTCCTTCTTCATGTTGCGCTGTCCCAATTCAAACAGCGAGCCCTCAGCCTCCTGCATCAAGTCATCGACGTCGACAGTCTCGTCAAAAGCCTTGGTGGCAATGTTGCTGGAGAAGGATATCAGCTGGCGTGCCAGCGACTTCTGGGCAATGATGCGGGCATGATACTCGATATTGGCCGACGAAGCCACACGACTCGACAACTCCGTCACATAGCCCGGACCACCCACATCCTCCAGGTCGCCCTGCTTGGCAAGCTGCTCGGTCACCGTCCAGACGTCGACGGGATTCTCATGCATCGACAGCTCGCGGATGGCAGTATACACCTTCTGGTTGCGCGGTTCATAGAAACTCTCAGGATAGAGCATTTCACACACCACGGCATAGGCATCCTTGTCAATCATCAAGGCACCCAGCACCGCACGCTCCATCTCGGTAGCCTGCGGCTGCACATGGGCAAAGGTTTGGTCAACAGCTTGCTGACGGCGCGGACGGCGCGAGCCCCCAGCCGCACCGGTTTGACTATTATTCTTCTCTTCTGGCATAGCGTTTTCAGTTTTAGGGCTACAAAAGTACGAATAAAAATTGTTAATGTAGCACATGTTCCTAAAAAATTCCAAAAAAGGTGCTATCTTCTTTGTGGTAAGCCCACACGGGCTAACTTTCTCCACTCCTTTTCTAAATTTATGTTCACTATTTTTTGTATCCTCGATATTTTTGATTAAATTTGCGAACGGAACGCCAGATGTTTGACAAGAATAACTAAAAACGATATGGCAAAGATAAAAGTACAGAACACAGAGATAACGGTCTTGTCGCATAATGACAAAGACTACATTTCCTTGACGGATATGGCCAACGGCAAGCAAAGCGAGAGCAGGGCTGCCGATATCATTAAGAATTGGATACGCACCAGATATACCATCGAGTTCCTTGGCACTTGGGAAATGATACACAACCCTAATTTCAAAGTGGTCGAATTTGACCACTTTAGAATGCAGGCCGGTCTTCCCAATTTTGTGATGAGTGTTAGCGAGTGGATAGAGAAGACCAATGCTATCGGTATCATTGTAAAGAAAGGACGCTATGGTGGCACGTACGCATTCAAAGATATTGCCTTTGAATTTGGAACAGCCATCAGCGTAACATTTAAGCTGTACCTCATTGAGGAATTCCAAAGACTCAAAGCTGACGAACAAAAGCAACTTGCATGGTCTGCAAAGCGTGAGCTCTCAAAGATTAATTACCGTATCCATACAGATGCCATCAAGAGCCACCTCATTCCTGAAGAGGTAACCAAAGAGCAGGCTAACATCATCTATGCCGAGGAGGCTGATGTGCTCAACGTTGCCATGTTCGGCATGACTGCCAAACAGTGGCGCAAAGCCAATCCCGAACTGAAAGGCAACATCCGCGACTATGCCACCATTAACGAACTCATCTGCCTGTCGAATATGGAAAATATCAACGCTGTGCTCATCAACGATGGCATGCCTCAGGGTGAACGGCTCGTAAAGCTCAACCAGATTGCTATCCAGCAGATGCGGATTTTAGAAGGAGATAACGGCAGGAATCTATTGAAATGAGATTTCACGCCACCTCGACGTGGATGTGAACGTTTTCGATAAGCGAGAGTAGAGCCAAACATGTTTGAGCTATGCCGAGCGTAGAAAAGGTCAACTGGAATTTAAAGAATTATTGGTAAACAACTGGATGCATAAATTTAACCTAGAAGCAAGACCTGCATATTTGAAAGAAGATGAAGTAGTTATTCCCAGATTGTTACTTAAAAAGAATACTCCTTCTAGAAACACTTGGTTAAAAAAGAAATGAGATATGATAGGACCTTTATATAGATGTGAAGAAGATGGTTATGTGCTTGATTTTTATCACGGCCTAATAGAACCTGTACCAACGTATAGAATCGACGGTCAAGGAAATAGAATTCCTTTATCTGCAGAAGAGATTATACAGTGGCAGGAAAATTATCGTAAGGATCATCCTGAAGTGGAAAAATGTTATCAGGAGAGAGAAGTAGAACAAAAGAGACTTAAAGAGGTGCATACCACCTTTCTGGCAGAAATGGAAAAGAGAGCCACATGGTGGAATAAGCATTCGGTACTTAAATCTCTCTGTAAACCTTTCCTTTCTGAACGCTTCAAGTATTATGGAATAAAGTAAGGTAAAGTTATAAATTGATTTGTATTTAGTCTATTAAATAAAAAAGGTGAGCTTTTGACTCACCTTTTCTTTTTTCTTGTGTAGTTCCACTGTTTAGTGTTTTTTGCCTCCACAAGCTTTGCTTAACTCATCCATTCTGTTTAATAGAGACCTTTCATCTTTCGGATTGATAACTTGTAGAACTTTCTCCACTCCTGTTTTCAGCATATTCACAGGAATATCCCTTAGACCATAAGCTTTTCTTGCAGCCTTTGCCAGTGGTTCATTATAGCTGTCCAGCAATACGCTGGAGTCGTGGGGACAGGCACCTGGGCTGTGCCGCAGGAGCCAGTCCCCATGGCTATTGAGATCTGATGAGCACGGAAATCCGCCTTTCTAACAAAAGTGGCCGCGTCTCG
>JAEEGJ010027404.1_pt1 | contig 11451 bp, 7 predicted proteins | sample 8958761 | NCBI WGS metagenome assembly JAEEGJ01 (sample SAMN16246546, study PRJNA631951) | gut metagenome | biome: gut microbiome; feature: rumen; material: RS-attached | host: Bos | place: Iran: Karaj | collected 2018-10
CGCGCCCAGCGGCGACAGGAAGCTCGAGACCGCCGCCGTGCCCAGCAGGACCGACAGCGTCGAAACCACGCTTTCCTTCGCCATAAACCCGGCGATCAGCGCCGTGACGATGCGCCAGTCGCCGAAGCCCTGCAGCCGGAACACCGGGGCGAGGAAGCCGGCAAGCGTCGCCAGAATGGAGTCCTGCGAGTTTTCCACAAGGCTGAGCCGGAAGCTGAAGGTCTGGAGGAACCAGACCGCAATGGAGGCGAGGAAGATGATGGTGAACGCGCGCTGCAGAAAGTCCTTCGCCTTGTCCCAAAGCAGCCGCACCACGTTCATGAAGCCAGGCAGGCGGTAGTTTGGCAGCTCCATGACGAACGGAACCGCCTCGCCGCGGAATGCGGTAAGCCGTAACACGGCGGCTGCGAGAATTCCGACGAATATACCGAGCACGTAAAGTCCGATGGTCACAAGTGCCGCGTGCTTCGGGAAGAACGCGAGCGCGAAGAACGCATAAATCGGCGCCTTCGCGGAACAGCTCATAAACGGTGTCAGAAGAATCGTCATCTTACGGTCGCGTTCCGAAGGAAGCGTCCTTGACGACATAACCGCCGGAACCGTACAGCCGAAGCCGATCAGCATCGGCACGATGCTTCGACCCGAGAGTCCGATCTTACGGAGCAGCTTATCCATGAAGAAAGCGACACGCGCCATATATCCGCTGTCTTCAAGCATCGAAAGGAAGAAGAACAGCGTAACGATGATCGGCAGAAATGAAAGAACGCTGCCGACACCGGCGAAGATACCGTTGATGATCAGATTCCGTACGGCGGGGTTCACCTGCCATGCGTCAAGTCCCCGCTCCGTCAGCTTTCCGAGCGCTTCGATTCCCATCTCTAAAAGATTCTGGAAAAACGCGCCGATGACGTTAAAGGAAAGCCAGAACACAAGCCCCATTATAAGGACGAACAGCGGAATCGCGGTGAAACGTCCGGTAAGTACCCGGTCAATCTTACGGCTCCGAAGATGCCCCTTGCTCTCCGTGGGACGGATCAACGTTTCCGCGCAGACCTTGTTGATGAAACGGAACCGCATGTCCGCGATCGCCGCCGAGCGGTCCAGCCCGCGCTCCGTCTCCATCTGCAGCACGATGTGTTCCAGCATCTCTTTTTCATTTTGATCTAGTTCCAGCTGCTCTTCGATCAGCGTATCGCCTTCGATCAGCTTGCTGGCCGCGAAGCGTACGGGCAGCCCCGCCCGTTCGGCATGGTCCTCGATCAGATGAACTACCGCGTGCAGCGCGCGGTGTACAGCGCCTCCGTGGTCCTCGGCGCTGCAGAAATCCTGTCTCAGCGGTTTTTCCTGATAGCGTGCGATGTGCACCGCATGACGCACCAGCTCGTCCACGCCCTGATTGTGTGCCGCAGAAATCGGTACGACCGGCACGCCGAGCATGGCTTCCATGGCGTTGACGTCCACGGTGCCGCCGTTCCCGGTCAGCTCGTCCATCATATTGAGCGCGATGACCATCGGGGTCTTCATCTCCAGCAGCTGCATCGTCAGATACAGGTTGCGTTCTATATTCGTAGCGTCGACGATGTTGATGATCGCCTTCGGTTTGTTCTTCAGCACGAAATCGCGGGACACCAGTTCCTCGCTGGAATACGGCGACATCGAGTAGATGCCGGGAAGATCCGTGATCGAGGTATCCTCGTGCCCGCGGATCACGCCGTCCTTGCGGTCGACCGTTACGCCGGGGAAATTGCCCACGTGCTGGTTCGAACCCGTGAGCTGATTGAACAGCGTGGTTTTCCCGCTGTTCTGATTGCCCACAAGCGCGAAAGTCAGCAGCGTTCCTTCCGGCAGCGGATCGCCCGTTCCCTTCGGGTGGAATTTGCCTTCCTCGCCCAGGCCGGGGTGGTCGGTAAAGCGCTTTTCGGGGGCCTTGCCGGGGGCGGCGGCGTCGGGCGACACGGGGGAGACCTGTATCTTTTCCGCGTCCGCCACGCGCAGGGTAAGCTCGTAGCCCCTCACCCTGAGTTCCATGGGGTCGCCCATGGGAGCGAGCTTCACCAGCGTCACGTCCGTGCCGGGGATCACGCCCATGTCCAGGAAGTGCTGCCGCAGGGCGCCTTCGCCGCCGACTTCCTCGATGACGGCGGACCGGCCGGGTTTCAGTTCGTTGAGTTTCATATCTTTACCGTCCTCCAGCGGAAGGAATTCCAACAGGTTGAAATCTTCCATGGGCAGTGTACAACAAACATGAGTTAAAGTCAACTAACTTTTTTTGTTTTTCTTTGTTCGCCTTGAAAAGCAGAACGGGAAAGGATACAATAACGGTATCAACGGGAACGGAGAAAAACAGATGGCGCTGACGGCCTATTGCAAGAAATGCAACCGGGAAGTGGACGCGGGCGGGGTCTGCCCTTTCTGCGGGTCAAAGCTCGGGAAGAACGCCGCCCATGCCGCCTGGTGCGTGGAGCGGACGCCGGTCAGGGACTGGATGTGCTGGAACGCGCTCATGCGGATCCTGCTGCCGGCGGCGCTGTTCATCCTGCTGCTGGTGCTGCTGGCGGAGGGTATTGCCGGCGGGATCGCCGCGGTGGAAAAGATGCTCGTTTCCGGTTTCCCCGTGGTGCTGCTGATCCTGCTGGGTACGATCCTGCTGATGGCGTTCGCCGCCCTGCTCCTGCAGGGAAAGGAACTGGCGGATTATGTCGTGGACAACCGCGGCGTGCATGAGATCCACTACCTGCCCAACCCGACCCCGCTGCGGCTCATCGCCCGGCTGAGGTCCCCGTCGCTCATGAAGCAGGTTCAGCAGGGGAACGGCGTTTCCGTGCTGAAGCTGAGCGAAAAGGACCTTCCCTGGAAGAACGTCGCCCGGGTACAGCTGTGGCCGGAGAAGTGCATGATCCTGTATTATGCGCCGTCCTGGTGGCTGCGGATCGCCGCGGCCTGCACACCGTTCGTCTGGGACGACGTGATGGGGATCACCCGGGAAAAGCTCGGAAAGAAACGGAAGATCCGGCTTCCCGCCTCGCTGGTGATTCCCGCGGAGCAGCGGGCAAGGCGCACGGTGACGGCGCCCCGGCCCGCGTTTGAGGATCCGGAACCGGATGCTGTGCCGGAACCGCCGGAGGAATCCCCGGGGCAGATGAGTCTGTTCGATGAATAAGGAACCGGCCGGCTGTGACAGCCGGCCGGTGTTGTACATCTTATACAATTGATTAATTGCCGAGGTACGCTTTGCGGACGTCGTCGTTCTGCAGGAGTTCCGCGGCGTTGCCGGACATGGTGATGCGTCCGGTCTCCAGCACATACGCCCGGTCCGCGACAGAGAGCGCCATCTGGGCGTTCTGTTCCACCAGCAGGATCGTGACGCCGGATTCGTGCAGCTCCCTGATGATGCCGAAGATCTGGTCCACCAGGATCGGCGCGAGGCCCATGGAAGGTTCGTCCAGCATCATCAGCTTCGGCTTGCTCATCAGCGCCCGGGCCATGGCCAGCATCTGCTGCTCGCCGCCGGACAGGGTGCCGCCGATCTGCTTTTCCCGCTCCTTCAGGCGGGGGAAGCGGCGGAACACATCCTCCAGCGAGGATTCGATCTCCTCCTTCGGGCGGCTGTAGGCGCCCATCTCCAGGTTCTCCCGGACGGTCATCTGCTGGAAGACGCGGCGGCCTTCGGGGCAGAGGCTCAGTCCCTTGTAAACCATCTTTGAGGCGCCGGTGCCGTCGACGGGGACGCCGGCCAGCACGATGGAACCCTGGCGGGGCTTGAGCAGCCCGGCGATGGTGTTCAGCGTGGTGGACTTGCCGGCGCCGTTGGCGCCGATCAGGGTGACGATCTCGCCCTCATGCACTTCCAGGCTGATGCCCTTCACGGCATGGATGGCGCCGTAGTATACATGCAGGTCCCTGACCTTCAGCAGGGGCAGATCCTGAGCCTGTTGTTCACTCATTTTCAGCCCTCCTTTTTCTTGCCCAGATAGGCTTCGATTACGTCAGGGTTCGCCTGGATCTCATCCGCGGTGCCTTTGGCGATGATCCGTCCGAAGTTCAGGACGCAGATGCCTTCGCACACGCCCATGACCAGGCTCATATCGTGCTCGATCAGCAGGATCGCGATCTGGAACTGGTCGCGGATCTTCGCGATATTCTCCATCAGCTCTTCCGTCTCATGGGGGTTCATGCCCGCGGCGGGTTCGTCCAGCAGCAGCAGCTTCGGCTTCGTGGCCAGGGCACGGACAATCTCCAGCCGGCGCTGCGCCCCGTAGGGCAGGCTGCCGGAAACCTCATCCGCCAGGTCCTGCATGCCGAAGATGGACAGCAGTTCCAGGGCCCGCTCATGCTGTCGTTTCTCCTGTTTCCAGTAGCGCGGCAGCCGCAGGATGCCGCTGAACATATCATACCGGATCTGGTTGTGCAGGCCGATCCGGACGTTTTCCTCCACGGTCATCTTGTCGAAGAGGCGGATATTCTGGAAGGTGCGGGCGATTCCGGCCCTGTTGACGTCCACGGTGGTCATGTTGCCCATATCACGTCCTTCCAGCATCATGGTGCCGTGGGTGGGCTGGTACACTTTGGTCAGCAGGTTGAAGACCGTGGTTTTGCCGGCGCCGTTCGGGCCGATCAGGCCGGCGATCTCGGTCTTGCCGATGGTCAGGTTGAAGTCGTCCACGGCTTTCAGGCCGCCGAACTCAATGCCCAGGTGGCGGGTTTCCAGAACCGGCATGGAATGGAGATCCCGTTCCGGAACAATGGCCCCGGACGGATAAGGCACCATCGGTGTCTGCTGGTGGCGGCTCTTCTTCTCACTCATGTCCGGATCACCTCCTCCGGTTCCTTACGGCGTTTTTTGAATGGATTCAGCTGTGCCCGCAGGGCTTTCATCGTGGGGTTGTTGACAACCAGCATCACGATAATCAGCAGCACCGCGTAGGCCAGCATCCGGTTCTCCTGCAGGAAGCGCAGCTCCTCGGGCAGGATCGTCAGCGTTACGGCGGACACGATGGATCCGGGAATGTTGCCGATACCGCCCAGGACGACGAACACGAGCACGTTGATCGACTCGTTGAACCCGAATTTGGTGGGGCTGAGCTTGGCCATATTCAGCCCGTACAGCGCGCCTGCCATACCGGCCAGCACAGCGCTGGTCACAAAGGCCATCATCTTGTACTTGGTGATGTTCACACCGGTGGCCTCGGCGGCGATCCGGTTATCCCGGGCGGCCATGATCGCGCGGCCGGAACGGGAGTTGACCAGGTTCAGCACGACGATCAGCGTGAACATGATCAGCAGGAAACCGGCGGTGAAGGTGGAAATGGTTTTGACTTTGACCGCGCCCATCGGTCCGTTCACCAGCATGGTGCCGGCGATGTCACTGTTCAGGAAACCGATGTTCAGGCCCTGGCCTTCCACCGCGACATACAGGCAGTTGATCAGGTTTTTGATGATCTCGCCGAAGGCCAGGGTCACGATGGCCAGGTAGTCACCCCGCAGCCTCAGTACGGGAATGCCGATCAATGCGCCGGCGATCCCGGCGATTAGTCCCGCGCCGACGATCGCGAGCAGCAGGCGCAGGGAACCGTCTTCCATCTGGAAGCCGTTCAGCAGCCAGCCGGAGATGATGATGCCCGTGAACGCGCCGACGCTCATGAAGCCGGCGTGGCCGAGGCTCAGTTCACCGGAGATGCCCACGACCAGGTTCAGGGAGACCGCCATGACGATCCAGCAGCAAATCGGGATCAATTGACCCTTCAGCGTGCGGGGCATGGTCTTGTTGTTGATCATGACGGTGAACAGGATATAGATCGCGATGATCACGGCATAGGTGACCATCCGGGTGATGAAACGCGCTTTTTTCGTTCTCATGCCGTTCACCTCACACTTTTTCCCGGGCGGATTTTCCCAGCAGTCCGGCCGGCCGCACCAGGAGCACGATGATCAGTACGGTGAAGACGATCGCGTCGCTCAGTTCGGATGAGATATAGGCAATGCCGAGGATCTCAATGATACCGAGCAGGACGCCGCCCAGCATGGCGCCGGGAATGGATCCGATCCCGCCGAACACGGCCGCGGTAAACGCTTTGATGCCGGGAACGGAACCGGTGGTGGGGACCAGTTTGGGATAGGAAGAGCAAAGGAGCAGGCCGGCGATGGCGGCGAGCGCGGAACCGATGGCGAAGGTCACGGAGATGGTCCGGTTGACGTTGATCCCCATCAGCTCAGCGGCGCCCCGGTCTTCCGACACGCAGCGCATGGCCTTGCCCAGCTTGGTGCGGGAAATGAAAACGGTCAGGGCGATCATGATGATGATGTTGGCCGCGATGGTAACCAGCGTCACGCCTTTGATGACCAGCTGCCCGTTAAAAAGCTGGATGGTGCCGACCGGGATCAGCTGGGGGAAGATCTTCGGGTTGGGGGTCCAGATCAGCTGGGCCATATTCTGCAGGAAATAGCTGACGCCGATGGCGGTGATCAGCACCGCGAGGGACGTGGCTTTGCGCAGGGGTTTATAGGCGAGCTTCTCGATCGTGATGCCCAGCAGCGTACAGGAGACCATGGCGATCAGGATTGCCGGCAATGCCGGTATGCCCCAGTACTGCGTGGCGCAGAAGATCAGGTACGCGCCGACCATGATGACGTCGCCGTGGGCGAAGTTCAGCATCTTGGCGATGCCATAGACCATGGTATAGCCAAGCGCGATGATTGCGTAGATGCTGCCCAGGCTGATTCCGTTAACCAGGTTGGACAGAAAACCCATCCTTAGATTCCTCCCTGTCTGTGATCCTTTTGTCCGGTTCCGGGCCGGCATTCCTTCACGGTTTTCCGGCCGGGAGAAACGAACAGAATAGCAAATCCGGCCAGGGGGGCGAACCCCCGAGGCCGGATCAAATGATCCTGAACGATCAGTTGTCCAGGCCGACGTAAGCGCCGTTCCTGATCACCATCGCGGTGGGAACTTTGTCCACTTCGCCGTTGGAGCTCCAGACCATGGATCCGGTCAGGCCGGTGATCTTCAGTTCCTGCATGGCGGCGATCATGGCGTCGCAGATATCCTCGGCGGTGTCGCCGGTCTTGACGCCGGCGATCTGGGCAGCCCCGACCAGCGCGTAGACGGTGTCGTAACCGTCAGCCGCGAACTGGGTGGGCGTTTCGCCGTAGAGGTCGTTGTACTTCTTGACGAAGGCCACGGTCCTCTCATCCTGCGCGTCCGCGACGAAGGGGGTCAGCAGCATGACGCCTTCGGCCAGGGAGGTGTCGAAACCTTCCACGCTCAGGATACCGTCCATGCCGTCCACGCCGAAGAAGATGGGCTTGAAGTTCTTGTCAGCCGCGGTCTTCAGGATCAGGGAAGCGGGGGTGTAGTACATGGGCAGGAAGACGATTTCAGCGCCGGCTTCCTGGGCTTTGCCAACCTGAACGGTGAAGTCCGTGGTTTCATCGGTGAAGGTTTCTTCGCTGACGATTTCCAGACCCAGCTCAGCACCCGTCTTCACGAAGGTGTCGCGGATACCGGTGGAGTACACGTCGGCGTTGTTGTAGATCACGGCGACCTTGGTGCCCAGCTTGTGATCGGCAATGTACTGCGCGGAAGCGGAGCCCTGGTTCGGGTCGGTGAAGCAAACCTGGAAGACGTTGTCCTTATCCTCGATAACAGCGGTGGAGGAAGCGGAGGGGGTCAGGAAGAATACACGGTCGGTGTATCCCTGGGCACCGGCGGCTTCGCAGGGCTTGGAGGTGGTGGATCCCAGGATCATCTGGGCACCGGCGTCCAGCGCGGCGTTGTAGGCGTTGATAACCTTTTCAACGTTGTGCTCGTCATCTTCGTTAATCAGTTCAATGGTGAATTTGCCGCCTGCGGCATTGATTTCATCCACGGCGATTTCGGCACCGTGCTGGGTGGCCAGGCCGTACAGGGCGGCGGCACCGGTGGTCGGTCCGATATGGGCAATCTTCAGGGTGACTGCCTCTTCAGCAAAGGCGGAGCAGACAGACAGTGCCAGCATAAGGGCGAGGACCATAGCGATAAGCTTCTTCATGTGGGTTTCCTCCTTATATACTAATGTAACAAAGCGCCTTTACTTTGTATCGAACATTATACACTAGATTTTTGGCGAGTAAAGCACAGAAAGCCTGTTTTTTGTTCGTTCTTTGTATTCTTGACAGTCCTGAGCTTTCCCGATAAAATATTGTAGATATCCTGTATCCATCCATATTGACACGTCCGGCGGGTTTTCCGGCGGGGGAAGGAGGAAGGAGTTCTACGCTCCGAGACAATATGAACAGGAAACGTTTATTCCTTGCACTGGCGCTGGGGGTCGTGCTGGTTTTACTTTGCGCGTCTGTTGCGCTGGCGGCGGATAGACCAATCAAGGTCTCCATGGAATTCAGCAAATATAAATTATCCGGACCGGAAACAATCACTGTTTCCATCACGGTAACCAATATCGGGGACGGGGATCTGCCTGCCCCGGTGACGCTGTATTTTCCGGACGGCAGCAAGATCGACGACTTCGGCTCCCCGACGCTTTCTGTCGGAAAGAGCAAGCGCTGGACCGGCGACTGGGACGTGACCCAGGAAGAGCTGGACGCCGGCAAGGTGACCTTCTCCGTACGGTATTCCGCCTATGACGGCCCGGCCGGCGATGACGGAGAACCCACCCTGAAGGCTCACAAGCTGAATTTCTCAAAGGACGTAACCAATCTCGGCACAGATCCGCAGATTACCGTCAAGAGGACGATTACGCCCACCACCGCCCAGAAGGGACAGGAAGTCAGCGTTACCTATGAGGTGACCAACTCCGGCGACGTGGAAGTTACCTCCGTGAACATCAAGGAGAATGCCGGTGTTTCCGCCAAGTCCGGAACTATCGCATCCATTGCTGTCGGCGCGACGGAAAACTATACCTTTACCACCACCATGGGGACAAAGGATATTACCAGCGCGGCGACCATCTCCTTCAAGGCCGGCGGCAAGAGCTACACCAAGAAGGTTGAAAGCACCACGATCAAGTACGGTGAAGTGAAGCTTTCCGCCACGCTGAAGGCGGACAAGAAGGGCGGAGCGCCCGGCGATACCGTCAAGCTGACCCTGACGCTGAAGAATTCCGGCACGCTGGACTTTACCAACGTGACCGTAACGGACCCGATCCTGGGCACCGTGTTTGAAAACCAGGAAGTGAAGGCCGGCAAAGACCTTACCCTGGAAAAAGAAGTGACCGTGACCGAAACCCAGGAGCTGCAGTTCACCGTCAAGGCGGACGAGAGCACCGGCAAGGGCGTGGAAACAGCCACCGGCCGGATCAAGATTACCGCCATGGATCCGTCACAGCTGATCGCCCTGAGGGTGGAAGCTGAGGCTGACCGCGACGTGATCTACAAGCGTCCCGGCACCGTCCGTTTCTCCGTGACTGTACATAATGACAGCGCTGTGGAAGTGAAGAACATTTCCGTCAAATCCGGAGATGTCACGCTCTACAGTTTTGCCAGCATTCCGGCCGGACAGAGCGCTTCCTTTATCCGGGATGTGGATGCCAACCTGACTAACGAAATGAGTTCCGGCACCTTCCGGTTTGTTGCCTCCTGCAAGGACCAGCTGGACCAGGTGCTGACCTTCAACAGCAACGATATCGTCATTAATTATGTGGAGCAGACCCCTGCGCCGACCGAGCCGCCGCAGGTGACGCCGCCCAAGCCCGCGGAAGAGCCGATGCCGGAGGACCAGCCTGAACCCGAATGGCTGGGCCAGGCGGAAACGCTGGCTGACGGAGCTAAGTGGATCTTCGCGGCGGTTGCCGGCATCCTGCTGATCCTGCTGCTGATCGGTGCGGTTCGCCGCGGCAAGAGCCGGAGCGAATCCAAGAAGGCCATGGACCATCTGGACGGCGCCAACTACCGTGATTACAGCACGGCGCCGAAGCGCGGCAAGCGGAGTGAGATCTCCAACGGCGGAACCGAGGAGGAAAAGCCTGCTGCTGAAGCGGAAAAGGCCGAAGCGAAGGAAGAAGTGGAGAACACGGTCCAGAGCAGTGAGCTGATGGCCGAAACCCTCCGTAAGCTGTATTCCGACAAGACGGAGGACACGGCGGAAGTTGTGACCGAAACTGTTGAGGAAGCGGCTGAAGAGGCAAAAGAAGCAGTGGCTGAAACGGCTGCCGAGACTGCTGAGGAAGCGGTTGAGGAAGTGAAAAAGGCCGCGGAAGAAGCGGCTGGAACACGCCGCCGCAGAGGCCGCAAACAGGAATAAGGACAAAAGGCTGAACATGCCGGAGCTGTAAAAGGCTCCGGCTTTTTTTGTGTGCCCCGGAACCGAAAACCGGAACAGGGAAAATGCGGCGGGACGAGCTTGCGTCACAAGGGTTGGAGGTGGTATACTAACCTGTAATGCTTTGCCCGTTTGAACGGGCAGTGAAGGAGTTATCAATGCTTGAATTTCTGAAGAAGATCATGGGATCGGGAAACGAGGCCCAGTTAAAGAAACTGGAAAAACCCGTACAGGCGGTCATGGCGCTGGAGGAGGAATATCGCGCGCTGACTGATGAACAGCTGCAGGCGAAAACCGCTGAATTCAGACAGCGGCTGCAGAACGGCGAAACCGAAGACGACATTCTCCCGGAAGCTTTTGCCACTGTCCGTGAAGCCGCGGACCGTGTGCTGGGGATGCGCCCCTTCCGGGTGCAGGTGCTGGGCGGTATCGTGCTGCACCAGGGCCGGATCGCGGAAATGAAAACCGGTGAAGGTAAGACCCTGGTGGCCACCATGCCGGCTTACCTGAATGCCCTGTGCGGCGAAGGCGTTCATGTTGTGACGGTGAACGATTATCTGGCCCGACGCGACAGTGAATGGATGGGCAAGGTGTACCGCTTCCTGGGCCTGAGCGTCGGCCTGATCGTGCACGACCTGGAGCCGGAAGAACGCCGCGCAGCCTATGCCTGCGATATTACCTACGGAACCAATAACGAGCTGGGCTTTGACTACCTGCGGGACAACATGGTCATCCGCCAGGACAACCTGGTGCAGCGGGGCCACGCTTTCGCCATCGTGGACGAAGTTGACTCCATCCTGATTGATGAAGCCCGTACGCCGCTGATCATTTCCGGCCAGGGTGAGAAGAGCACGGAGCTCTATGACCGGGTGGACGCGGTGATCCGCACCATGAAGCCCGGCGTCCACTTTGAAGTGGAGGAAAAGAAAAAGGTCGTTACCCTCACGGATGAAGGCGCCCAGAAGGTGGAAAAGGCCTTCGGCATCGAGAACATCAACGACCCGGACAACAGCGAGCTGAACCACCATGTGCACTGCGCCCTGCGAGCCCATAACCTGATGAAGCGGGATGTGGACTATGTGGTGCAGAACGGCCAGGTCATCATCGTGGATGAATTCACCGGCCGCCTGATGATCGGCCGCCGCTACTCCGAGGGCCTGCACCAGGCCATTGAGGCCAAGGAGCATGTGAAGGTGGAG
>JAEEGJ010027407.1_pt1 | contig 11450 bp, 7 predicted proteins | sample 8958761 | NCBI WGS metagenome assembly JAEEGJ01 (sample SAMN16246546, study PRJNA631951) | gut metagenome | biome: gut microbiome; feature: rumen; material: RS-attached | host: Bos | place: Iran: Karaj | collected 2018-10
CTTGATGCTGGCGAGCTTCACCGTCAACAGGTTCTTCTCGGCAGAGGTGCCGCCGATGACGAACGCGATGTGGTACGGCGGACAAGCTGCCGTGCCGAGGCTTTTCATCTTCTCCACGAGGAACGGAATGAGCGTGCCCTCGTTCTGGATGGTTGCCTTGGTCATGGGATAGAAATAGGTCTTATTGGCCGAACCGCCACCTTTGGCGACCATCACGAAGCGATACTCTGCTCCCTCTACGGCCTCGATGTCAATCTGGGCAGGCAGGTTGCAACGGGTGTTCACCTCGTCGTACATGTTCAGCGGAGCATTCTGCGAATAGCGCAGGTTGTCCTGTGTGAAGGTGTTATAGACACCACGCGACAGCGCCTCCTCGTCCTCAAAGCCCGTCCATACCTGCTGGCCCTTCTCACCGTGGATAATCGCCGTACCCGTGTCCTGACAGAAAGGCAGGATGCCCTTGGCTGCCGTCTCCGCATTGCGCAGGAACTGCAGGGCAACATATTTGTCGTTCTCCGAAGCCTCGGGGTCGTTGAGGATAGCTGCCACCTGCAGGTTATGCTCACGACGGAGCATGAACTCCACGTCGTGGAATGCCTGCTGTGCCAGCAGCGTCAGTGCTTCCTTACTTACTTTCACAATCTCGTGGCCTTCAAAATCGGCCGTTGTTACGCCTTCCTTCGTCAGCAGGCGATACTCGGTATCGTCCTTACCTAACTGGAACATCGGCGCATACTTAAAATCTACTACGTTTGCCATAATTATTGTGATATTTGTTATATATAATGCTGCAAAAATACAAACACTTTCCGAAAATGCCAAATAAAGCACAGAAAAAATGCCCGATTCACCGGACGACAAGGACAAAGCCTCCTCGTGGCTGGCAGGATATTTCCGCGGGAATGGCACGGGAGGAGGTGATGCTCCACTTTCCTTCCGGAGAATCCGCATAGACCGAGACTTCAGTAGCAGGGATAAAGCGGAGGTCGGGAACCAGGGTTTTCACCTGGTCGGTGCCGTTGATGCCTGCCACATACCAGGTCTGCCCACGCCGGCGGGCCATGACGACATACTCGCCGGGGTAGCCGCAAACGAGCCGTGTCTCGTCCCACACCGTGGGCAACTGTCCGAAGAAGGCCTGCACCTCACGGGGCTGTGCCAGGAAACTCTCGGGACGATCGGCCAGGTGCTGCAGACCACTCTCGAAGAGTACGGTCAGTGCCAGCTCATGGGCATTGGTCGTGAGATGCGGGTACTGGGAGTTGCTGAAGGCACAGGGAGTGTAGTCCATAGGACCAATGACGTTACGGGTGAAGGGAAGGGTGGCGTTATGGGCAGCTGCCTTAGGGGTGAAGGTGCCGTTGTTGTTGTACCACTCGGCTCCCAGCACGCCCTCGGTAGAGAGCAGGTTTGGCCACGTGCGCTGCCAGCCACGGGGGATGGTGGCTCCGTGGAAATTGACGAGCAGGTGATGCCGGGCGGCACTCTCCATCAGGTCGATACAGTAGTCCATGTTCATGACATTGTCGCCCGAGAAGAAGTCTATCTTCACGCCTGCCACACCGATACGCTCGCACCAGGAGAATTCACGCTCACGGTCTTCGGGACTGTTCAGCCGGAACTTAGGCGTCGGGGCACCATCCACCCACCCTACGGACGAGTTGTACCATATCAGGGGTTTGACACCTTTCGAGAGCGCGTAGCTGACAGCATCCTCAATGGTTTTGCCGTCCTTCATCTGGTCCCACTCAGCATCAATCAGCACGTAGGGCAGCTTCAGCCGGACTGCCATGTCCACATATTGGCAGATGATGTTGTAGTCGTTGCTGCCGTGGTTGTTGGCCCAGTAAATCCAGGACACCACACCCGGCTGTATCCATTGGGTATCGGCCAGCTGGCAGGGTTCGGACACATCGGTGACCAGGGTCGATGCCACAACGTCGGCAAGACTGCCGACAATGGCAATGCGCCACGGGGTATGCCACTCACCGGACAGTGGCCGGTCGTTGGCAGCAGGTACGACGCGGAACAGTTCTCCCTCGTTGTAAAGGCTGGAAGCACTCTGACCGCGACTGACACCGGCCTCGGAAATCAGGGCAAAGACGTCCTCCTGCGGCTCCAGCAGCGCAGGATAGCCCCAGTGGCAGGCAAAGCCCTCGGCATTCTTTTCGTAGTATGGCAGACGGGGGGCCACCCGTGCGGTAGTGGTCAGGGGGAAGTATTCCTCGTAGGAGTCGGTCCAGTTCTGCATCCACCGCCTGGTACCTTCGGGAATGCGCCATGCGGTCTGTTCCTTGGGCAGTTGGCTGTTCTGCAACCCCGAGAACTCGTAGCGGAAGGCAATGCCGTCACGATAGAGGCGCAGTACCATCCGGACATTGGCGCCCAGCTGGGTCATGTACTCATTGGCCTGATTGCTGCACTGCAGGCGCTTGCCCGACAGCATGGCATAGGACTCCTCCACGCTACGGCGGAAGACCCACGTACCGGGCTGGGAGGCTGACTCGTAACCCACTGCCGGAAGTTCCAGCACCTGATGGCCTTGGTAGCTGACCAGCAGACCACTGTCCTTCGGCGTTACCTCCAACCGACGGTCGGGAGAAACAAGTGGCTGGCCACTTGCCGGTAACACTCCGGCAAAGGCCAGCCACAATAGCAACGTTCTACAAACTACAGACGCTTTCATACGTTAGTCATTTCTGAACCTTTATTCATTAATAGCCAAACACCTCGTCGGTAGTCAGTTCACGAACGGGACCCAACGTACGCAGGAAGTCCATGTTAAGCATCTCCTTGTTGCCAAGGATGATGTAGCGATAGGGCTTGCGGGCCATGTACTCCTGTTCAAACTTCACAATGTCCTGCAGGGTGACCTTCGGCAGGTCACGGTATATCTTCTCATTCTCATCGTAGTCAATGCCTAACTGCTGGGCTCCGTAGTAGGCATTCAGCACGCCGAACTTCGTGGTGCGCTGGCTGGCCAGACGCTTTATCAGAGCCTCCTTGGCAATCTGGAAGGCGCCCTCCGACTGCGGAATGGTGTCGAGAATCTCGTTGAAGTGTGTCACGCAGTCAACCATCTTGTCGGCCTGGGTAATGATGTAGGTCATGTAGTTCTCCTTGAAGCCCTTGCGTCCCGGGGTGCTGTAGTAGGCAGAAGCGGAGTAGGCAAGGCCACGGGCCTCACGCATCTCCTGGAAGACGATGGCATTCATGGAACCGCCGAAGTACTCGTTGAAGACGGCCTTCAGCGCTGCCTCATCGGGATGCCAGTCGCGGTTCTCATTGTGGAACATCACCATATAGATGTTCTTGGCATCGTAGGGGGCCATCCAGACGTCGGACGCAGGAGTGGTCACGGGTTTGGCCACGGGAGCCTGAGGCACTTCCATGAGCGGGGTGCCCACATGGTGCTTCTGTTCCATCATGGTGAGGAACTGCTGCTGGGCGGTGGGACCATAATAGAAGATGGTGTGACGGTAGTTCTTCAAGCCCTTGACCAGATTGACAAGCACCTGCGGGTCGGCCTGCTTCAGCTCGTCGTTCGTCATCATGGGGAAGGCCTTCTCAAACTGAGCCATACGGCGGAGGTAGGAGAAGTTCGACTGCTGGTTGGCCTTGCGGTCGGCACGTGCCTTGATGACGATGTCAACATACTTCTGGTATGCCTCACGGTCGGCCACTGCCTGCTGGATGCGCTCCTCAAACAAGGCAAGGGCCTGCGGCAGGTTCTCGTTCAGACCGGACAAGCCGATAGTGATGCTGTTCGTGCCGGTAGAGATGTAGGGGTCGCAAGCCAGCTTGTAGAACTCCTGCTTCATCTGGGCTGCGGTCTTGGTCTTGGTGCCGAGGTAGTCCATGAGGTACTCAGCGGCTATCTCATAGCGGGGGTCGTCCTCGTCGCCAAACTCATACTGGAAGGCGAGGTTGAAGAGTCCGTTCTCGGTATTCTGCTTGTAGAGCACAGGCAGACCGTTCTTCGTGGTGGTAACCGTCAGGTCATTCTTGAAGTCAACGAAGCGCGGCTGGATGGGATCGATATGTGTGGCCTGGATGTCGCGCAGGAACTGCGAACTCTGGTCGCGGTTGGCAGGAATAGGCGTGATGGCGGGTTTCTCAATGGTCTTCTGCGTGGAGTCAACGCCCTGACGCTTGTAGATGCATACGTAGTCGTTGTGGAAGTTCCTCTTGACGAAGTCGATAATCTGCTGACGCGTAATCTTCTGCACGCGTCCCAGATAGCCTACCTCGTCGGCCCACTTGGTACCGTTGACAAACGAGTTGACAAACATGTCGGCACGCGATTCGTTGTTCTCCAACTGCTTGTAGTAGCTACGCTTGATGTTGCTGACAACCGAAGGCAGCAGACTCTGGTCGAACTGTCCCTTCTTCAGGTTCTCCACCTCGCCAAGCAGCAAGGTGCGTACCTCGTCCAGCGTCTGGCCCTCCTTGGGACGACCACTGAGGATGAAGGCAGAATAGTCGGCAAGATCATAGACATAGGCTCCGGCCGACATCAGTTTCATGGGCTGTTCCAGGTTCAGTTCCATCAGTCCGGCACGTCCGTTGGCCAGCATCGAACTGATGATGTTAAGCGTGTCCATCTGGGCATCGCCGGCTCCCTTGAAGCGCCAGCCTATCATGATGTTCTCGGCATCGTTACCCCATACGGTGGAATCGACAGGTGCCGTGATGGGCTTCTCCTTCGGGAAGGTAGGATAGTCAATGGCCTTAGCCTGCCACGTTCCGAAGTACTTGTCAATGATACGGATAACCTGGTCGGGGTCGAAGTCACCCGACATACAGATAGCGGTATTGTTGGGCACGTACCACTTATTGAAGTAGGCCTTGATATTCGTGATGGAGGGGTTCTTCAGGTGCTCCTGCGTACCGATAACACTCTGCTGACCATAGGGATGGCTGGGGAAGAGCTTGGCCAGCAGCGCCTCATACATCTTACGGGAATCGCGGGTCAGATTGATGTTCTTCTCCTCATAGACAGCCTCCAGCTCAGTGTGGAAACCACGGATGACCATGTTCTGGAAACGGTCGCTCTGAATCTTCGCCCAGTTCTCCACCTCGTTGGCGGGGATATCCTCGGTGTAGCAGGTGACGTCGTTCGACGTGTAGGCATTCGTTCCCTCGGCACCGATGGCTGCCATCAGCTTGTCGTACTCATTGGGAATGAAGTACTGGGCTGCCAGCTGGCTCACAGAGTCAATCTCGTGGTAAGCCTGGCGGCGTGCCTCGGGGTCGGTCAGCTTACGGTAGGCCTCGTAGCGCTGCTCTATCTCGGCAAGCAGGGGGGCCTCAGCCTCGGGATTGTTCGTTCCGTACTGCTTTGTGCCCTTGAACATGAGGTGCTCCAGGTAGTGTGCCAGACCGGTGGTCTCGGCAGGGTCGTTCTTTCCGCCAGTACGTACGGCGATGTACGTCTGGATGCGTGGCTGGTCCTTATAGACACTCAGATAGACCTTCAGTCCGTTCTTCAGTGTGTAGATACGCGTGTTCATCGGGTCGCCAGGCACCGTCTCATAGTGCTGCGCACTTACTGTTAAAGGTAAAAAGGTAAAAAGGTAAAAAGGTAAAAAGAATACCCACCCTAATTTAATTTTCTTTTTCATTTCCTTATAAGTTTATTGATTATATTAACTAATGTTCCAATAATTGTATTTATATCATTATTTAAAGAGTCAAACTCATTCTTTTTGAGTAATTCTGCTTCAAATAACAATTCTAACCAATATTTTGTTTCACTTGCTTCTTTTAATGCGATTTTAGTTTACTGATATAGTCTGCCTCACTCTGCGCATAAATACTTTCTGAGAGATTTGCACCGATACTTGTCCCACATCTGTAAAGTTGTTTGGACATAACGTATTCTTTTTTCTGTTCGTACAAATAATTATACAACTTAACAATACGCAGGGCGAATTTCTTACTTAATGTATAAATAACATTATCGCTCATTCCGTTTTTTTACCTTTTTACTTTTTTACCTTTTTACTTTTTATATCAGTTTTCGTAATCCACTTCATGGTCGAGCTTGGAGAGGAAGTCCTCAAAGACCTCACGCTCCACGTCGCCCATGGCATACTCCTTCTCGGCATCCTTGCGGATTTCGGCTATCCAGGCACGACGGGCATGCACATAGTCCTGACGGATGCGCTCCACGTCGGCAGGTGTCAACTCGTCCAAATGGTAATAGTCCAGAATGAGCTGGTAGGACCATGCCCAGCGGTAGTCACTGTAGTGGCCGTTTATCTCCACGAAGCGGTCGAGCAGCTCCTGGATATTCTCTATCTCTCCGCTCTTGATGTCGTCAACCACACGCTTCTCCTCGCTCTCAGGCATCAGCAGTCCGCTCAGGTCTATCCATTTCCCCTCGCCTACCTTGCTGGTCGGACGTCCGAAGAAGCCTTCCTTCTGGGCACGTTTCAGCACGGCACCCATGTAGATGCGCAGGGCGATGTCGTAGTACTTCAGTCCCTTGACAAGTGACGAGGTATTGATGACGTACTCATGGAAGTTGTAGGTCGAGACATTGTCGCCCGAAGCCTCACGCAGGGCCTTCAGAATCTTGATGCCCTCCATGATTTCACCGACGGTAAAGGGCGACAGCCAGTCGAAATTGATGATGGACTTACGCGACTGCCTGGAACGCTTGTCGCGCTTCGGCCACTTCTTGATGTCACGATACAGTCCCACCGTGGTGATGTTACGTCCTGGCGAAAGGTACATCGTCTCACCGTAGGCTATCAGATAGGAGAACGGCAGGCAGCGGGTGTCAGGATGGTGCATCAGCTTACCGAAGCAGACGGAGAAGGCACCGATGGTGGCAGGCATCAGCACGTAAGAGCCGGAAGCGGTCTTCGTGCCGCGCTCCAGCGTACCATAGTGCAGGGGCCCCATCTTGTAGGCATGGTTCGAGAAGTTGGTGTTCGAACCGGCATTGTAGAACGAGAACTGTCCACCGATGAGCAGGCTCGACTTATGGTGGCTGGCAGAGAACGGGCCGCAGAAGGCGGCACAGGCCTCGCCGTTGGCCATGAACGAGTTGGCGAAGAACAGACTGGCCTCGGCGGTGAAGCCGTTGGTAATCTGACAGGCCTCACCCACGAAGCAGTCCTGCATCTTCACGGAATTGTTGATGCTGCAGCCGTCGCAGATGATGGAGTTCTCACAGATGACACCTGTGCCGATATAGACCGAGGCGTCGCGTGACGACATGATGGTGCACTCCAGCAGACGGGCAGCACCATTGATTTCGCAGTCGCCCTTGATGACGGTATTGGTAATGTCCTTCGTGTTGATAATCTTCACGTTGTTGCCGATGGTACCCCGTTCCGGACGTGACACACGCAACTCGTCCTCCACCAACTGCCCCAGGCGCTGCTTCAGCACCTTGTCCTGCGCATACTTCACCATGAGGGCTGCCACCTGTGAGTTGAGGTTACGGAAGATGGTGACGTTGCCGTCGCCCATCTCGTTCAGCACGGAGATGACGGAGCCCTCGCCAAACGTGGCATCGTCGGTGGTCTCCAGCGTGGAGATGTTCGAAATGAAACAATCGTTACCTATCGTGTAGTTGTTGATGTAGTTGCCTACCTTCTCTATCAGGCAGTCGTTGCCCACCGTCACGTTACGAAGCGTGGCGTCGTTGATGCCAGAATGCTTGAAAAAGCCCTTGGTCACCTCCACCTGCTTGTGGAACTCACCCAGCCGAATGTCACCGTAGAACATGACACGGTGGAAATTGTAGGGTTTGAAACCCTCGGCTACCATCACACGCTGCCAGTCTTCTGCCCAGCAGACATTATTCTCTAAAACGTCAATCTCAGCTTGCGTTAGTTGTCTGTACGTATCCATAATTCATAGGTATTGGTATTACAAAGGTACAAAGATACGATAAAGTTTAGAGTTTAGGGTTTAGAGTTTAAAGTTTTTGCGCCCCCTTAACCTTTTTTATTTTTTTATTTTTTTATTTTTTTTCTATTTCATGTACTTTTGCACCGATTTGATTAAAACAACACAATAATTTAAGACGTTATGAGAGTCATCATTGAACCAAACTACGACAAGATGTCGCAATGGGCTGCCGAGCACGTTATACGTCGCATCAACGAGGCCAAGCCCACTCCCGAGAAGCCTTTTGTACTGGGTCTCCCCACCGGTTCATCACCTGAAGGCATGTATGCCTGTCTGGTGAAAGCCTGCAAGGAAGGCCGTGTGTCGTTCAAGAACGTGCTGACGTTCAACATGGACGAATACGTAGGACTGCCCGAGGAGCATCCTGAGAGCTACCACTCCTTCATGGCACGCAACCTCTTTGACCACATCGACTGCCCGAAGGAGAACATCCACATCCTCAACGGCAACGCTGCCGATCTGGCTGCAGAGTGTGCACACTACGAGGAGATGATTCGCGAGGCCGGAGGCATCGACCTCTTCCTCGGAGGCATCGGTCCCGACGGTCATATCGCCTTCAACGAGCCTTACTCCAGCCTCACGAGCCGTACCCGTGTGAAGACGCTGACCACCGACACCATCATTGCCAACTCACGTTTCTTCGACAACGACGTGAACAAGGTGCCCAAGCTGGCACTGACCGTCGGAGTGGGCACCGTCATGGATGCCAAGGAGGTGATGATTCTGGTTAACGGCCACCACAAGGCACGTGCCCTGAAGGCTGCCATCGAGGGCGCCGTCAGCCACGAGTGGACCATCTCTGCCCTGCAGCAGCACCAGCACGGCATCATCGTTGCCGACGAAGCCGCTACCGATGAACTGAAGCACGGCACCTACAAATACTTTAAGGATATAGAAAAGGAGAACCTGCTTTAGTTCTCCTCTTCCTCGATAGTATAAAGGAAATCGTTGTAAGGGTACTTCTGAACATGAAGTGCCCTTACATTGTTATATAGCACCTGACGCAACTCGTCAATGTTCTCCTTTTTCTTGGCGGAGATGAACAGCGGGGCGGTAGCTAAGCCTCCGCCTTCTTCCTTCAATCCTTTGCCACCTTTTGCCATCCACGTGCGCTTCAGCTCTTCCAGCGAGACATTCTCTTTCGTCATGGGCGTCAGGTCGTCTGCCTCTTTCTCTACCCACGTATAGGCGTCAATCTTGTTGAACACCATCATCGTCGGCGTCTCAGCACAGCCCAGTTCCGACAGCGTCTTCTCCACCACCTGAATCTGGTCTTCGAAGTCTGGATGCGAGATGTCCACCACATGCACCAGCAGGTCTGCCTCGCGCACCTCGTCAAGGGTCGATTTGAACGAATCCACCAGGTCGGTCGGCAGTTTGCGGATGAATCCCACGGTGTCTGCCAACAGGAACGGCAGGTTGTCAATGGTCATCTTCCTGACCGTCGTGTCGAGCGTGGCAAAGAGCTTGTTCTCGGCAAACACGTCACTCTTCGAAAGCAGGTTCATCATGGTTGACTTACCCACGTTCGTATAGCCGACGAGAGCCACACGGATGAGCCGTCCGCGGTTCTTGCGCTGCGTGGTCTTCTGCTTGTCTATCTCTTCCAGGCGCTGCTTCAACAATGTGATGCGGTGCAGGATGATACGGCGGTCCATCTCCAACTGCGTTTCACCAGGTCCGCGCAATCCCACACTACCCTTTCCGCCACCGGAGCCCGAGCCACCGCCCTGACGTTCCAAGTGCGTCCACAGGCGTTGCAGACGGGGCAGCATGTAGCGGTGCTGCGCCAGCTCCACCTGTGTCTTCGCCTCAGCCGTCTGGGCACGCATGGCAAAGATGTCGAGTATGAGGCTCGTGCGGTCAAGTATCTTCACCTGTAGCTCCTTCTCGATATTACGTATCTGCTTGGCTGACAATTCATCGTCGAAGATGACCATGCCGACGGGCTGCGGCGGATTATCGATGTCGGCATCCTCCGGAAGTGGTGCATCCGTCCTGACGGCCTCCATCCACTCGTCGTAGATATCTTCCTTTTCCTTGATAAACTGCTTGATTTCCTGTAGCTTGCCGCTACCCACGTAGGTCACTTGCGAGGGGCCGTTCACCCGTTGCGTGAAACGCTTGACCACCACAGCACCTGCCGTGTCAGCCAAAAACTCCAGTTCGTCGAGATATTCCTTGGTTTTCGCCTCGTCCTGCTGGGGGGTTATCAGTCCCACCAACACAGCAGTCTCAGCCTTTGCTTCTGATATCACAAATTCTTTCATGCCTGCAAAGGTACGATTAAGTGAGCAGAAAACCAAAAGAATTTTGAGTTTTCTCGAATCGACGGAGCAGCGAGAGCCATCATGCTCGCATGTTTGGCCGAGTCGTGAGGGAGAAAGACGCAGTCAACGTGAGTACCTTCGACCTTTAGGTCAGAGTACGATTAAGCTTGTTTTTCTGTCATGTACTTCCAGTAGCGGCGTGGCATGTCGCTGAGCTGCTTCTTGGGGTTCATGCGTTCCTTGATACAGACGGCCTTGAAATAGGTACGCCAAAGGTTCTGGAACAGCTGGTCGTTCTCACTTAGGATGTCAGCATCCATCTTGCCGTCCGACAAATCGAAGGGCACGGAGGCCTCATCCTCAAAGGTGACGTGTATGACGGTTTTGCCATCATAGTAGTAGCCGTAGTGCCGCTTGGCATCATAGATGAGCCACGGTTGGTCGTTGAAGCGATCCTGGAAGTGACTGGTGATGAGCGGCAGCACGTTGTGGTCAGGCGATACAACACCCAGATACGTGCCGTCCTTCGCCTTCTGGAACCGTACAAACTGCTTCATCCGCAACTGCTCGTGCAACACCCGCCGACAAGTGTTCCTCACAGCCAGCACATCCTCATCGGAGGCATTCCGCGTAATGTCGCATTTCTGCTTGAACACCTTACAAATCATATCAAACAACGGCTGACTCAGCGTCCGCTCCTCTGAAAACCAGCTGATGGTGATCATGTGCAGGCCTTCTTTCGAGAGATGCTTCTCCAGTCCTTTCCACACACGCTCCGCCTTCTCACCGTCCATCACCACCCGATGAAGCTCGTCAGCAAACAGTGGAAGCTGTTCCCCCTCAGCCAACAGCGTTATCTGCTGTTGGTGAAAAAAGAAACTGTCGAACACCGCCGTCAACAGTCCATCGAGCGTATTATCGAACACATAAACTTGCATCTTTACAAACACGTATTACACGAATTCTTCTCCTCCTCCTTGAAGTCGAGCGTCAGCTGTTGTTCCTCGGCAGCCCGCTTCTGCTGGGCCTTCGAGATAAGCAAGGGACGGAGGCGTTCAGGACGCAGTTCGTTGATGCCGATGATGGGCTGAGAGAATGAGGAGGTGAGCTCGCCACAAGTAATAAAGTACTTCGCCTTTTTCATCACCACACCGATCTTCTTGAGGTGGTAGGAGGTGATGCGGTTGAAACGTCGCGAGTTGACGATGAGCAAAGCACTCTTAACGCCAATGCCCGGCCCACGAAGGATGT
>JAEEGJ010027410.1_pt1 | contig 11448 bp, 6 predicted proteins | sample 8958761 | NCBI WGS metagenome assembly JAEEGJ01 (sample SAMN16246546, study PRJNA631951) | gut metagenome | biome: gut microbiome; feature: rumen; material: RS-attached | host: Bos | place: Iran: Karaj | collected 2018-10
TTCATCTCGAAGATGGAGAGCCCCAGCATGATGATGATCTACATCGCCCAGTTCATTAAGTCGACAGGTGTGATCGTGGCTACGGGTTATATGTGGGCACTGGTTCCTGAGGTGATTTCTTACGGTGAGTACACCACCGGCCGTCGTATCTCTGGTATTGTGAATGCCCTGACGGGACTGTTCTTCAAGGCCGGTATGACCTTTGGTAGCATCGTCGGCCCTGCTGTTTTGGCATACGTAGAATATGACAGTAAGGTGATTGAGCAGACACCACTGGCCGAAGAGGGTATCCTCTGGCTGGTCTGCGTCATCCCCGCTATCCTGCTCGGTCTCGCTATGTTCATCATCTCAAGATATGAGCTTACCGACGAGGTCATCGACGATATCAACAAGAAGATCGAAGAGCGCAGCTAAAAGCCATGCTACAGATCCGCTGCAAGAACAACAATGTGACGAAGAGTTTCTCTGAAGGAACCTCGCTGCTCGACATCTATCAGGAGTTTGCCGAGGAGATACAACTCCCCTATCCTGTCGTGTCGGCCAAAGTGAATAACGTCTCTCAGGGGCTCAAGTTCCGCGTGTATCAGAACCGCGACGTGGAGTTTTTAGATGCCCGCGAGGGCAGTGGCCACCGAGTGTATGTACGCTCGCTCAGCTTTGTACTCTACAAGGCCACTCAGGACGTGTTCCCTGGTTCAAAACTCTTTATCGAGCACTCATTGTGCCGAGGGTATTACTGTAACTTCAAACCCACCCCCAACCCCTCCCGAGGGGAGGGGAGATTGGTTACCGACGAAATGGTGGAGCGCATTCGGCAAAGGATGCAGGAGATCATCGACTTGGATATGCCCTTCCGCCGTACGGAGGGTACCACCGAAGAGACAATCCGGGTATTCACGGAGCGGGGTTTCACGGATAAAGTGAAGCTGTTGGAGACCAGCGGACAGATCTATAGCGACTACTACACACTGGGCGACACCGTGGACTATTATTACGGTCCACTGGTGCCCAGTGCTGGTTATCTGAAGGTGTGGGGACTTGAGCATTACGAAGACGGTCTGCTGCTTCGGGTACCCGATTGGAACAATCCTTTGAAATTAGCGGAGAAGGTGGATCAACCCAAGACCTTCGGGATGTTTGCAGAGAAGACCCACTGGGACATCATCATGCGGCTTTCGAATGCCGGCGATGTGAACAAGGCTATCAAACGCGGCTATGCCTCGGAACTGATACAGGTGTCGGAGGCCCTGCAGGAAAAGAAGATCGTGCAGATAGCTGAAGAGATAGAACGTCGCTTCCACCGCGAAGAAAATCCTATCAAGCTGGTACTCATCACAGGCCCCTCCAGTTCCGGAAAGACAACATTCTGTAAACGACTGTCGGTGCAGTTGCTGGCCTGCGGTCTGAGGCCGGTGTCCTTCTCTACCGACGACTATTTCGTGAACCGTGTGGACACGCCGAAGCTGCCTAATGGTGACTATGACTTCGACAATATCGAAACGGTGGAATACGCATTGTTGGAGGACCATCTGCTGCGTCTGATGCAAGGCGAGAAAGTAGAGATTCCCGAATACAACTTCGTGACGGGCAAACGCGAGTACAACGGCAAGAAGCTCAAGCTGTCGGGCGATACGGTGCTGATCATCGAGGGTATCCACGCCCTGAACCCGCTGCTGACGAAGAAGATTCCCGATTCGCTGAAATACAAAATCTATATCTCGGCCCTCACCAGTATCTCGCTCGACGACCATAACTGGATTCCCACCCGCGACAACCGTCTGCTGCGCCGCATTATCCGCGATTACAACAAGGGCGCCTATACCGCCCAGCAGACCATCTCGCAGTGGAAGAACGTCTGCGAGGCAGAGAACCAATGGATCTTCCCCTATCAGGAGACGGCCGACGTGATGTTTAACTCGGCCTTGAACATCGAGTTTGCCGTGCTGCGGACACATGCAGAGATTATCCTCGCCTCAGTACCGCGTAACTGTCCGGAATACGCTGAGGCCCACCGCCTGCTGAAGTTCATCCACTATTTCCTGCCCATCAGCGACAAAGAAATACCGCCCACGAGCATCATGAGAGAGTTCGTAGGCGGCAGCAGTTTCAAGGAATCAGATTTCTAATAAATTAAAAATTCGACATTTTCTAACTAACTCATTTTACAATTATTAACTCACGAATTTATATTAATATGTGTTGGTATCTTATATACTTCTTTACTTAAAGTAGAGTTTCACGGGCGTGAATCTGTCACCGGTAAAGAGGATATGCTTTTCGTCAATCGTGTCGACGAGCGGATCTCCTGCAATGTTAATTTCAAGAGTCCAGGTGCCGTCGCCATTGTCGGTCAGCAATTCATTGCCGGGCTTGAATTCAGACAGCCACTGGGTGTCCCACCAGCCATTGGTAACACGGATCTGAGGATCGGTTGCCTCAACTACGAGATAGAATGTACTTGTCTTAATCTTATCCCATACATCCTGTGGGAACTGAGCGATACACTCGTTGTTGCCGTCGTGGCCCTCAAGAGCGAAACGATATGTGCCGTTCCAGCTGACTGCGCCAGCACCACCATTCTCCCAGAAGATGTCCTCCTTAGGACCAGCCCCACCTCCGGACTGCATTTCGATAAAGTAGATTTCCTCAACCGTATATCCACTACCTGTGAAGAGCAGATGCTGTGCATCCAACACATCCAGCAGCGGATCGCCGGCCAGCTCTACTTTGAGCGTAAAGGTGCCGTCGCCATTATCTGTCAAACGCTCATTGCCCGGGAAGATGTCATCACCCATCCAAGTGGTGCTCCACCAACCTGAGGTCACACGAATCTGCGGATTAGCACCCTTGATGGTCACATAGAACGGAGTCGTCTTCAGCTTCTCCCATACATCCTGCGGAACGGTATAGCACTCCTCACCTGTGGAATTGCTCTCAGGAGCGAAGCGATAGTCACCACCCCAGTTGATTTCGCCAAGTGTACCACCATTCGTCCAGACAGGTACCTTCACCTCAACATCACCAGGACCGTCTATCCATACATCCTCTGCAAAGAAGATTTCTTCGACAGTATATCCACTACCCGTGAACAGCAGATGCTGAGCATCCAGCACATCCAGCAGCGGATCGCCGGCGAGGTCGACGGTAAGCGTATAGGTGCCGTCGCCATTATCTGCCAACCGGTCATTGCCTGGGAAGATGTCATCACCCATCCAGGTGGTGCTCCACCAGCCAGAGGTCACACGGATCTGCGGATTGGCACCCTTGATAGTCACATAGAACTGACTGGTCTTCAGCTTCTCCCACACATCCTGCGGAACGGTATAGCACTCCTCACCTGTGGAATTGCTCTGAGGAGCGAAGCGATAGTCGCCACCCCAGTTGATCTCACCCAATGAACCGTCGTTCTTCCAGACTGTGGTCTTCACCGTCTCCCAGTGACCATCATCAGCAGCTGGTTCGTAAATCAGTTCAGGCATGGCAATCGTCCGGTTATCATAGGTCAGAAGTTGTCCCGTGTAACTACCTTCGTATATATTCTTACGAGGAACGCGGAAGACGAGCTTGCTGGTGCCTTTGCGTTCGAAATCCTTATGGTCGATCGTCAAAGTAGCAGAGTCCGCATCAAGCAGTTCTACACTCTTGATAAACTCCAGATCAGTGCCATACACCTCGATCAGTTCACCACCTGTGACCGTCTCACCGGCCTGTCTGGAGAATCCTGTCACATTGGTATGTCCAAGCGTTAGTGACATTTTTGACTCTGCCTGGTCGTTGGCAGTGTGTACAACAATCTTACCACCATCAGCGGGAATGCCAGCCGGAGTGTTCACCCTGATCATGTCGTTGCTGACAATCTCGAAATTGGTCACTTTCGCGCCACCGGGGAATTCTATTTCTGTAGCGGCATCGAAACCTGAGCCATTAATGGTGAGCGGCTGGTTGGTGACGACCTTCGTCGGGAAGAACGTCTTGATGCCCAGTCCGACGTTAGCCGAACCATTGTCATCATCGTCAGAACAGGCGGAGAAAGATAGAAGGAGCAAGGAGGGGAGGAGTAAGTATAATACCCCTACTACCCTCTTAATATATCTGTTTGTAATCATAACTCTTTATTCTTAATTCTTAACTCTTAATTCTTAACTATTATCACCATCCTGGGTTCTGGGTCAGGTTTGGATTCTTTTTTAATTCCGACTGTGGAATGGGATAGAAGTTAAATTTGTCATCCCACTGGCGGGTTATGGTAGAGCGTGTGAGCAACCCATTGCTGCTGAGGGTGGCTCCCTGAACGGAACCGAAATACTGGCTACCCTTCTTCCAGCGTCGTACATCCCAGAAACGATGGTTTTCAAAAGCCAGTTCCACGAGGCGCTCGCGCTCATAGCGAGCTATCCATTCTGCACCATCTTCGGTGAATTTCGGCATCTGGATGTCCGAGCGGGTGCGCAACACGTTAATGGCATCATTGGCAGTCATACCATATTCATCACTGTTGGCACTGCCAGTAGCATTAAACACAGCCTCTGCATAGTCGAGATAGAACTCTCCCAAACGGAAGATAATCCAGGTGTGACGACGAGTGGTCTGGTTGTCGGCTGTGGTGACACATGCACCATCCACATACTTGCGGAGATAATAGCTCGTGGGAGTGGCGCCGTACTTCGGAGCGGCATTGAACCCGCCTGTCCAGGTTTCGATCACCTTTTTCTGGGCACCGTTGCTGGGCCATTCATCACCGTCTTTCACCACTGTGAGAGCAAAGCGCGGGTCAAGTCCTTCATACGGATTGCCCTCGTTGAGATTGATGCTACCGGGATGGCGCTGGCCAAAGGTCTCGCCATTGTCCTGATACTCATACTGGTCTACCAGACTCTGGGTGGGGCAGTTGCCTGAACTGCCGTTTTCCACACCGACAGGATAGTTGGCCATCTCGAAATCATTACTCTCACCACGTCCGAGGCCGAAGATCAGTTCCGGATTGTAGAAGGCATCATGTCCCCACAACGAACCGTAGGAACTGAGTTTCAGTCCCCATACCGAAGCATTGTCGAGGATATACTTACAAGCCTCGGCAGCCTGCGCCCACTTGTCCTTGTTGCCATTGGGGTTATGCAACGGTGAAGCGGCATAGAGCAGTGTGCGGGCCTTAAGGGCAGCCACGGCAATACGCGTGGCTCGGCCCACTTCTGAGAACACCTCCGTGCTGTAAGTAACGGGCAAATAAGGTGCAATAGCATCACACTCGTCGACGATGAACTTCACAATCTCCTCTGCCGATGTGCGCTTGATGTTATTAGCTTGGGCATTTGTCAGTGTGGTCGTCACCAAAGGCACGTCGCCATAGGTCTTGAACAACTCAAAATAGAAGTAAGCCCTCAGGAAACGCAGTTCGTAGGGAAATAGTTCCATCTGTTCCACCCAATTCTTATAGTCGGGATTATGCTCCCAGTCAGAAATGTCGGTCTGGTCGATCTTCTCCAGATACATGTTGACATCGGCAATGGCCGTATACGCCTTTGTCCAGGTATTGGAATAAGGATTAGCCGGACTCCATCCGCCGTTCACATAGCTGTTGACGGCGCCCGTTTCGAGTGCATATTGAGCCTCGTCGGTCGCACTGGCCAGAAAATAGGCACTGTTGGCCGCAAACTCATTATTATAGACCTGCGCATACACATCAAACACCAGATTCTTAATACCATTCTCATAATATTCGTAGGTCCAGGCCTCGTCGCGGGTCGTTTCCTCCGTGTACTCGAGATCGGCGCACGCAGTGAATAGTGAACAGTGAATAGTGAATAGTATTGCACCCACCATCACGCGTCTTATCTTATTTATCTTGGTAATCATAACTCTTAATTCTTAATTATTAATTCTTAATTTCTTAGAATTCTACTGAAAGACCAATGTTCACACTCTTCATCACCGGATAGCCCGTGTTGAGATTCTCGGCATCCATAGCGTCGATATTGTCGAATGTCAGAAGGTTCTGACCCTGTACGAATACCTTGGCACTTGAAACCTTCAGAGGCTCAATAACACTTGCTGGCAGCTTGTAGTAAACTTCGCAGTCGCGCAGCTTCAGCCAGTTGACATTGCGATACCAGATCGTAGAATTCTGAGCATTGTTGGCCACATTCTCCGTTGACAATCGCGGATAGCTTGCACCGGTTCCCGCCATGTCGAAGCAGTTGTCGTAGTATTCCAGAGAGAGGTTGCGGTTGTCGGAGAGGGCTCCCCAGACACCGTCTACATAGCGCAGGTTCTTCACCTGATGAGCTGCGCCCTGGAAGGTGGCGTTGATACCAAAGCCCTTATACTCTGCGCCAAGGCTGAAAGCGTAGTTCAGTGAAGGGAAGGCATTACCATAATCCTGTGCTACATAGTCATTCTCATTGATGACACCATCCTCGTTGACATCCTTATATTTGATGTCACCCACCTTCACCTGTCCAAACTGCTGAATAGGGCTGTTGTCAATATCTGCCTGATCCTGGAAGAAACCGATGGCAATCAGTCCGCGCTCATAATCGGCAGGACCGTCAATCAGCGAGAGGTTGGGATAGGCAGGATTCTCAATCCACTCGAGAATCTCGCTCTTCACTGTCGAGAAAGAGGCACCAGCATTCACATTCAGTCCGTTCTCGAAGGTCTTGGCATAGCGCAGACCCAGTTCCAGACCATAGCTGGCTACGCGACCCTTGTCATCATACGACGACTGGATACCCACCACGTCGGAGTTGAGTGAAGCGGCACTCACCAGAATGTTACGACGCTGCTGATAGAACACATCGAGTGTGAAGTCGAGCGAGTTGGCGATTCTCAGATCGGTACCAAAATTGGCCTTATAGGCTGTCTCCTGTGCAAAGTCATCAGTGGGGAACTGTGTCAGGAAGGCACCCCATGAGTTTTGGAAATTGGTACCATACCAGAATTGTCCGTGAGAATTGCTCCAACGTGCAAGCCAGAGGCCGGCCTGCGGCACATAGTCAGTGTGTTGGATGCCACCTGAGAGACGTATCTTTGCATAGTTAAAAAGGCTGCTTTCAGGGTTGTTGATTAAAATATAACCTAAGCCCAGTGTTGGTGAGAAGGCCCATTTGGCAGGATAGCTACGATTAGAGCCGTTGGCTGCCAGCACCACATCGGCCATCAGTTTGTTAGCATGATCATAATGCAAGGCTAATTGCCAGTTGGCACGATACCATGTGTTATTCTGGTTGTCGCGAATTTCACTCTTCATATTGTAGTTGGCATTGGCAGCGAAGTTGTCACCATTATTAAACTGTATGCCATATTTCAGTCCGGCATTGAAGGTGGCAACACGCCACTGTGTGTCAACCCAGTGGTTGAATGCCAACTTATCCTCTATTGTACCCATCACAGTCTCCTGCATGATACCATTGGCATCATAGTAGTTCCAACCATACTGATAACCCTTTGAGCGGTTCTCAATCGTATTCGATGAGTTATCGTAAGAAGCGCCCACATAGAACTTCAGACCCTTCGTGATTACGTCCAGATCCTGTTCCAGGGTCATGTTCGCCCAGATCTGACGCTGGTGAGTCTTTGAAAAACCCGTACCTTGCGATTTGGCCAGAAGGTTGAAGTCGCCATAGGTCTGGCTACCGCCCCATACGCCACCGGCAGTCTTGATGGGAAATGCCAATGCGGGCACCTTATACAGATGCCACCATGCATCGTTTGAATTCACGTTGGGCACGCCGTTGGTTTCCATCAAGATACCCAGAATATTGGCACTGACCCTTGTGGTTGGACTCACTTCGAAGTCGACGTTGGCACGGATATTGGCCTTTGAATATTTCAGCTGCGAATTCCAGTCGCCCTGATCGGGGTTCTTATAGAGTCCGCGAGCATCGGTATAGTCGAGTTGTGTGTAATATTGCACCTTGTCTGTGCCACCATAGAAAGACAGATAGGCATTCGACTCATGGGCGGTGTTCTTGAACACTTCGTCCTTCCAGTTCACATTAGGATAGACCAGCGGATCACTGTTATCCTGGAATTTCTGCAGTTCCGCTTCTGAATAAGCTGGCGTGAGACCATCGTTCACACGCGCTTTGTTTATGGCATTGGCATAACCATAGGCATTCACCATGTCAGCCATCTGCGGGTCGAACTGGAATTTATGAGAAGCACCCACCTTAAAGTGGTATTTGCCGTCTTTACTGCCATGCTTGGTCTTCACTAACAGCACACCGTTGATACCCTCATGGCCGTAGAGGGCCACAGCAGCAGCATCTTTCAAGACGGTGACACTCTCCACCTCTTCAATAGAGAGACGGTCGATAGGACGTTCCGCACCGTCGACAAGAATCAGGATTTCCCGCTCGCCAGTGGTCTGGACGCCACGGATGTTAAACGTTGCGCCACGGCCTTCCTCGCCTTTGAAACCGGTGTTCTGGAAAGCATTCAGACCTAAGAGCTTGCCATAAAGGGCATCTGCCAGACTGATGGCTGATGTGCGGCGGAGCTCTTCAGCCGTAATGGTGGTTGCTGCCGCTGTAGTGAGTAATTCAGACTGCTCAACGCCATAGCCCAAATCAACCTTCTGCGACGCTTTGTCGCTCAGCGTCACCTGGGCACTTACCGCCATCGGAGCACCACAGAGTCCCACCAAGGTATATATAAATATGTTTCTTAATTTCATAATTCTTAATTCTTAACTCTTAATTAGAATTTACCAACCAGGATTCTGTGTAAGTCCATACCCCTTCTGAATCTCAATACGGGAAACAGGGTCAAGATACCACTTGTTGGTCCAATAGCCAGCATCCCACCAGCGGCGGTGGCCAACGACGATTTCCGGCTTCTCATATTCAAATTTCGGCCAAGGATCGCCTGCGTTGTATTGGTTATCCCCGTCTGTCAGGCGGTTGCCGGCAGCATCGAGGCAATAGATCCGGATTTCATGAAGCGGTTTGGTGAAGAGATCCTGTCGCATACGGCGGACCATATCGTAGAGGCGGTCACCACACTCAGCACCAATCTCACAGTTGCGCTCACGTAAGATCTCGTTGATCAGGTTCTCCTTATTAGAGGTCAGGTTCAGACTGGGATTCTTTTCTTCAAGACGACCCAGACCCACGCGGCTGCGTACGACATGCAAGTCATCCAGGGCACCCTTGAGGTCGCCTGTCTCGGCCTTGGCTTCCGCACTGATGAGATACATCTCAGCCAAACGGATGTAAGGAACGCCGATAAGATCGTCATCATACCGGCTTCCACCATAGTAATCAAGCAGCCACTTAAACTTGCAGTAACCCGAGGCCACATCGTCCTTGTTGGTCACGTTGCTGTTCTTTTCCAGGAAACCGCCAACCCAGGAGTCCATATAGCTCATACCCGCATAGTCGAATCCGGCAGGCTGCGACTTCCGGGGAACTACGATTGTCTCATAAAGACGCGGGTCGCGATCGGCGAAAATGTCAATGCCGTTGGGGTTCTTGCCAGCACCGTAGATGTCCGAATACGGGAAATCACGACCATCCTGCATGCCAAAGCATTCCATCAGTTCATTCGTGGGAACGGCACCGCCCTGGCGAAGACAGTCGAGGGCGAAACCTCTCCAGCCCCAGCCCCAGCCACCATCAGACAGCGTAAGGGTGGGATGAGCGTCGAAGAGTTTCTCATGACGTGTCTCATTGTTGCGGTAACGGTAGGCCCTTCGGAATGCCATACGATAGCCGGCCTCGTCCTGCGTCTCAGGCTGTATCAACTGATAATAGTTACCATTGGAAGCATTGTCTGAAAAGAACTCATTACAATACTGCAGGCAGCGGTTCCACAGTGTGGCGTCTTTTTTGCCAAACCATACATGTTCCTCATTCTCCAGGCCAGTCGGTCTCTTGTCGTATGTAATATAAGGCTGATCGTTATTGAACAGCGGCGAAGCGGCAAACATCCAGACCTTGGCACGCAGGGCACGGGCTGAGGCACGTGTCAGACGACCTGACCACTGGCCGATATCCTCATTGGGAATGTTCCAGATGTATCCAGGCTCATTGATAGCACACTGAATCAGTGAGTCGATGAACTCCACGGTCTGCCAGGCTGTAGAACGGCCATCATAAAAATCCTCTCCCACGGCGTATGCCTTCTTCACGAGGCACAGACCACCGAAGTTACGGAAGGCGTCGAAATAGCGGCTGGCCATAATCGTGTAGGCCTCACCTTTCAGACGGCTCTTCTCATTGTCGTTCATGTCGGGTACACGCTCGATATTCTCAATGATTTGCCAGCACTTGCGCACGGTCTCATAGATAGACACACGACCACCAGCATCACTGTTCAGACCACTTTTCGTAGAATAAGAGAATTTGCCTTGGAAGTTTCCATCCTCCGTATCCTGAGCATCCTCAGTCAGGCCTCCAGGATAATAGCTCTGTATAGGGCCTCCCCATCCAACATAGCAATGATAGGAGTCGGAAAGCACGTCAATGGGCGCACCGTTCATCATATTTCCCGAAGTGTAGGTGCAGTAGAGCTGTCCGTAGGCACTCCACAGAAAATTACGGGCGTATTCGGCCTTGGAGAACACCGTGTCGATATTCACGTCGACACCAGGGGCTTTCTCCAAGAAGGCATTACCCACGTTGATATCGTCGACACATGCTGTGAAGATGCCTGTCGACATCACCAAAGCCAATATGTAATTAAATATCTTTTTCATATTTTTACCTTTTTACTTTTTTACCTTTATCAGAAGTTTACTTGTAGGCCGAAATTATACACACGCGTCATGGGATAACGTACGCCAAAATCAAGTCCTGAACCGGGAGCCTCAGGGTCGTTGCCCTTGAAGTCGGCAAATGTCAGCAGGTTCTGGCCTGAGGCGTAAATCCTCACGTAGTTGAGTAGTGGCAACCACTTGGGTTTGTTAAAGGAATAACCAAGTTCCAGATTCTTCAGACGCACATATTTAGAGTCAATCACCCATGCGCGCGAATCACGGTTGTTATGAACACGGTTGGTGAACGAGATACGCGGCAGAATAGCGTCAGGATTATCTTCAGTCCAAGAGTTATCTGCGGTCCATTGTGCCAGTGCTGATGTGTTTGTAGAACCGAACTGATCACGGAAATATCCGTTCAAAGCACGGCTGGTGTTGTCTGCACCTACCCAAAGCATCGAGAAGTCGAATCCCTTCCAGTTCAGGCTGGCATTGACAGACCAGGTGATTTCCGGCTGGTCGGTATAACCAAGGGGCTTCTGGTCGTTCTGGTCAATAACACCGTCAGCATTCAGGTCTACATACACGGCATCACCATATTTCAGTTCAATCTTCTGGTCTGGCATATTCGTCCCATATGCAGCCTGATAGCGCTCTTCAGTGCCGGGCTGATAGAATTCAAATAATTCATAGCCAAAGCGCTGTCCTACAGGCAACCCGGTACGGCTCAGATAGTCATACATAGGTGGCAC
>JAEEGJ010027412.1_pt1 | contig 11447 bp, 8 predicted proteins | sample 8958761 | NCBI WGS metagenome assembly JAEEGJ01 (sample SAMN16246546, study PRJNA631951) | gut metagenome | biome: gut microbiome; feature: rumen; material: RS-attached | host: Bos | place: Iran: Karaj | collected 2018-10
CTCAGTGGTTATGTATTTACCGACTTCTCCACGGCTGATTTTCCTGTTCTGGCAAAAGACACATCCCATATTGCAACCGGAAAAGAACACCGTACCTGACCCGGAAGTGCCGGAAATACAGGGCTCCTCCCACATATGGAGAGCAGCCCTTGATACGTGCAAAGTATTCAGTTCCCTGCAATAGCCCCTTGTGGTGGTCCTGTCCACCATGCAGTTTCTGGGGCATAACCTGCAGGATAAATAGTCCTTATCTATGTCTTTCATAATGTAAATTATACAACATTACGACGCGCTTACAAACTGCGCCGAATAGAGCTCGTAGTAGGCTCCTCCTCTCGCCATAAGGCTCTCGTGGTCACCCCACTCAAGAATTCCGCCGTCATCAATAACGAATATCTTATCCGCATTCTTGATAGTAGAAAGCCTGTGTGCAACCACAAATGAAGTTCTCTTTTTAAGAAGCTCCTCAATTCCCTGCTGAACCAGGATCTCAGTTCTGGTATCGATACTGGCCGTAGCTTCATCCAGGATCAGGATCTTGGGATCTGTTAAAAGAGTTCTCGCAAAGGCCACAAGCTGCCTCTGTCCGTTGGAGAGTCCGCCTCCGCGCTCTGTGATCACAGTGTCATACCCCTTCTCCATCTGTGAGATAAAATCATGGGCATGCACAGCCTTTGACACCGCCAGCATCTCCTCATCCGTGGCATCAGGTCTTCCGTACTTGATGTTATCCCTGATGGTTCCGGAAAAGAGATAGTTGTCCTGAGTCATGATTCCCAGCTGATTTCTAAGTGACTGGATCGTCACCTTGCTGATGTCATATCCATCCACAAGAACTCTTCCGCTCTTGGTGTTATAGAACCTGCTGATAAGACTCACAATGGTCGTCTTACCTGCTCCTGTCGGTCCAACAAGGGCAATGGTCTCTCCCTTCTTAGCCTTAAAGCTGACGTCGTGGAGAATGTCCACATCCGGCTCATCGGGGTAAGCAAAGGTCACGTGATCAAACTCAACATTTCCCTCAATCTCGGGAAGGTCGATAGCTCTTTCTCCATCCTTAACAAGAGGATCCATATCCATGATCTCGTAAACTCTCTCAGCAGAAGAAAGGTTTGTTATCAGCTTGTTGTAGTAGTTGGCAAGGTTCCTGATAGGACTGAAGAACATGCCAAGATAGAGAACAAAAGCTGAAAGCGTACCTATGGACTCCGGCTGAACATTGAGCTTTGTAACTGCCAGATAGTAAAGTGTCGCCGTTCCAAGTCCGCCTGCAATCTCGATTGTAGGGCTGTAGATATCTGTTATAACTACCGCATTTCTGAAGGCTTTAATAACCTCATTGACAAGTCCGTCAAATTCCTTTGAGGATTCCTCCTGAGCGTTGAAGCTCTGGATAATGGATACGCCTTCAATTCCCTCATGGATATATGCTGTCATGTTGGAATCTTTCTTTTTCCAGATCTGCCATCTCTTATGTGCCAGGATCTCGCAGAAGTAAAGTCCCAGCATGATGATCGGAACTGCAACTGCTGCAGACAGCGACAAGACAGGGCTCTTTACGATCATGATAGCCAGTATCACAACAAGCATTACCGCCTCAGGCGCCAGGGTCGTGATGGTGCTTGAGAGAACCTCTTTTAACGCATTGACATCACCTGTGATCCTTGCCAGGATCTTGCCGGATGGTCTCTGGTCAAAAAAGTCCACTCCCAGCTCCTGAATATGAACATAGAGCCTTCTTCTGATGTTCATGATCATGTCGTTGGAGATCACAGCCATGATGCGCCTCCAGATTCTGGTGGCAGCGTAGTTCACAAAGGCCAGAACTATCATAAATCCGGCCATGGTAAAAAGTCCCCGGACATTTCCATCTATGATCTCATCATCAATTACTTTTTCTATCAGCAGAGGATAAGTGGTCTGGATGGCAACCGTCACCAGAATAAGTCCGGTTACCAGCACAATTTTCCCCCTATATTCCAGAAGATTCTTAAGAAGTCTCTTTAGGACGTCAAGCTTAAGGCTCTCCTTTAAATCCTCATCCTCTCTGGTGCTGTTTATTGCCATGTATGCACCTCCTTACTCATTTACCGCAAGAGCATTCCGGTAGTCTCCGTACTGGGCTTCGTAGGTGCTGTAGTACAGTCCCCTCTTTCCGATGAGCTCAGCATGGGTTCCTCTCTCTTTTACTCTTCCGTTTTCCAGAACTATGATCTCATCTGCGTCCTTGACCGATGATATACGGTGACCGATGATGATCTTACTCATGTCTTTTTTCTTTAAAAGTTCCTGCTGGATCGCAGCTTCCGTCTCCATATCAAGAGCAGATGTGGAGTCATCAAGAACCAGAAGATCTGCCTTCTTGGCAAGGGCTCTCGCAATTGAAAGTCTCTGCTTCTGACCGCCGGACAAACCAATCCCTCTCTCTCCGATGACCGCCTCGTAGCTATCGGTTATCTTCTCGACAAAGTCTTTTGCATGGGCACTCTTAATGGCATTTCTTACCGTCACCTCGTCCATGCTGTCCTTAAATCCAAGTCTTACATTCTCAGTGATAGTGTCGGAGAAAAGAAATACATCCTGGGTTACCACTGATGAGAAGGCCCTTACATCACTAAGGGGCATGTCCTTAATATCTTTTCCCTCGATGCGAATGCATCCGTCTGTCACGTCGTAGAATCTCTCAAGGAGGTTAACGATGGTACTCTTTCCCGCACCCGTTGCGCCCATGATACCCAGTGTCTTTCCTTTTTCTATGGTAAAAGACACATCCTCTAAAATGGGCTTATCGTCGATAGCAAAGCTTACATTCTCAAAGCTGATCTGCCCGGGAGCGTTTGCTGATTCCGAAAGCTCTTTTCCCGAAGGATCGGTGATATCGGGTGTTGTGCCAAGAACCTTGGAGATCTTCTTGTAGCCTGCAAGTCCCTGAGAAACCAGTGAAAGCATCCAGCCAAGGTTCTCGATGGGCCATACGATGTTGATGGAATATGACACGAATGCCACAAGTGTTCCGTAGGTTATGCTTCCTTTGATCGCCGCATAGCCGCCTATAGCAACCACAGCCACCTGCATAACCTTAGGTATAAGGCCGATGAGCGGATCAGAGTCTGCAAGGTCAGAGGCAAACTTCTTGTTGGCCTTAGCGTAGTCGAGGTTCTTCTCATCGAACTTCTTCATCTCAGTGCCTTCAGCGGAAAAAGCCTTAACGGTCCTTACGCCTGAGATGTTTTCTTCAACGACCTTGGTAAGGGCTGCATTTCTCTCACTTATGTCGTCGTAATCCTTGCTAAGTGTCTTTTCCAGATGAAGGGCCACATAGGCAAGGAATGGCATAAATACTAAAGGCACAAGGCTGAGCTTCCAGTTGAGCCTGATCATGCAGATGACTACTCCGATGAAGTAAACTGTCGCCTCTGTCAGCAGCATTCCAACAAATCCGGTCAGATCCCAGACTGCTCCGGCGTCATCCTTGACCCTTGCCATGAGTTCGCCGGTGTTGGTCTTGTCAAAATATCCCTTGTGGAGCGTGAAGATATGCTTCATCATATCTTTTCTAAGGCCGGATGCCACGCGACATCCCGACATGTCACAAAGGAACTCTTTTACGAACTGGAAGAAAGCTCTTCCCAGGCCTGCTGCCACAAACAACAGGATGTCTCTTCTAAAGATATCCATGTTTCTTCCGACGATGACATCATCCACCATGGAAAGTGTTACGAAGGGAAGAAGCACATCGATTGCTGTGCTGCATATAAGTGATATTCCGCCGAGGGTATATCTCCACCAGTTCCTTATCAAATACTTTTTCATAATTATCACATCCTCATATAAAAACAGCGGTAGAGCCCGGAGACCCTACCGCCATAAACAGCCATAAAAATAGCGTGGTCTCCATGCGGATACCACGCCTGATTGCTTCAAGATAAATCCAATTACTGAGCAAACTCCTGCGAGGTAACCACAATTTCCATATTCACTGCCACATAATTTCTAGTCTTTAACATTGTCCTTACCTCCTTTCTTAGTTTGCTTTGCTACAAGTAATTATTACATTATGCTAATTGATGGGCTTTGTCAACACAATTATTAAAATTAACTGTCTTTTTTACCTGATAACCTTGTTTTTACTAACGTATCCTTCAGCTGATGCAGCCTTTTGAAATGCCTCAAAATTCTTGTTATTGTTAAGGTACATGGTATAAGTTCTCGGGCCTTCAAGGTTTACCCTGATCTTGTCTTCATCGATCTCATCTACTGTCATGGTCCAGTCTTCATCGTGGCACTCAAAGTTAAACACCACTGTATCCTGCACCTTAGGCTCTCCAAAGACAATCCTGCCTTTGGACTTTAAGATTATCGAATAGATGGCCGGAAGATTGTCAGCGCTCATCTTCACTGTTCCATCCGGGCCGTCAGCCATGCATATGTCAGACTCATTGCTGAGTACAAATACGTCTACCTTGAACTCCCTGATCTTCTTTGTTTCCATGAACAGGGCTGCTATTACAAAGATTGCAAAGCCCAGCGCCAGTGCTACCAGTAGGGCTACAATCCATATTCTGTCTTTTGATACTTTACTTTTCATACAACTCCTTCCCCTAACGGTTAGGTAGTGTCAAATTTACTACCCGTTTTTAGTTCTAAAACCTTGATTTATCGGGAGTTCAAAATAAAATGAGCATTGACCTCCCTTTTTGGTATAATGTCAATCGCCAAACCAACATCCTCAAAAAAGGAAACAATGCTCATGGACATTATACTTTATTTACTTCAACTCGTTCAACAACTCTATCAACAGAACTGTTGGCTGATAAATTTTATCTGCAGATATATACCTCTTAAGCAATGGGCTTTCGATGATTCTCATTCTCCCAAGTATCAGAAGTTCAAGGTTGATGAACTTCCTAAGATTGTCTATTACCACCAGGATTGGGACTGGAAGGACCTTAACAACTACTATACCCAGCGTTATGGCAAGCCCATTAAGCCAATAAAAAGACGTTCTGAATGCGATATCCCAGAGGACTGCTCTTGCCCTTCATGTCATGCACCACATCCATATCTCTACAGGAACAATGGCAAGGCAGGACAACTCATGTGCAAGATCTGCCAGACTGCTTTTACGCCTGGCGACAATCGGTTTGATAACCAGTTGTCTCTAAAGTGTCCGCACTGCCAACATACCCTTGTCCGTAAGAAAGACCGGAAGCATTTCGTCATCCATAAGTGCGTTAATCCCATGTGTCCTTACTATCTTCACAACCTCAAAAAAGTTGATAAAGAAGATCTGGCAGAAGACTATGGCAAGAATAAATACAAGCTGCATTACATCTACCGTGAATTCACGATAGATTTTTTTAAGATGGATTTGAACTCGCTTCCAAAGAATGCATCCTCGCTTAAATTCAACAAGCACAACGCTCACATCATGTCCCTGTGCCTTACATTCCACGTCAATCTTGGATTATCTCTGAGAAAAACGAGGCAGGCATTATCTGATCTATATGGGATATCCATATCCCATCAGCAGGTTGCCAACTACTGCAAGACAGCTGCCATCTGCATAAAACCATTTGTTGATAATTACCCATACGAGAAAGGCAATGCCTTTGCTGCTGATGAAACATACATAAAGGTGCGTGGAATCAAAGGCTATATTTGGCTCATTCTGAATGCTGCTACCAGAGCCATCATTGGTTATCAGGTTTCTGACAATCGTGGTGTAGGCCCATGCATCCTCGCAATGAGAATGGCCTTCAAAGGCATTGCCGAACTGCCTAAGGACTTTAAGTTTATTGCTGACGGCTACAGTGCATATCCGCTTGCAGCTCAGCAGTTCTTCAGGCAGTTTGGTGATAAGTTCAAGTTTGAAATCACCCAGGTCATTGGCCTTCAGAACAATGATGAGGTATCCAAGGAATACCGACCATTCAAGCAGATGATAGAGCGTCTGAACCGCACATATAAAGCCTCCTACCGTATCACAAATGGATTTGATAACTATGATGGTGCCAACTATGATCTGACTCTGTGGGTTGCGTACTATAACTTCCTAAGACCTCATAAGCATAATGGCTTCAAGCCACCGGTAGTTGATGACATCCTCTCCAAAGCCGAAAATATGCCAGCCAAATGGCAGCTCATGATTTATTTCGGTCAGAAGAAGATCATGGAACTTCAGGCCGCAAGCTGATTGTTCTTAGATTCTGAGCCCGAGGTGATAACCCAGCCACCGCTTTAGCGGCTTGCCCTTGATGGCACAAAAAATAACTGCTACACTGCTGAAATCGACGGAGAAAATCTGATTGTTCTTGAGTTCTTCGCCGTCGGTGATTAACCTACAGCAGTTATTTTTTGTGCTGTCAAGGGTGGCGTCAGATTACCACAACCTACATATCTACATTTTCAAGGTTCATTATGAGCCTATTTTTTAGCTCCAGTTTTTTCATAGATCATTTGACACTATCAACGGTTACCATTATAACATGTCTCATCCGTTCGTCACCTTGAATTTGAATCGTAGTAGTTTTACGATATATAGTGAAGAAATGTTCTGCTGTATAGGAGTTATTATGTCAACAATCATTGATGGTCTTAATAAAACAACAAAGCAGGAACTGACTGGGCTTATTGCCTGTATGGAATCTTATACCCTCAAAAATGCCGTGGGTCAGACCATTAAACGTATCGCCAATTTATTCCGCCTGATAACCAAAAAAAGAATATCTCCTGCCGGATTAAATGTTTTATATCAGTCAACAGCAGATTCACTTACAGGCGCAAGTCACGAAGCGCTTCTGATGCGCGTCACAAATGACATTGTCAAGTATGGAAAGCATGTCGGCGTACGGGATGGTAGCGATGATGCCATCTCGGTTTCAATGATGCGCGCAGTCTCTTCATTATTCGGAAAGCAACATTATACCTTGATGTCTCCGGCAGAAATGGCTGATGATCTTACAGTCAAATGCAAAAGCAGAGGCACAAATAAAATAAAGCACTGGCCTGCAATATGGGGCATTTTCGCCATTCTGATTTTCATAATAATTTTGTATTTGATGATATTTATAAGCCGCAAACTACCTATTTATGGTTTTCCTCAACCATTTATAAGCAAGGTCAGATTAGTTGTTGTTTTTCTTGGACTAATAGGCGAGATAATATGGTCCCTTACTGCAAAGAATAAGCTATGTCTGGAAAAACTGGCATATGTAATTGCAGTAGGCGGAACCGGGTACGGGAAGACCTTTTCGGTTTCGACGGATGAAACCATAATCTCAAAAATGACTCAGTCTGATTCACAAAAATATGAGGAAGGGCTTAGAGCTTTACACACTCTTACAGGACAAATTAATCATATAAGGAGCCAGGTAAAAAGCCTTTCCGAGGAAAATGAAAAGCTATCTTTAGACATAGAGAATGGTAGCAGAGAATTAGAAAAGCTTAAACTCTCACTTACATCTCCCGACGCAGATCCTGTGTTCATAAATGAACAGATAAAAGAGAAAGAGAATGAATGCGAGAGAAAAAAAGAATCAATACTCCAAAGAAAAGACACTATTTCTCAAGCAAAGGATGCGATCACCCATTTCGACGAACAGCGGAAAGCACTTAGAAAAACATTGGTGGATCAGATAAGTAAGCTCTGGATTTCCTCCTATCCTGAGCTCAATCTGCATTTTGGCTTTTTTGAATCAATGGTTGATTCTTGCGAATGGAATGCATTTGAAAAAATAGAGAGAAGGCTTATTGAACTCCTGAGAGCCCAAGACCCGAAAGCTCTTGGCCAGAATGCCCTCAATGATAAATTAGTCATCATGTTTTCAACAAATAAAGAGAGTGGCCAGATATTCTATACAGTTGACAAGAAAATCAATATAACAGAAGTCCTGCGTGGACTTGCAGTCCCGGATGATATACCACTCGGAGAAGGAGATCTACACCGTATTCTTATAGATTATGGTGTGATCAAAGTGGTTAACCCCCCTGCTCCTTCGGAGAATATTTCGGCCAAAGAAATAATAAACAAACTGGCAACAAACCTTAAAGAAAGCCAATCAAAAGCCATCGATCTTTCAAACAAAAATAATCAACTTGTAGTTGAGATAGAAACATTGAATTTGGAAATCGCTTCTATAGAAGCTAACAAAAAAGAATTAGAGGACGAGCGAGACGATCTTATACGCCAGATAAAAGAGGCAAAAGGTGAAGCGGCTGAACAACTAAAAGCCCGAGAAAAGGAACTAAATGAAAAAATATCAGAATTGGAAAACGACCTGAATAATAAAATAGGCGAAATAGAAAAAATCAACGAAGATTATAAGAAGAAAAGCCAGGAACTGGTACAGTTACTGAAACAAAGGCATGATAAGATTGACAGCTTAAACAGTGTGATTTCCGAAAAGCAAACTAAAATTGATGATCTTAGTAAAGAAAATGAGAACCTGATTCATAATAATGAGGAACTGAAAAGCGATGTCTATTTGAGACAGCAGTTACTTGAGGATAACCAGAAGAAATTAAATTCGCAAATCGGAAAAACAACAGATCTTAAAAAAGCGAAAGAAAAATTGACAATTGAGCTGGAAAAGAAAAAAGACAAAATAAAATCCCAAACTCAACAGATAGCTCAAAATAAAGAAAAGCAACAGAAACTCAAAAAAGATATTTCAGATCTAAAGACGGCAAAAACTAAGGCAGATGAAATAATTACATCGCTGGAGAAATATATTTCTCAACTGCAGCAAAGTAATAAAAAGCTTGAAGAAGATATTAAGAGTTCAAAAGTATTACACGAGAAAGAGATAATAGACGAATTCGAAAATGCATTTAAAACAGCCAACAAGGAAATTGATATTGCTGTTCCATGGCTGGGAAGATATGCATCCACCGAATTTCCGGATCTCATGGAAAACTGCCTAAAAAGAGATGTAAAAATTAAAATCCGTTATGGATTAATGGATACGAAACTGGATAAAGACTATTCATATGGCAGATTGAGGAAAAAAATCGATAATAAAGAAAAGGACTTAACACGCTTTGAATGGTCAGTCAAAAATATTATGGATCTGCACGAAAGATTCGACAAAAAATATCCCGGAAAGTTCATAAGTTATCGTGATCGGTCCCACACAAAACTGATGTTGATAGATAAGAAATACTACATTATTGGTAGCCTGAACCTTTTATCATATCGAAGAAACGAGCCCGGTTGGGGGGAACTTGCAGAGAAAAGCGAAAATTCTACCATGATCAAATCTTTGTACAATACGCTTTTCAGTTTTGAAGAAACAACCCCCGAAGAAGATTTAGGCATTTAGCAAAAAGGCAATTCGCTGCCCAAAAAGCGAATTGCCTTTTACTACTGTTTATTCATGTGTTTTTCTGCATCATCTTTATTGCATCTTCCATAGATACGCATTCTGCAAATCTTTTTGGCCACATCATTTCGTAATAATATTTGTAAGTGGTCTTTGCATCCATGTAATCATTATCAAATGTAGAATTGGTTTCTGCAGGAATGATTACCTTATAGCCTCTCTCAAAAGCAGATTTTACAGTTGCGTCGATGCAGAAGTTTGTCTGAAGTCCGATTATCATCAGCTCTTTTTCGCCTGTCTCTTTCAGGTATTTTGCGAAGTCAGGATTTCCGAAGCAGCTGTTTATGGTTTTAATAAAGATTTTTTCATCCTTGTTTGGAGCTACCTGGTCAGCTATTTCAAAAGCTTCATCCCCAATTGAAAATCCCGTTCCCGGTCCATCGTCATGCTGGATGTAGATTACTTCTGTGTTGTTGCTTCTGGCTGTGTTAATCAATTCAGTTATGTTATTGATAAAGCTCTCGTAGGCATATAGCCTGTCGTTTGTTATGCCCTTCTGCACATCTACAACAAGTAATATCATATCCTGCTCCAATTTCAAATCTTATTTTTTCAATTCCCAATTGCTGTTTTACTTAACCGGCGGTTTCCAGGGCTTTGGGGTTAAAAGTGTGGTTTTTCCTATATCCGGAAGTACATCATAGATAGAGCATCCCATACGCTCTTCAAAGTCCTCTTTTATCTTGAAAGCGATTTCCCATCCTTTAATGTACCCTTCCATAATTCCGTATCTTCTGGTAACATCAACAAATCTTTTTTCCAAGATCACAAAACCATAGTCAGTTGCTAGAGAATCACAAAGTTGGATAAGCCTGTCATAGTCATCCGGCTCTCCACAATTCATGATGTAATCCTTTATGGCCTTCTCATGCTCTGTCCCGGGCTCATAGCTGAACTCATCCTGCATACGCAGATAGGAATGTGTCATACAAATCCTGGCTGCCTCATCCCATCCTTTTTCCATGCAGTACTTGTACCCTTCATATACATGTGTTGGAATATCGACAAACCCAAATTTGCACCTTCTTCCAATATCATGCAACATACCGACTATATATGCTTTCTCTTCATCCATATCCGGTATCTTCCGGGCAATATTTCTGGCCGCAACTCCCACATTAATTGAGTGTTTAGTCCACGGTCCTGGGTTTATCTCACCTGCAATCTCCAGTTCCCTTAACGCTTCCTCTGCTGTCGGTAGCATCTTATCCTCCCCTTGTACAACAAGTTGTAATAATTGGCTTAACTCTCGAAGTTCTGTCACTATTAGAATTTGATGAATTTAGGCAGTGGAAATAATAGTTCATTCCTCGCCTTGATCATCGCGTTGGTCATTTACAGTCTCAATGAGACCTGTAACTAAATCTTGCAATTGAGTCGCGTTTTTATTTGTAATTACAGGTTTTCCGGTTCTCTTTTCCACCGCCAATCGTGCTTCTCCTGCCGCTTCACCACCTTCAATTGCAACCATTCGATTTTCTTCAAAGGATTCCGGGTGCCTTTGCTTAGAAATTTCTGTAGTGGTGGCTTCAGCCAACATATTAAGTACAAGTTCCAATGTGGACATATTATCCCTAAGGTTTTCCTTTTTCAACCCTTTATGATTCTTATATTGTCGCGTTGTCATTCCGGACCAGGCTTTCGTTATCTCATCTGTCAGGATTGCATATTCTACGCCTTTCTTTACGCCACGTTTGTCCCACTCGTCCGTCAATTCCTTTCTTACTTGAGCAAGCCATAGTTTAAAGGGGCTCGGCTTTCTTTGATGGTACAGATTGGATCAGCCGAAGTAATTGTTCAGCATTAGCTACATCCGTAAATCTTTTCTTTCCATCTTGAGCAGTCATTTTCAACTGGTGACATTTTGTCACCAGTTGACTTCCTTCTTCTTTGAGCCTCTGCTTCAACTTATTCCAATATTTCCTTGCCTTTTCATAATCACTCTGCTCCGTAAGAGCTCCAACAACATCAACAATAGAGAAATACCACTCCTCTTCATCCTCTACCCATGCTGTCCTTATCGGCTGATCTTCAAATAACTGAACTTTATTATTTGCCATCTTC
>JAEEGJ010027413.1_pt1 | contig 11447 bp, 14 predicted proteins | sample 8958761 | NCBI WGS metagenome assembly JAEEGJ01 (sample SAMN16246546, study PRJNA631951) | gut metagenome | biome: gut microbiome; feature: rumen; material: RS-attached | host: Bos | place: Iran: Karaj | collected 2018-10
AAAAAAACGATTAAATATTTGGTGATTCGGAGGAAAATGACTACCTTTGCACCCGCAATTCAGAAATGGTGCCCGTAGTTCAGTTGGTTAGAGCGTCAGATTGTGGTTCTGAATGTCCAGGGTTCGAGTCCCTGCGGGCACCCAAGGTTAATAAAATCGGGAAATCCCAATAAACAAAGGGGATTCCCGATTTTTCGTAGGCAGAAATTAGGTTTCCATTTTTGGAAATGAGAGCCAAATTTGAACCCAAAATCGCCGCAAAATCGCCGCAAAAATGGCCCAAAAATCTGAAATCGCCGCAAAATCGCCGCAAAAAAAAGAGCAGAATTTGTAAAAGAAATCGAAAAACTCTCGGATGATTACATAATGACGCAGTATGATTCCGATTGACGCAAAAAGAAGACCGGTACAAAGCAAAAAGAAGATCGGAACAATCCGTAGCGCAGAAAGCGCAATTTTGAATTTGAAAGACGCGCATGATCGTGATAGTAACAATTAAAATTAAAAGTTATGGCAACGATCAACATCGAGTTAGGGAAGTTATCTTCCAAAAAGACAAGAGACGTGTACCTGTTGGTTAGACAGGGAGAGTCAAGAAGTAGAGTAAAGACCGGCGTTAAGCTGGCTGAAAACGAGTATTCAGAAAAGACGGGCAGAATCAAGTCCGTTACTAAGGCAAGGCTTGTCGAACAGCTGAAAAATGAGCTTGAAGACAGTCTCGAAACCCTCGAACAGGGTTCTGTTGTTAAAATCTCGGACGATGCCAATGCCATCGCTGAGAGATTGGTCAAGAAGCGTGAAATCAAAGGCGTAGATTTCTTTAGCTTTACTGAGGAATGGTTAAGTCGAACAACCATTAAGAGTGCAAAGAATTACAAGTGTATGTTGAACACTCTTGAAGCATTTAATGGTAGTCGCAAACTTCAGTTCCAAGAAATCAACGTTCACTTTCTCAAAGACTTTGAAATATTTCTCAAAGACCGTCCCAGAGCCAAGTCAATGTATATCGGTCTCATTCGTCACCTTTTCCGTGAGGCGATGATTGAATATAACACCGATGAAGAAACCCTCATAAAGTCCGACCCCTTCCGCCGCTATAAGGCTCCAAGACAGGTGCTGAAGAAAGGTGTAAGGGCTTTGAGTCTGGAGGATTTCATGAAGGTCGTGAACTATAAACCAGAGGGAATTGGCCGTAAACAACTGGCGCACGACTGCTTTATCCTTTCGTTTTGTCTGATGGGTATGAACTCCGTTGACCTCTACAACGTTAAGAAGTTAGAGCATGGCATTTTGAAATACAATCGCACCAAGACCAAAGACCGCAGAAGTGATGAAGCGTATATTGAAGTCCGGGTGCATCCATTCCTGAAGCAGCTTATGTCAAAGTGGAAAGGCACTGGTGGCTATGTGTTCAACTTCCACAGCCGTTTCAAGCATCCAGAGGATTTCAACCGTTCTCTCAATGTCGGCTTGAAAGCCATCGGTGATGACCTGCACATGCCAGGACTGCAATTTTATCAGGCCCGCCACACCTTCGCTACCCTCTCCCGAAACATGATGAAGTTCAGCAAGAGTGATGTCGATGAAGCTCTCAACCATGTGGGCAGCTACGACATTGCCGATGTGTATATCACCAAGGACTTCTCGATTATCAACGAGAACAACTACAAGCTGATAGACCGTGTGTTCGATCTGGAGCCTACTGCAATGGATGTCAGAGCAAAGGCAGTTCCTCGTAAGCACGATGCCAAGGAGAAAACTGCTGAAACTAAGGATAAGACCGCAAAATCCAAGAAGAAATGACTCATTCACAGACATTTACCGAGTTCCCGCACCAAGTTTTAAAGTGTGGGGATTCGGTTTTAACCTGTGGGATATGCCACTCTTCTGACGGTTTCAAAGTGTGGGGATTTGGTTTTAAAGTGTGGGGATTCGGTATCGCAAACGGCCTGATTCTGCGACATTTCCGCCATTCCGATAGAGCAGAATAATAGTCCATGCCAATAACAGGCATGCCAAGAGACGTTTTTTTGCTTTCCAAGAATTGATTAATAAAAAATATCGTTATGATTCATGGTTTTTCAGCCCCTCGCGCCCCCGCAGAAAGTAAGTTTTAAAGTGTGGGGATTCGCGCCCGCGAACAAGTTTTAATGTGTGGGGATTCTTCATACCTTTGGTATGACCCTAAAACGAAAGTAGCCCGCCAGGCACCCAAGCCCGACGAGCCGCTAACTTATTGATTCTCAGTCAGAGAGTAATGATTATTTGCCTTTCTGTGCCGATTTCTCGCTATCCTTTTCAGCCTTCTCAACCTCACCTCTGATGGCTTGAATCACCCATCCAATGCCCATCACCTCGCCGCTCTTTTTCCTTCTACGGCCCTGGATGTCCTCTAATGTTCCCAACACATCAGGCAACAGTTTTACAGCCTTTATCAGCAGTTCTTTGTGTGGACTCAAACTATTTCTGTCGAAGCCCATCTGCTGCTTCATGTAGTTCGTCACCTGAGGAGATATGAAGCCCAACGAGACCTTTGCTGTCAGATGTACCCTCTCCAATTCTTGGTCTCTGAACTTCTCTTGATAGACGGGCATCAGCTCAAATCCTACTACTGGACTCTTGCAGTTATTAGGATTCTCGCGCAGTTTCTCGTAGGTGAACGTATAGGGACATGTCTCGTCGAGCATCCGTTTTACAGGCCTCAGAACCCTTTCCTCCAGATGGTCTATTCGGTCTTTCCCGTCCTTCCGATACTTCTCTGCAGGTATGCCCAGCCAGCTCTTCAGTTCCGCGATACTAAGGCGAAACGGCCTTTCCTGTCCGCTCATAATCATGTAGAACTGCAGAGCCGACGATGTAGGCAATGCCAAGGCCTTATTCAGCTCAAAGCGCTTAAAGCCAAGCGTAAAGTCCGATAGTACATCCCAGATACGGTTATCCACTTCCACCGTGATCATCCCAGACCGATACACATATGTCGCATTGTTGATGAATCCGCACACCGTATAGCGGTTCTCGTCCTTGTACTCAAACGACCGGCTACGGAGTGCATACAGAGCCTTCTCGATGTCGTGGTGCTTCATCTTCGTGTTGAAGAGCACATCGGAGGCAGGCATGGTGATTGTCACGTTAAACAGCCCCAAGTCAATCTTGTGCAGATGGTCTTTCAACTTGATACCCTTAAGATGATTCGAGGCATACTCCATGATACGCAACACTACGCGCTGCTCCAGAATGCTCATTTCCTTTTGCCGCGCCCAGGTATAGACAAACGAGGTCACGATGTCCTTGTTCTTCGTCGGGATGACTGCCAGTTCCTTTCTGCTCATGCCTCGTCCTCCATGCCAAACACCGCACTGGCATTACCCTTTTTGGCTTTCTTCACTCTGATCTCACCGTTCTTCTGCTCGTAGTTGCTAATGGCCATGTTCAGCCCTGCAGCGAAGATGTCCTTCAGCGCAATACCCTCACGCTCGGCAATCGTCCTCACCTTCGCCATTTGGCCGGATTCAATCAGCGTACACACATGCTCCATCTGTTTCTTTACCTTGGAGCCTGTCTTCACTCTACGTCCTGTTTCTACCTCCGGCTCACTCGTCAGATTCTCCACGAGGTCGCTCATATCAAACTCTTTCTTCATCCTGCTTTTCGTTTAATGGTTCATACTCTCAATCAGTTCCTCGGCAAATGCCAGATAGTCCTGCGCTCCGTTACTCTTGGGTGCATAGGTCACAATGTCCTGGGCCTCGTAAGGTGCTTCTGCCAGACTCACATTCTTACGGATCTTCGTCTGATACACCGTCTTTCCCAGCGAGTCGCGCAGTTGCTTTTCCACGCCCCTCCCAAGCTTTGTTGACTCCCATCGCGTTATCAGAATACCAGAGATATGCGCATTCGGATTCAGCCGACGGCGCACCATTACAATGAAGTTGTTGATCATGGCCAGCCCTTTGAACGGCAGTACTTCGGCCACCAGTGGGATGATGATGTCAGTACTGGCCGTAAAGGCATTCAGCGTTAGCAGTCCCAACGATGGCGGACAATCTATCAGAATATACTCAAACTTGCCAGACACCTTCTCCAGCAACTCTGCCAACAATCGTTCTCTGGCCATAGCTGAAGCCAGTTCCAAGTCAGCCATTGCCAACTGAAGCGTAGCTGGAACCAAGAAAAGATTTTCACTCAGCGGAATAATTGGCATCTCACTCTTTCCCAACAGTGCCGAATAGATGGATGTGTCAGGCTCTCCTTTCATCAGGCTACTGGTCAGGTTCGACTGGGCATCCAAATCCACCAGCAACACACTGTGTCCCTTTGCTGCAAGGATGGAACCAACACTTGCAACCGTTGTAGTTTTACCTACGCCTCCCTTGTGATTGGCGACCGAAATAATCTTTGTTTTCATACCTTAAATATTTGAATACTTATTATTATATTGCGATATTATCATATTTTCGTATGCAAAGTTATAGAATAATTTGAAATATTCATCAATACTTCTAATATATTTAAGATTAATTAAACTTATAATTCTAATTATTCTAATTATTTGCGCAAAAAACCGCTTCGCACACGTACATATATTATATATAAAAAAACAAAAACCACACCTCAATATAGATGTATTACCATATTGAGGTGCATATATATAGATTTATTAGAATATTATTGTATTATCGTATTTAGGTATTCCTATATTGTTGTATTCAAGTATTATCGTATTACAAGACTATTTCCGGCAAGTCTTAATCATCACTTTCTTCTATTTCTTCTACAGCATTGCCAAATTCTGCATTATGCTCCTCTACCAGTCTCAGAAATAGTTCTTCTGCCCCAGGCTCAGTACATTTTAATCTGCTCATGTCCCTGATGGTTTTCTTGTTGACGGGACGTTTAATCATTTTATACCACGACAGGAACTCAACAACATCAGCTTCATTGTTCAGATCATAAGCCTTATTAAATCGGGTATTATTGGTTTTAAGCATGTTCATAAACTTCTTGACCAGCTTCCGGGACATGCTTTCCTCACGTTTCAGTTCCTGTTTCTCAATATTACTTTCCTTTCTCAGTTGGCTTCTTAACTGCTCTACTTCCTGAAGAGCCTTTTTATTCTGTTTGGTGACATCCTTCACCAACTGTTCATCGTCCTTAAATTCAGGATTCTCTGATTTCTCCTTGAAATAGTCGTTGTAAATGGCCAAATTATGATTGAAGACTTTCATCAGTCTGTCGCTGGTCAATGCTATTCTGACGGCATCTCTTACCCTATTACTAACAGGCTTACGACGTATTGCCATTTCCCAGAATATTTTGTTGATGTCATCCGTACTTTCAAAACTGGTAATGCCGAGGGTGGCCAAATATTCCCTTGCTTTCTTTCTTGCTCCCCAGTCAACACTTTCATTCTCAATCTCTTTGTCGGGTAAGAATGGTTGCAGTTCTTCATCAGAATAAGCGGGAAAAGTACACTTCATCCATTCTTGTTTCCGTTCTATCCAGTCATATACGGAATCTATGAACCTTGCAGCCCGTGGATTATTCTTGCAGTTTGCCTCTATGTATGCTGTTTCAAGCTCAAATAATGCCTCATGGAAGATAACACTCAACATATCCTTATCAATCGCAGAGTTGATAACACGTTGATTGGGCTTATTCCCTTCGCCATAAGGGAAAATTATACCTGCTGCAGTAAGCTGTTTCTTGACCATATTCTTGGCCATTACTTCAACCTCAGTGCCATCCATTCTGACCTTGACAATAACAGGTCGATGACCGTATGCCCTCAAAAGGTCTATGAGATATTGTTTTGCTGTTTCGAATCTTTCAGCCATTACATTCAGAAATTGATATGTGTTTCACCATCCCACGTGGTATCACACTCAATAATTATACGAAGCGATGCAGATTTGATATTTGCCTGAATCTTCGGATATAATGAGTGCTCCTTAGATTCTGGGAACTCGGTCGTATAGTTATTTACCTTGGTGGAGAATAACTTAACACTATCTATTGTGACAATAGGAAGTCCACATGATTCGACATAAAAGCCTTCCATTTCTGGATAACCTTCACCGATCACCTCTTTCTCACAAGCCGTCATCATAAGACAGACCATAAACAACAATACAAGTTTCTTCATATCTTCTTCATTGCTATTGTGCCTACAAAATTACGAAAAAACCATCAATTATGGTCTATCACCCATCAAAGAAACGCCTGTTTTTATGCTAAATTAGTTAAATCGCGCATATTTCTGCTAAAAATTGACTACCTTTGCGGTTCGATTATAAGAGCACATAACATTATTACAGAAGACAGATGAAACAACAATATGCAAGGGTATCACTTGAAATACCCGAAAACAAAGATAAGAAATCCCTCTATCAGGAGCTGACATACGAGATTGAGAACCCCGACATCAAGGATGAATTCACTGTGAAATTCTAATCGCGCTACAATGACGGAAGATGAAAGCAAGAAGATACGGGTAGAACTTGACCATGAGCAAAAGGTGATTCACCTTGGCTGCTGGTTCTATGACCTCAAAGGAGTACTGATAGCAGAAGCTACCGAAGAGGATAAAAAGAAATACTATTGTGGCAAGTTCATGACCTATCCCATAGTCGAAGATGACTGGGAAGTTCGTGATGATGAATGCATTAGAGAAGGCATCGCGTCTCTTGTTATAGGGAAAAAAGGAGATACAATCCCCTTGATTAAGCTCCGTGAGGTTTTCGACTACAACGCGGAAGAACGTGACTGTGACTATTCTGATATTCTCACTGATGTTGAACGCAAAGGCATCACAGTTTCCAATCGCATGAAGGAGAATCCACAGCAGGAACTCCCTGAGACAATTATACTCGAAATAGATAAAATTAGGGAAAAAGAAGATATATACAGGATAGATTGTGACTGGGATGGATATTACATTCCACGCAGATTCTGCCATGTCGGAAAAGACGGCCAGTTGTACCAAAATATAGAAGAGAAGGAGAATGAGACAAAAAGCTACTATCTGAAGATAGTAAAACAAATTGCAGATGATGTCAACGGTATCTCCTGGTTCTTCAATAAGCATCCTCTGAAGGTACGTTGCCTTAGTGTCGGTTCTTATGATGAAGCCCAAGCCAATCCCGACCGGCCCATACCTGATGACTGGCATATATCCATCAAGACACTGGAGGATGATATTAACAGCGAGGTAGAACGTATGGAGGGAGAATTCCCCAATGACCACTATCAGTATAAACGTCCCATCTTATAAGTATGCCTGAGATCAAGAAAGAAACAATGGAGAACTACCTTCAGCTGGCTCGTGAAGCAGTCCAGCAGAAGGACTATGATACCGCCACTGACCATCTAATATCAGTTCTCCAGCAGGACAAAAGCAACATTGATGCTTATGGCATCATGGGCGACATGGCACTTTCAAAGAAAGACTTAGATGCTGCCGAGGGCTACTATTTCCGTCAGCTTGAACTTGATGCTCAAAGCTATGAAGCTCACAAGAACTTAGGACGTTTGTACTTGGAGCGTTCGGAGTACGAGAGTGCCATCAATGAGTTTAAGACGGCCATGCAACAGGATAAAGAGCACATTCAAGGCGACCCTTATCTGTATCTGGCATCTATCTATTTCAGTCTCGGACAATACGAAGAGTCCTATGAATGGCTTTATCGGCTCTCTTTTGAGGTTCAGAAGCAGCTGTCTCAATCTGATATGGATTTCTTCAACAAGGCATACTATGGTATAACAAGCACTATCAACGATAACACGTCCGTCAACGACCTGGACAGCCTTATTTTACAGATAGAAGCCAAATACAATGTCAGCATCACAACACAGCTTGTCGTTAATCCTGATACTCCACTGATGCCATTTCGCAAGACTGGTGAGCAGAGTTATGAAATCGACTACGATCTCGACTCCAATGACAAGTTCTATGAGGTTCTGACTTCATTGATACTGTTGGACAACTGCCTTGGTGGAGAGTATTTTGACTTTCATCATTTCTTAATGGCTACGGATGAAGGAAAAGAGCAATTCGCAGCTATGACTAGGAACACGATGGATGCCGACTCAACACTGTCTATGGCAGATTTGCTTGACTATATGGTGGTGGACTTACGGACAACCCTGATTCGCATTTATACCGATGAAGTTATCCATGACACACCTGAGTTCAACAAATATCGTTCCATTCAATGGCTTGGAATGGGTAATGCCATCGGACAGTCATATAACTATGTCAAGAAGCTGGAGCGAATTCATGCTCCCCGACTTGTCATCTATGTCCATATGGTGCTGTTGTATTTGAAATCTGGTCCACTTTTTGATTATTTCAGAGCAAGCGACAGAAGGATAGATTTCCAATCCGAACTGAAAGAACACAAGAAAGGTCGTGCAATCTATTGTGACCATAAGGACATGAAGAATTTGGTAAAGCGCAGGGACTGGTCTGCTTTCTACAAATCGTTTGTCAATCAAGTCTGTCCCCCGCTCCGCTATTATACGAAGCTTGACGAGATTTAAAACACCTTTATGTTCACCACTAAATAAACCGCACTATCTTCTCAGACAATGCGGTGACATCGTGGGTTAAATAAAGTATCTAAATTCTGAGAGCTCTCAAAGTCCGACCAAACATCGACACGAACCTCGGGGAAGGGATATACGCCTATATCTTGTAATCTCTCTTACTTTATATTCCTTATGATAAACGTTCCAGTGCGGCTGCATCCAGCCGATACACCGTCCACTCCTTCATTGGCACGGCTCCAAGGGAGAGATAAAAATCGATGCTTGGTTGGTTCCAGTTTAGGCATGACCACTCCATGCGTCCACAATGATGCTCCCGTGCAATTTTAACCAGATGCTGCAGCAATGCCTTTCCATATCCTTTGCCACGATCATCTGGCCATACAAACAAATCTTCAAGATACAACCCGGAATGCCCAATGAAGGTTGAGAAATTGTAAAAGTATAGAGCGAAGCCAACCTCACGCCCATCCACGACGGCGAAAACGGCTTCTGCTCGATGCTCATCAAACATTTCTCGCTCCAGCACATCAGGCGAAGCAACTACCTCGTTCTCCATTTTCTCGTACAGGGCAATTCCCTTTATGAACTCCAGCAGCAACGGTACATCTTTCCGTTCTGCCTTGCGAATCATTACGTTTCTTTTATCCATTGCTATTTATAACCTTTCCGCATCATTTTCCTGTCATAGCGTTCACGATTGGCATTCTGCTCATCAGCTATCCGTCGTTGGTGCTCTTCCTCTGGGATTGCATCATATTCCTCTTGGGCAATTCTCCTCAATACTTCAATCTCTTCTGAAGATAACTCTTTCAGTGCGTTTTCTCCATTAGTGTAAATAGCACTTGAAGTCATAGACTCTGATAATTTCTCATCAAACGGAATCAGACCGATCACCATATCCCGTTGTTCTCTCAGTAGCTGATCGTTGTATTTGAATGCAGAGAGGTCTTTCTGGTGTTCATTTAACATGTCCACTGATATGAAAGTATCAAGATGAACCACCTCCCTATCGTTATCATAATATCCGAGAAACATACCATCGGCAACCCTAAATACTATGGCATGGTATTTTGTGCTACCATAGATAGTACGAGATGGAGCACAAACATAATAAGGACTACGCCTGACCAGCCTGTCACATACTGTCACGAATTCTAAGTCTTCACCACCGAGACATCTTTCTTTGTATCGCCTGATGGCATGAGCCGACAAAAAAAAAGACTGATTGGGATAAGGCAGCACCAAGACAGGTTTGCCCGTGTCCATGTCGTTGATAATGGTGTATTTTATTTGATTCTCGTTTTCCACCAGAAAGGTTATTCCCTTTACACGGTCTTGGACAGATGGTTTCTTTTCGTGCATCAGAATTTGCAGGATGCGCCAATGGATATTTGTGGTATGTGAATGGAATGTGGCAGGCTGTAGAGGCGTATAATACGGTTTGGTCTTGAATATTTTTTTTAGTTTACGCTCATCCCGCTCCAATTTCCTGATCAGAAAATCCTGAATATTCTTCTCATCAAGGCTCTTCTGGGCTTCAATCTCGTCGTATGTTGAATTGGATGTAATCATTGTTCTTTTATCTGAGTATATACAGCAATTGCATCTTGCATAATATCATAGTGGTCAAATGCCAGATGTGGCAAATCTGATAGCGACCACCATTCTGCTTTGGCAGCATCATCCTGCCCAGTAACAGCAACAGGTTCATCGATGATGGCGAGATATGCGACAGTAATAGTTCTCCCTCTTGGGTCACGGTCAACCTTGGAGTACGCTCCAATCTGATGAATGCCAGACAGTCGCAGTCCCGTTTCTTCCTCCAATTCTCTGATGGCGCATTGCTCTGTAGTCTCATCCATGTCCATAAAACCTCCGGGGAAAGCCCATGCTCCCTTAAACGGCTCGTCACCTCTCTGAATAAGCAGCACCTTTGGCTCTGCCTCCCTCGTTATTACAATACAGTCAGCCGTAACAGCCGGTCTTGGATAATTGTATGTATAGCTCATATTTGCCTTCATCTATACTGATTCAATCTTCGATATTTCTCTGCAACTTCCTGAAGAATATTGAATTTCTCCAACCGATCTTCTGACAGTTCACCTTTTGCGATTCGCTTTTTTGTGGCCTTGTACCAGTTGAGCATATCGTGCTCTTCTAATCTGTGCTTGGACGGTCTCCTATGGTTATCGTTCATAAAAACCATCATTTGTTCATATTGTTGTTGCCATCTCTCGTCTTGAGTCATACTATTAGTCCAATTATATGATAACCTGTTTTCTACAATACCTTGAATGCCTCCAGCAGCATCTTCATGCCCTCTGTGGCAGTGGTTTTGAAGTGAGTGAAGCCCAGTTGAGTGCATTGCTCCATCTCTCCTGGGTCAATCACGAACTTAGGCACTTCATGGTGGGCATAATTAATGAACCCTGCTGCCGGATAGACCTTCAGCGAGGTACCGATGACCACGAAGATGTCAGCCTTGCTCACGATGTCAATGGCAACATTCATGCTGTCAACATACTCACCAAACATCACAATATAGGGCCGCAGTTGCGAACCATCCTCTGCCTTATCTCCTACTCTAATGGGCATTGTCAGCGGATATTCCTTCACGCAGGTCGTACGGTTATTCATCGAACAGACCTTACTCAGTTCCCCATGCAGATGGATGACCCGTGTCGAGCCAGCCCGTTCGTGCAGGTTATCCACATTCTGCGTTATCACCGTCACCTCATGCTCTTTCTCCAGCTCTGCTATCATGCGGTGAGCTTCGTTCGGCTCCACCTCGGCCAGCTTTTTCCGCCTCCAATTATAGAAGTCAAGGCACTTCTGCGTCTCATTATAGAGGGCATCCGTACTGGCCAGGTGAACCCACTCCTCGTTAGTCCACATGCCAT
>JAEEGJ010027416.1_pt1 | contig 11446 bp, 11 predicted proteins | sample 8958761 | NCBI WGS metagenome assembly JAEEGJ01 (sample SAMN16246546, study PRJNA631951) | gut metagenome | biome: gut microbiome; feature: rumen; material: RS-attached | host: Bos | place: Iran: Karaj | collected 2018-10
TTATGAACTTCCCACCAGTCACGAACTTCATCTGCATATTCTGAGTAAGAATCAATCCAACCGATAGCAGGATAATGGCGGGCATTTGCGAGCTCGCGGTCGAGTGCCCAGAAACAGCGGATAAAGCGCTTTGTATGCTGGGTAACAGGCTCAGAGAAGTCACCACCCGGAGGCGAAACCGCACCAATAACTGAAACAGAACCTTCCTGTCCTTCAAGACTGATTACACGACCTGCGCGTTCATAGAATGAAGCAAGACGGGTTGGTAAGTATGCAGGGAATCCTTCTTCTGCAGGCATTTCTTCCATACGTCCGGAAAGCTCACGCAAAGCCTCTGCCCAGCGGGAAGTAGAGTCTGCCATGATTGCAACGTGCATACCCATATCGCGGAAGTATTCTGCAAGAGTAATTCCCGAATAAAGGGAAACTTCACGGGCCGCAACCGGCATATTAGAAGTATTCGCAATAAGGATTGTTCGCTCCATAATAGAGCGGCCGGTACGCGGGTCAATAAGTTCCGGAAACTCTGTGAGTACCTCGGTCATTTCGTTTCCGCGTTCACCACATCCGATATATACGATTAAGTCAGCATCACACCATTTTGCAACGGCATGCTGAGTCATTGTTTTTCCAGTTCCAAAGCCGCCAGGAATTGCGGCTGTTCCACCCTTTGAGAGCGGGAAGAAAACGTCTATTACGCGCTGGCCGGTAATAAGAGGCTCTGTAACGCCAAGCTTCTGAGCATAAGGACGAGGCTTACGAACAGGCCAATACTGAGCCAGTTGGATTTCTTCATCAAGTTCGGTTACTGCAATTACGTCGTTTACAGTATAATCACCAGTTCCTTTAAATGACTGAAGAACACGTCCGCGGATTGTCGGCGGTACCATGATTTTTTCTGTAATTGATTCAGTTTCTTTTACAGTACCAAGTACCATACCAGGCTTAATAGGAGTTCCCTCGCCTAGGCCTTCAACAGCATCAAAATGCCATATCTTAGATTCATCGAGAGGTTGTGTGCGTTCACCTGGCAAAAGGAATCCGCCTGAATGTTCATACATTGCCTGAAGCGGACGCTGAATACCATCATAAATATTTCCAACAACTCCAGGACCAAGACGAAGCGAAAGAGGACGCTGGGTACACACAACCTTTTCACCGATGTGCATACCTGTATCTTCCTCGTAAACCTGAATTGTAGCATTGCCTTTATTCTGACGGATGATTTCACCAATCAGCTTTTTCTCGCCTACATCAACTACATCATAAAGACCACAGCCGTCGAGTCCTTCTGCATAAACAATAGGACCAGAAATGCGGGTAATCTTACCTTCTATCATAAGTCACCTCCAAACAAGGTGGCAGAAAGTTCTGCTCTGTTTTTATCAAGAAGCTTTTCAATTACTTCGTTTATAGTAAGGCGCCAGCGGAAATTTTTATCTTCAGATTCAAGAATAATTCCTTCCGGTTTAGCAAGACCTAAATCTTCCTCTAAAACAGCAGCACCGAATTTTGTCTGGGTGCAGGAAGCAAGGTGAGAACTGAGTTTTTTAGAAAGGAACTTCTTTGCAGCATCCAGTGAAAAACCGTAAACGTAAGCATTGAGTTTATGCTCTGTATTAAAGTCAAAGTCACGGGCAACAAGCTCAAGACGCTTTTCTTCTGAGAGTCCTTCAAGATATTTATTTATATTCTGTATAACTGCATTCTGAATAAAAGAAACCTTAAAACGCTCCTTTTCCAAAGGAACAACAGCTTTTCTGTCTGTTTCAAAAGCATCAAGTTTGCGTGCAAAAAAATCTTTCTTTTCTGCAGCAGCCTTTTCAATATCTGCTTCAACTGAAGAGATCAGCTGTTCACAATCGCGGTCGGCCTTCTGAAGCATACGTTCTGCTTTCTTACGTGCGTCCGCCTGAATCTCTTTATCCAAAATATCTGTAGATCGTAATTCCTGCATTCTAAACCTCAAACCTCAACGCCAACGGCTTCTTTGATTGCATCTGAAAGGGTCTTTTTGCCCTTGAGATGTCCGTTCAAGCCGGGCACTTCAACTATCAGAGGAAATTTTCCTGTTTTCTGCCATGCGATTTCTTCGTCCTCAATCTGACTGGCAGCCTGCTCTGTTAAAATGAGTACGCGGGGAATCTCCCCAGACGGAACGTTTACAATACCACCTTTACCGGTAACGCGGTTAAACGCATCTAAAACTTCGGCACGGGTTTCGGCTGCTGTTCCATCAATTCCAGTCAGCTTAAAGGCAAGGACAATTTCTCGCTCGCCAATAATATAAAATTTCACTTGCGGATATCTGGGTTATTTGAAAAGAATAAGAACACCTACGAGCATTCCCCAAAGACAAATACCTTCAGCAAGACCTACGAAAGGAAGAGCCTTTCCTGAAAGTTCAGGATTCTCGCTCATTGCGCCCATAGCAGCAGCACCGATTTTACCTACGGCCATACCACCAGCGATACATGCAAGACCAACAGCGATTGCAGCTGCAAGGTATTTGATTGCACCAGCAGAAGCGGCTGCAGCAGCAGCATTAGCGTCCTCAGCGAACATTGCAGCTCCCATTCCAAGAATTGTAAGGAAAGAAACAAACTTCTTCTTCATAATTTATACTCCTATATTTTATGATGGTTTCGATACGCCCTTCGGGCTACTCAACCACCGTGATATTATATTTCAAATTTAAATGGCTTAAATTCTCTACCAGTTTCGTGGAAGAACTTGCTGAAGAATTCGTAATACTGAAGACGTATTACCTGAATTGCAACGATCATTCCTTCCAGAACAATAATCAGCGCATTACCTGCAATCAGAACGATGATTCCGCCAATAGTTCCCTGACCACCAACCATTTCGGTAAGAGTCAGAATTGTAAAGTTCAGAACCGCGTGAGAAAGAGCAAAGGCGCCGACACGCACAAAGCTTACTGTGTTTGAAAGATAACCTGAAACTACTTCAATCAGTTCAACAGCTCCTGAAATAATGTAAGTTCCAAAGCCGTTTTCAAACAGTGGCTTTTCATGATTTGCTGCACGCTCAAAAGGTTCGGCAAAGGCAGCAAAGAAAAGTGAAACAATAATGATGATGATGTCGTAGGCTGCAACTGCATGCTTTGCAAGAACAATGCGAAGAACAAGTGCAATTACATACCAGAAGAACACAGCACCAGCAAGTCCGTTTTTACCAAGGAAGGCCTCTGCAAAACGCTTGCGTGAAATATTGTTGATGATGTTCAAAAGAAGTCCGCAGGTATTGATTACAAAACCAATTGCTACGGCAACTCCAAATACACCAAACATTACATAAATTGATTTAGGGTCAGCAGAAGGCATGAGCTTTAAGATTGGAGCATGTGGAGTTCCAAACAAACCTGTTACCCACTCTGCAAACGGTTCAAGAACAGTTTCTGTTCCAAAGAACTCGCCGGTGAGCAAGCCCATGATTGAACTTGAAATACCAATTGCCATGAAAATCGGAGCAAACTTATTCCAGCCGCCAACCTTAATAACGTTGAGTGCCATAAGGATTCCGGCGATAAGGAATACAAGGCCCTGTCCGCAGTCACCGAACATAATTCCAAACAGGATTGTAAAGAATACGGCAACGAATGGTGTCGGATCAATTGCACCGTAAATCGGTGAACCGTAAGAGAAAATCATTCTCTCAAAGCTCTTTACAAACTTTCCGTGCTGGAGCTTTACGGGAACCTGTTCCTTACCCGACATTACGCTAGGTACTTCAAAAGGTTCATAGGCACGGATTGCAATGCGGCCCTCGGTGAGTTCGTCGAGGCCCTTCATGTAATTTTCAGTCTCGGCAGCTGGAATCCAGCCGGTAATGCGGTATACGAGCTCGGTAGATTCAAGGCGTGAAGTAATTGCTTCAATCTGAACTGCAATTGTAAAACAGCCAAGAAGATGTTCTAACTGAGCACGGTGTGTTTCCGCAAAATTATTTTTTTCTGTAATAAGTTCTTCGAGCACCTTATCTGCTTCGGCTTTCTTTTCTTCAAGACCTTTAAGAGCAGACTCTGGAACTCCCTTAAAATCAGAAGGAACTTCAAGTTCTACAAAGTTATGATTTTTAAGTTCTGCATCAAGTGCAAAGCGGCCCTTCTTAGAAGATGCAACAAGCACATGAGAAGAATCATTTCCAAGTTTGATTACAACGGCAGAACCTTCAAGACGGTCCTTCAAATCTTCATACTGATTTTCCGGAATACGTCCAATTCTCAATGAAAGGAATGAAAGATGTTCGAGTTCTGAATAAGAAACCTTAAGATTAGAAAAAGCCATTGCTTCTTTATAGGCATCATTTACCTTATGGGCTTCATCTGTTGCTTCTGAAATCTTTGTCTTAAGGTCTGTAAAAGCAGCAATAAGATCTGCAGCTTTTTTGCGGTCTTCATCTTTAGGAGCACTACAATCTTTAATTCCCGGCAGGCCACCTTCGTAACCAAGTTCTGTATATGCCTTTGAAAGACTCTCATAAAACTGAGAATCAATATTCAGTGATTCTTCGTTTGCAGCATCTCCGGAAGCAGAATCCTTAAGCTTTGTCTGAAACTGGAAATTTTCTTTTTTACCTATATATTCGATTACAGATGAAATATCATTCTTAAGCACCATAAGCTCAAGAAGTTTCATCTCTGCTGTTCTAGCCATTCACTCCTCCTTGCGGCCCTTCTGCATCGTAGAGTCCGACTGCATCCATAGCCTCTTCGGGATTCACATTTAATCTTATACTTTCAACAGCTGTACGTATACAGCTTAATTCAAAATTCTTTATTTTGTACCAGCCGATAATGGAACAAGGATCATTAGGGAACTGATGGAAAAGTTTACTTGCTTTTCTGTTAATTTCCACACGATTACGGCGTTCAATCCAGATAGGATCAATCTGCCATACCTGTCCATCAACATGCGGGTTCACCAGAGACGAATATCTCCAGTTGCTCCATGGTTCATATTCATCAAGAGGCCAGTCAAGAATCTTAATAGCTGGAGCGGCAACAGGATCTGAGTGACCAGGCTTATCTGTTACATAAATCAGATTGCGGATAATATCCTCTTCTTTCATATTATAGAAAAGTCTAAGGCGTAAAACCCAGACAATATTTTTAATGATGAATTCCTGACGATAAATATCCAGCAAGGCCTCGCTTGCTTCACCCTTCTCTTTCTGAGCAGAATCCCACAGATGGCGGCAAACCTGAATATCAATTTTGAACTCAAGCTTCTGCTGTTCATGAATTCCTGGAACTTTATTATACCATGAAAAAGCTGTTCCTTTGGTAATTTTTTTGATATCCGGCCAGGCTTTATAATTAAGAGAAGAATATTTTCCAAGGTCTATCATTTTTGGAAGATTCTGTTCTTCCTTGCACAAAGAAGCTCCAATTTCCTTAAGATTTTCTCCTTCAAAAAGAAGAAGCTGATCTATAAGAACAGGCTCTGGAGTATCGTAAGCATCAATGAATTTTACGTAATTATTAATAAAATCTGAAAAGGCTTTTTCTTCAATTTCCTGAGAAAGCAATACCTCTGGAACAAGAGGCGGCTGAGTCTTAAAAAGAAGAGTCCATAACTCTCCAAGGCTCTTTGCTTCAAAAAGAAGGCAGGCTTTTTTGTTTGTGAAAGATTTTCCTAAGATTCCGTTGGCTTTAGCAAAAACAAAGGCATCTGCACCAGACTTATCCATAACGGCACTCCCCAATCAAACTGGCTTATGAAAATATAAGCTTGTCTAACAGTGACGAAAAAGCCTCGGAATTCTGAGGTTTTGCAGCAAGTGATTCTTTATACGAATCTATGTCATTTTGATATTTATCTGCAATTTGCTGATGATTATTCTGATATTCAGCTTCGAGTTTTGCCGCTATTTCATCGTAGCGGGTTTTATAATCGGAATTATATTTTGCGCGGGCTTGTGAAAGGCGTCTCTCTGCTTCCATTGCAGCGTCATTTATAAGTGTTGACGCATTTTTTTCTACTTCAAGCAGATGATTGATGGCATCGATTTCTGAATTGTTTTCAGCCATATTTTACGCCTCCTGTAACTTTACATTTCCATTGACTCTATAAGGTCGTAAACTTCCTGTGAAGTCTTGGCCTGTAAAACATTATTAACAAAATCTTTATTGCTAACCAGTTGAAGAATATCTCTAAGCACATGTAAGTGGGTTTCTGTATCTTTTTCTTCAAACAGGATTTCAAAAATTACATTAACTACAGGATGGTCAGGATTAGTCTCTGGTTCAGGTGAGTCAAACTCAATTCCTGAACGGCTGATTCCAACAGCAACCAGAGTGTCCCCCGCAGAATTACACAAAGCATGGGGAACTGCAACAAACGGTAGTACAGCAGTACTCATTTTCTCTTCCCTTGCAATAAGGGCATCCATTGCTTCTTTTCGATTCAATTCAGGATGTTTAGCAACCAGAACTTCCAGGAGCTCTGCAAAGCATTCTTCTTTTTCTGTGCTTTCCAGAGCAACTTTAATAGAAGCAGGAGAAATGAAACTGCTGAGCATTCAACGCCTCTTATTCAGCAGATTCTGATTCAGTCCACCATTCACCTGCAGCAGACTCAGATGCAGCCTCTGTAGTTTCTACTGTTGTAGGAATGAGGTCTTTATCAAGCTTTGGCTTTTTGTTTGCAAGAGCAAGGCCCAAAGAAAGAGCGAAGAACAAGAAAACCAATACGAAAGTTGTTTTGGTAAGAACACTAGCAGAATGTGAACCGAAAGCAGCAGTTCCACGACCACCGAGAAGTCCCATTCCGTTTTCACCGTCGTCCTGGATTGAAACGAGCAATACCAGCAAAAGACAAACGATTACAAAAAATACCAGAAGAACAACACCAATTGTACCCATAATTTATTTCTCCAAAAATTTTTAATCAAATAAAGTGTTATTATTTTAGTGAAAAAGGCCGTTCTCGTCAATTGTTTTAGACGCACACTTTACCTGCAATAAAAAGGCCGGAACGGCAGCACCGCCCCGGCCTGTATAGTTTTTTTTAATAAAGACTGCTTTTATTAAGAATTAGCGTTCCTTTGTAATGGTAAATGTATCAGCGTATATGTTACCATCTGATTTTGTTGCATATACTACAACCTGATGTGTACCAGCTGCTACATGATTTGTCTTATTAAACACAATCTGTTTGCTAGAACCATTTACATCACCTTCTACAGTTACAGGAGAACTATTAAGCTGAAGGACTTCTACTTTTACATGTACAACGTCGTCATCTTCCCATTCAATCTTGATAGATGCATTAGAATTTGGCAGAGTTCCATTCTTTACATTTGTATCACCTACTTTTGCAGTAACTGTAATTGAATCATAAGAATCAATAATTGAGTAATCAATAGAAACAGTTGAATCATAACTTGCAGTTACTGTAGTATTTCCAAATTCAGAAACTGTTGTTACTGCTGTACCAGCAGAGTTCTTCCATCCATTAAATGGATAACTACCATTTACGAGCTGAGGATAAGAAGTTGAACCCGCTTCTTCAATTGTTTTCAAAGTAATAGCTGCATCCTTGAAAATATGATATTCCTTCAAAGAACCTGTAACAGATGTTGTTGCAGAAGTCTTAAGAATACCACCATCAAAGTCATAAGTAATTCTCATGAGATTGATGTTTTCATCACCATAAGGCTCATTCGCTGGAACATCGAACTCATCAGAAGTATACGCCGCACTAGCTGCTCCACGAGGACATGCCTGAGAAGATCCAACAAAGTTTACAGCCTTAAGAGAAATCTCAAACTTTTTAGACAATGGAAGTTTTACAATACAGTGATTTGAACCTGCAGAAAGAGTTCCATCTACATACGAAGAACTTCCCCAGAATACTTCCTGAACATGAGGATCAGCATTATCAGTTGTATCACCAAAAATCTTATAATCTACAGGATGTGCAGCATCTGTAACATCCTGAATTGTAAGTTCAAAGTACTCTTCATTAGTTGGAGTATCTGTCCATGTAATAAGAACCTGATAATCATTTCCAGAAACTGAATTCTTTACATAATAAGCAGCAAGATCTTCAGGAGCAACAGGAGCCTTATAAAGGATATCTCCTAAATCTTTATCAAAGGTTGTTGTACGACCAGGAGCAATTACAACGACATCTCCCCAAGTACCAATTTTTTTACCTTCAGAATTATAGAAATAAATTCTAAAATTATAACGGCCAGGAGCAATATTACTCTTATTAAATGCAAAACCATGTGTATCAGACACGTCAGCATCATCAACAGAAACAGGAGCTGGAGTAGCAGAAACATCATTAATCACTTCATTTGTATTAAGGTCATACAAAGCAGCAGAATACTTAACTGCACTTGAAGAAGCATCAGTGATTTTTCCTGTAATGCTTACAGCACCGGCAGTTGTAACACCTTCTGCAGAAAGTGTAAATGTGATAGTTGTTTCAGGGCTATTCTTCATATCAACACGTTTAAGTCCCTGCAAAACAGGTACAGGAGTTGAATCAGCTGAATAAGCAGTTAAGGTCAGATACCATACATCATAAGAAATTTCAAAAGTTGCTGAAGTACCACTTGAAAAATCCAAATCTGTTTCAGAAATTGAATCTCCATTTTCAGATTCTCCTTTAAGAGTAATCTTTCCAAAAGTTGAAGGTGCAGCATCAGCAGCAATTGCAGCTGGGTTAATTGTACGGCTTTTTGTAGCATTCACCACTGTTGAATTTGAAACACCTTCAATTCCAATCTTAATAACAGCCTTTCCACTGTCAGCAGATGTTATTGTAGCATCATTAAGATTTGAACATCCTGCAAACAGCATAAAAGCTGCTGCAGCCATCAAGAAACTTTTAACAAATTTCTTCATTTTTTCTACCTCCGTCCAGGTTTAATCCCGGTTTATTACTATTAGTAAAGCAGTGTCTATATATTCCGTTCCCGATTCGTCGGTTACGGTTAATACCAGATTTGTTTCAATATCAGTTTTTATATCTGTACCAGGCATAAAAGAATATTTTCGCTTTGTAGAAACTATTTCACTTTCACACCCTTCTTCATCTTCAATTTTTATTACCCACTCATATTTTGCCCCACCAGTTGGAGCAATCAAAGTTGTTTCAAAGCCTTTCAATAACGTATATCTTTTTTCAAGCATCAATTCCGGATTAAAAGTTGAATCGTTTATTGAATATTCTTTTGGAGGGGTAACTTCAAGAGAAAAATTCTGTTTATTAAAATCATTAATCATTTTGTCATATGAAGTAGAACAGGAAAGCAAAGATACACAAACAGACAAAGTAATAAATAAATATATTCCTACAAATCTTTTTTTCATCTATTACCCCACTTCCAAACATAGCCCGCATAGACAGAAGGACTTACTTTTCCGATAGAATCATATTCACAATTTAAATCAAAGGTGAACCATTTTATCTGCATACCTGCACCAATACCTAAGAATACAGAACAAACAGGTTTTCCAATTGCAGAACCGCTATTTGTAATTAATGCAAGATTTGTAATTTTTAACCCAACTTTTGCAGTAGTCAAAATAGTCATATCTTTCTTAAATGGAGAAAATGCATATCCCATAGGTGCATAAACTGCAGCAGAAAAAAGTTTAGGACTGCCCACATCTTCTCCATTAACTTTATAATTTGTAGGAAATTCTTTTCGCGGGAATCCCATACTCAAATTAAGGCCACCGCCAACAAAGAAAGGAGAAATTATTTCTGAGTATAGATATTCGCCGCGCAAATCTGCACCTATCAGATAAGGCTTATTCAGATAATTTGCTCCGGCGCAAACGGAAATGCCCTGGAATCTGCTGGCAGCAAAACCGCTTCCTCCAGCTCCGCCTACCCCTTTTCCAAGAAGGCTTGAATCTGTAACAAGCATTGAAGAATCATCTAAATATGGCTGAGGTTCAAGAAGAGTAACAACGCCATCTGAATAGGCGGCGTACATAATGTCTGCGGTAAAATTAAAATCAAAAGTTGTAAAATCTGTACTTGAAGGAACAGTAACTACAGAAAGAGGTCGACGAGAAGATATGCTGTAAATCATAACTTCATCTTTATCATTTCTTACTGCAATAAGGTCTGGATCTTTTAATGGCTTGAGCGCTGTTATAGGACGGCCGGTAAGAATTGAATAAAGCGTGTTGCCGGAAAAATCTGAAATGCGAAAAGAGTTTCTGCTATCAAGACTTACTACATATACAGAGTCTTCCGTAAAATAAACCGGAACGCGGGCCCTGGAATAAATACCTTTCAGATGTGTAATTTTAGAACTTGTATAACTGTTCCATATATAAGCTTCTCCATCTGTAGAAACAGTAGCAAGATACTCACCATTTTTACTGAACTCAAGACCATAAACCTGCGTTTTATGAGTTGTGATTGTATGGGAGATTGAACCGGCAGTAACACGAAGACGGAAATGAACCTGAACAGAATTATCATTAAAAGCGGCTGCAATATAATCTGAATTATTGCTGAACGAAATTGCTGTAAGAGCTTTACGGCCTGTAGCATCAGCACAGTCTGCAGAAAAATAAGGCTCTCCATCTTCACACTGCCAGTGTTCATCAGAATATAAAAGCTTACGTACAATAAACTGTCCATCTTTTGTGATTACTGCAAAAAACTCATTATCCCCTTCTGAATAAAAAGAGATCTTAGAAACCTGTTCGTCATAAAATTTACAGACTATTGAGAAATCTTTTGTATCGTAGATTGTAATACTGCTGGAATCTGAGGCTGCTATTAAAGTTCCGGATGTGTTTTCACAGATTTGCTGAATACGTCCTTCGCAGGCAGTAAATTCTGTTGCGTAGAAGACAGAAAAATATAAGAAAAAAACAGAAATAAAAAGAGAAGACTTTTTTCTCATAAACTCATCCGAAAAAAAAACGATTTTCCAATGAGTTATTGTAACGATTAACTAAAACCTTGTAGTGAGTAGCAACGCATAAAAAACTGTGATTTTTTCACAATTCACCGTCAGTGCGTCATAAAAAAAAGACCCCGAACCAAGTTCGGGGTGACATGTGGTTTCGACAAGCTCAACCACCGGTATTAATTAGAGTACGCAGATAGGAACGAAAGTTTCTGCCTTGAGCGAAGCTCCACCGATAAGACCACCGTCGATATCTGGCTGAGCGAGAAGCTCTGGAGCGTTAGAAGCTTTCATAGATCCACCGTACTGGATGATTACTTCATCAGCAACCTTCTGGTTGTAGAGTTTTGCAATGTAACCACGGATGAACTTGTGGATAGCCTGAGCGTCATCTGGAGTAGCTGTTTTACCAGTACCGATAGCCCAAACTGGTTCGTAAGCGATTGTTACGTTCTTCATCTGCTCTTCTGTTACACCAGCGAGACCTGCAGAAAGCTGGAATGCACAAACCTGCTCTGCTTCACCAGCTTCG
>JAEEGJ010027417.1_pt1 | contig 11446 bp, 9 predicted proteins | sample 8958761 | NCBI WGS metagenome assembly JAEEGJ01 (sample SAMN16246546, study PRJNA631951) | gut metagenome | biome: gut microbiome; feature: rumen; material: RS-attached | host: Bos | place: Iran: Karaj | collected 2018-10
CTTGTCAAATAGATTTCTGTCTACCAGCTAAGTTTGATTTAACTTATATCGATTCTGATGGTAATAAGAAAACTCCAGTAGTACTTCATAGAGCAGTATTTGGTTCGCTTGATAGAACTATAGCTTATTACTTAGAAGAAACTAAAGGAATATTACCATTCTGGTTAGCTCCAGTTCAAGTTAATATTATTCCAGTTAATAATGAATTTCATTTAGAGTATTGTGAAAAGATAAAAGAATTATTACAAGAAAATAATTTTAGAGTTCACTTAGATTCTCGTAATGAAAAACTTGGATATAAAATGAGAGAAAGCCAAATGAAAAAAATACCAATTACTTTAGTATTAGGTGATAAAGAAATGAATAATAATTCAGTTAATTATCGACTATATAGTAGTAATGATACTAAAGAAATTAATATCGATGAATTCATTAAATATATAAAAGATTTAGAAGAAAGTAAGAAGTAATCTTTGCAATTAAATAGATTTTATTATATAATGATTATGGTGATGATATGGATATTAAATATATAATTATTGGGATTGTTTTATTAATTATTCTTTTTGCAGTTTTAAAATCAATGAAGAAAGATGCTCACTTAGAAGTTAATAAATTAATTGATTATTTAGGTGGACTTGATAATATAGTTGATAAACAAGTTAATTTATCAAGATTTATAGTTACTCTTCGTGATGTAAAACTAGCTAATAAAGAAGAAATACAAAAATTAGGAGCTAAAGGAATAGTTGAAATTGATAATCAATTAAAGATTATTTTAGGACCTAATTCTAAACAATTAAAAAGATATATTGATGAACTTAAAAAGAAGTAATTTTACTTCTTTTTTTGTGATATAATTAATAAGGTGATTTTATGTTAAATATTGTTTTATATGAACCAGAAATACCTGCTAATACAGGAAATATTATGAGAACTTGTGTAGCTACTAATACTAAACTTCATTTAATAAAACCTCTTGGTTTTAAATTAGATTCAGCTTCTATTAAAAGAGCAGGTGTTAATTATATAGATAAACTAGAATATTTTGTTTATGAAAATTGGGATGATTTTGTAAGTAAAAATACCGGAACTTTCTATTATTTTACAAGATATGGTAAGAAACCTCATACAAGTTTTGATTATAGTAATCAAGATGAAGAAATATATTTAATATTTGGAAAAGAATCAACTGGTATACCAAGAGAAATATTAGGTAAAGACTTAGAACATTGTATGAGAATACCAATGACTAGTAATGTTCGTTCACTTAATTTATCTAATTGTTGTGCAATAGTATTATACGAAGTACTTCGTCAACAAAATTATCGTGATTTATTATTTACTGAACCACATAAGAGTGAAAATTTTATTATTGATGGTATTGATCATCAATAATTTTTATTATTATATAGATTTTTTAATTATTTAATAGTATAATTAATATATAATAGAGGTTAATATGAAAAAGATAGGAAAAATACTATTGTTTATAATGATAATTTCAATATGTTTAGTATCAGGTTATTTTGCATATAAACATTTTTATAAAGATACAATAAAAGATAATAATGAAGAAATAATTATTATTAGTGATGAAGATGAAATAACACTAGGTGATGCTGGTAAATGTTCTAAGATAACTGGTGGTCCACCTGGATGTGCTGGTTGTAGTTGTTCTGGTACAACTGCATCTTCATGTTCATGCAATGCATCAGGAGTAAATTGTTGTATGTGGAAGGCAAGTTCTACACCAAAGCCAACAGCAACACCAAAGCCTACTGTAACTCCAGTACCAACTGCAAAAGCTCAATCATGTAGTAGTACACCATGCTGTGTTGGTGGAAAAAACGTTTATACATCAAGTGTATGTAATGATGCTAATATTCCAAAAATATGTGGAAGTTGTCCAGTAGATAATAGAAAATGTTGTACTAGTTGTGGAAGAGATAAAAATTGTCAAAACAATTGTAAGGATTGTGGATGTCCTGCTGGAAAAAAACAAATTGAGAAAAATGGTGTATTAACATGTACATCTTGTCCTGCTGGATATTTTAGTCTAGAAGGTATGAAAACCTGTTCTTATTGTAATGGTATAGTATCATCAGATGGTGGAGATTGTAATCTTTGTAAGGGAGCAAATACATATGTTGAAAATGGTAAATGTGAAACCTGTTCTTTCCCACACAAACTAGAAAAAGATTCATCTGGAAAAGTCATATGTAAGCAATGTACAATAACAATAACTGAAAATAAAGTTGTTAGTCCAGACAGTGCTGAATCTACAGGTTTAGGATCATGGACTTTGGAAAATTGTGAACCAGATGAGAAGAATAGCGTTAATATTAGTGTATCAGGTGGACACTTAGCTTCGTCAGATACTTCATCTCAAACATCTGGTAGAGTTAGTGCAAGTGGGTTAAAAGACTGTGATAGTGTAAGCTATACAGTTTCATTTGCAGGAATTTCAAAGACATCTAAAACGATAAAAGTTACAACTGTATGGAAAGATATGAAAAACCAAATATTTAATGAAAGACCACCATATACAGAAAGTAAAGCAGATGAGGTAGGATCATCGACAATGGCAAAAGTTGGAGATTGCACCAAAAAAACTGGTGACGATGGTGATTATTATTTTTGTAAGGATTATAAGGAAAGAGGATGTGCTACTTCTAGACCACAGCCATTATATAGCTATTGTTGTGCAGATAATGGATTACCATCTTTGTCAGAAAACGTGTTTGATGTAAATGGAGTTTCTGTTAAAGATTGTAGTTTTTATGCTAAAAAGAAAAATATGCCTGATGTAGAGTATACATTGTTAGAAAATTATGATGTTAGTAAATGTAAGGCACCAGGTAAAATAGTAGGTATGTGTACAACAAGTTCTACTAAACCTGCTACACAAGAAAAACAAACTAGTGAATGTGAAGATAAAGTTAGAATGGATATTTCTGATGGCGTTAAGTGTTCTAATACTACTTCATCAGATACCAATGGATTTTACAAAATAGATTGTAAAAAGACTGTTTATACAAGTTTTGATTATGGAAATGATAAAGATACTAATACTGTAAGAACATTAGCAAGAGGTGAGGGTATTGCCTTTGGAATAAATGTTGAAACATCTATTAAATGTCGTTATGAATTCTATGAAAAAAATTGGAAGAATGTATACAATAGTGCATTAAACAGAATTAGAAATGTTGATACTAAATTAGTTGATTATATTAATGATTATGTTAAAACTGGAAACTCAAAAAATTGGGATAATTATATTAACAATACCATCTTGAAAATTAAAGGTGTTAAAACAGTAAAACTTCTTTATGAATGGGCTAATATTGTATTAGAGTTAAGAGATATCGTTAATTACTACAATTCATACGAACCAGAAACTGAAAAGTATGGTGAAAATGGTACTATTACTCTTACTACTAAGGAAAATGGTAAGAAAGTAACTAAAAATTATAATCTTATAAGTGAAACAGTAAGTAAAGGTACAATAAAGAAAACTGAAAGGGTTGAAAAGAAACTTGGAGTAGCTGGTATTACAAATCCATATAATTATGTGGCTTCAAGTGAATCAAATCCATCTAAAGTAACACTTATTCCAGAAAGAGTTTGTGTAAATATTTCTACTGGAGATGTTACTTCAATGCCAAGTTCTGGAAGTTGCCCAAAAAATAGTATTGATGGTGGAAATAAAATGTATATTAATTATGATACAGATATAAGTATTGATAATCAAAGTATCAGGATTGGCTTCAAATGATTCAAAAGTTAATAATGATAAATGTACATTTAGAGTAGTTAATATTCCATTAACATACCGACCTATTGATGTAAGTAATCCATTTATAAATGATAGTTGGGAAAAGGGTGTTAACTGGGTAAATAAACTATATGATTTTACTAGAGTAATTCACGCCGATACATGGAGAGAGTCAGCATATAATACAATAAAATTATCACCAAGTGATATAGTTGATATTCAAGTAAGTAATTCTAAGAATAAAGCTTTATCACCATATTTAGGATTGTGTGATAAGATAGATACAGCAAGTCAAGACGTTATCACTAAAAAGCTATGTGCTGCAATTAATAAATAATAAATTGACACAACATAATAAAAGTGATAGTATAACTAGCCAAGGGGAGATGTACATGAAAGGTATAAAAGACTTAACAATATATAAAAGATTATTAGCAATTTTAACTGCAGGAATGATTTCTTTATCATCATTACCAGCTTTAGCTGAAGGTGAATTTGATGAGAACATTAATACTACTTCAATTACTATGATGAATGAAGAGTCTGAACCAATTCAAATTGGTTTTGATGAATATATAGAAAGTGCAGTTGAATTAATTGACTCTATTGATTTACTTGTAAAGGATGATAGTTCATTCACTCAATATGTTCCTGAAGCATATTTTTGGACTAGTCCAGAGTGTTTTAGGGATATTGGTGCTGATTTGATGGAACAGGGAATTATTACAGACAATGATGGAAATAGAGCATGCCTTGCAGTTTCCAATGTTTTTGATGGGATAGCAATTGCAAATTCTAAGATGCTTGAAAAAACTTCTAATATTGATGAATTATTTGATATTAGTAAATTTTGTTGCAATGAAAGCATAAGAGAATTAGCTCATAGAGCATTTGAAAAATATGTTGAAGCATATACTCTTGGTACAAAGGATTGTGAAAGTTTTAAAGAGTTTATGGAAATCTTAGATGTTCTTAAAGAAAAAAATTATATGGGAATGTATTTTTATTTCGTACATGCTCTAAAGTATCTTTGCCAAAGATGTATGTTACAAAATTTTTCAAAAAAAGAATTAAATAAATATTACAATAATGCCCGTATGTATGTTTTCCAGTTAAAAAATGCGGGTGATATAGAATGGACTCTTATGCATGGAGAACCACAAAATGAACTTGAAGAGTATATATCTATATATGTTAATATATATCCAGATATGGTTGAATGGAAACAAACATATGATAAAACAATTGAATCTTGGACTATAAAACCAAAAACAAATTAAAGGAAACCTAGTTTCCTTTTTTATATAAGAAAAAAAGATAATCGATTGATTATCTTTTTATTTCAAAATGGTCGGGATGACAGGATTTGAACCTGCAACCACTTGGTCCCAAACCAAGTGCTCTACCAAATTGAGCCACATCCCGATATGTGGTGCGCCCGGTAGGAATTGAACCCGCAACCTTTTGGTCCGTAGCCAAACGCTCTATCCAATTGAGCTACGAGCGCAAATCAGCAACACTAGATATATTAGCATATTGAGAAAAAATAGTCAATAATTTCAAAATAAAATGTTTTATTTTTTTGTTTATTATATAGATTTTTAGTTTATTTAATAGTATAATTAATATGATAGGTGATTTATGAAAAAGATATTGATGATGTTATTTGCAATAATAGTTATTTTTACAGTAAATGTTAAAGCAGAAGATAATTGTGATCCTAAGGAGTTATCTCGTCTTAAAGAGTTAGCTAAAAAAGTTGAATTTGATTATGATTATGAATTAGTTAATGGACAAGCAGTGTTTTCTATTAATGCAGTTAATTTAAATGAGGATTTAAAAGTATTAATAATAGAAGATTATTATAGTGAAAAGTATCAAGAGTTTAAAGATAGTTCTACTCATACTGCAACAATTAAGAATTTTAAACCAGGAGAAAAGATTACAGTAACAATTAAAGCTTTTGTTACTAACTGGTGTTCTGGTAAAACAATAACTACTAAATTAGTTAAGTTACCATTCTATAATTATAATTATGATGAAACTAAATGTAAGGGACATGAAGATTTTAAATATTGTAAATTATTGATCGATAAAGATATAACAAAAGAAGAATTTGATAAACAATATGAAAACTATTTAAAGAAGGGTGAAGATACACCAAAAGAAGAAGAAAAGGAAACTAAAGATTATACACAAATGTATTTAATAATTGGTGGGGGATTATTATCAATAATTGCAATTGGATTATCAGTAAGATATATTATAAAAACAAAGAAGAAAAATAGTTTATAAAAGTAGGAAAATAAAATGAAAAAACTTGAAAAGGTATTATTATTTATATTAATAATTTCTATATGCCTGATATCAGGTTTTTTTGCGTATAAGCATTTTCATGAAAAGAAAATAATTGTTAGTTCTGAAATAGAAACTATTTTAGGAGATGAAGGATCATGTGGTAGAAAATCAGGTGCTCCTTCTTACTGTAATAATGTTAAGTGTGGTAATATGTCTGAATCATCTTGTAAAAGTAGTTCTACTTGTTGTTCATGGACAGCAGCTAAAGCTACACCAAAACCATGTAGTGAGCAATGTAAAAATGCTGGTAGTCAATATGGTTATTGCATGTCACAATGTACAGGTAAACCATATACAACAGCTACACCAAAACCAACAAGTAAACCAACTGCAAAACCTACAGCATCTCCTACACCAAAGCCTACTGCAACACCAACGCCAACTCCGACCCCTAAACCATGTAGTGAACAATGTGCTAATGCCGGTAGTCAATATAATTACTGTATGACACAATGTACAGGTAAACCATATCCAACACCAACACCAACGCCAGATAATAGACCATGCTGTAATATTTGTGGTGGAACTGCACAATGCTTAGCAAATTGTAAAAGTCTTTGTGGATGTAAGGCAGGATATGGTGAAGTTACAGAAGCTGGAGTTTTGAAATGTAAAAAATGTTCAAGTGATGAATATAGTCCAGATGGAAGCAAAGCATGTAAGTTCTGTTATGGAAAAGTAAGTTCTGATGGAGGTAAATGTACAAACGCACAAACATGTGCAAAAGATGAATATTGGAAAGATGGTAAGTGTACAAAATGTTATGGTCAATTAAATGAAAATAGTCAAACAGGACGTAAAACTTGTACTAAAGAATGCGAGATAAATTTTAAAGCTGTCGCAGGAAAATTGGGACCAACAGAAGTAAATAACGGAGTACCAGCAGTTATATGGGAAGCTAAGAATTGTGCTATTCCTGTCTTTTCAATTGACGTTAGTGGAGCTACCCTAGTTGGTAATAATTCAACCAGAGTACCAGGTGGTAATATATTTGTTGTTGGAATAAAACCCTGTGATGCTGTTACAGTAACGGTATCAGCATATAATGGGGGCGTTACTAGAAGTGTAACCATCCCAACTGATGGTAGATGGGTAGATGGTAAAAATGGAGACTTTCCATTTTCACCTCCACCTTCAGAAGCGGGAGCAAACGTTGCATCATATGATGTTTATTCCACTGATGGATGTAGGAAGATAACTAATTCCCTAGGTGAGACAGTATGGCACTGTGATTCTTATAAAAGTCGAAGTTGTGGAGGAGGAGTACCACAAAGACTTAGCAGTTATTGCTGTGTAGATAATGGTGTACCAGGTTTATCTAAAAATGTATTTTATGTGCAAAGTGTAAATAATAAAGATTGTAGTTCATACGCAAAAAGACTAGGATATCCTGATGTAAGTTATACTTTACTTGAGAATGTAACAAAAGATAAATGTAAGGCACCTGATAAAATAGTTGGTATGTGTACTGAATCTTCTACTACACCAGCAAGACAAGAAAAAGAAGCAAGTACATGTGAAACTGAAGTTAAAATATCAACATCCGATGGTGTTAAATGTTCAAATACGTCTGAAACAGCAAAAGGATTTTATAAGATAGATTGTGATAGATATGTAGATACAAATTTCGATTATGGTAATGATGGTAAAACAGATACAGATCGAACTGTTGTAAGAGGAGAAGGAATACCTTTAGGAATAAATGTATCTTCATCAATAAAATGTACTTATGAATTTTATAATGATAACTGGAAAACAATATATAATAATGTTCTATCTAGAATAAGAAATGTTGATAGTAACCTAGAGAGTTATGTTAAAAATAATGATTCAAATGGTTGGAAAAAATATATTGATAGTAAAATATCAAAAATCACTGGAGTAAAAGAAACTAAATTACTTTATGAGTGGTGGAATATTATTGAAGATTTAAAAGAAATAGTAAGATACTATAATTCATATGAACCAGAAATGGTAAATAATAATCAAACAGCAGTGGTTAGTATTACAACAAAAGAAAATGGAAAGAGTATTACAACGAATTATAATTTTTCAGCTGTTGTTACAAATAGTGGAAAGGTTACTAAAACTGATAAATTTAAAAAAGCAATCGGTATTAATGGATTAGATGATCCATATAACTATAAATCATCTAATATTTCTAATCCAACTAAAGTAACACTAATTCCAAAGAAAACATGTATTGATATAACTTCTGGAAATATTGTTGCAACAATTGATTCTGGTGATTGTCCTAAAAATAGTATTGATGGTGGAAACAAAATGTATATTAATTATGATACTGATATAACAAAAGATGAAGATACTTACCCAATTACTATTACAGTTTCTGGATTAAGTATAAATGATTCTAAAGTTACTAATAATAAGTGTTCTATTAAAGTAATTGAAAATACTTTAAAATATCGTTCTATTGATGTAAAAAATCCATTTATTAATGATGATTGGGAAAAAGGATATAACTGGACAAACAGTGAATATGATTTTACAAAGACAATTCATTCTAGTACTTGGAGTGAAGGTACATATAATAAAATAAAGATATCATCAAGTGATATAGAAGCACTTCAAAAAAGTAATTCTAAGAATAAAGCTTTATCACCATATTTAGGTTTATGTGATAAGGTTGATAAAGCAAGTCAAGATGCAATTACTCAAAAATTATGTAAGCTAATTAAGTAGTTATTAAATTGACATATTATAATAAAAATGGTATTATAACTAACCAAAAGGAGAGGAACAATGAAAATAGTAACAAATTTAAAATTATATTATAAAAAGTTATTAGCAGTATTAAGTGCTGGTGTAATGTTTGTATCAGGATTACCTGCATTTGCTGAAGAAAATGTAGATGAAAATGTAAATACTAATGAAACATCAATTACTATGATGAGTGATGTTGAAGAAGTAAAAGAAGATATAGAAGAAGAACCAGTACAATTATCATATGATGAGTATGTTAATGGATTAGATTATTTAAGGAATTTATATAAAGCTCAATTGAATAAGAAAAAAGAAATATCAGCACTATTTAGTGAAGTATACTATTGTGGTAATTATAAAAACTTTAGTGATATAAGAGATAATCTTATTAAAGATGGTTATATTGTTAATGGTAGTACTACTAAAGCTGTGCAAAATATTAATGTTTTCTTATATGATATGGTTCTTGAAAATGATAAAATTATGTCTAAACAAAAGAAAATTACTAATACTGATAATTTGTTTGATGTTAGTACTATCATAATAGATGAAAAGACTAAAGAACTTGCTCATCAAGCTTTTGAAAAATTCGTTGAAGTTTATAATTTGGCTACAATGTATTGTGATGAGTTTAAAGAATTTGTTTCTATTCTAGATGAACTTAAAGAAAGAGATTATATTGTTTCATATTACTTCTATTACTTATCAATGGGGCAATTGTTAAAGCATTGTGTTTTAAAAAGTTTCCCAAAATCACAAGTTAGTAAAGAATTTAAATATGTAGGATCCAATCAACTTTCATTCAATATATCATTTGATACATATGTAAAATTATATTATGAAGGTGGTCCTGAAAATGAGTTTGAAGAATATGTATTCCTTTTATCTCAATATGATTCTTATGATACTAGTGGTGTTGAAGAACATTATAATAAAATGATGGCCGAAATTAATGGTGAAGTACTACAAAATGGTAAATAATTTCATAATAAATTATTTACTTTTTTATTAACTATGATATAATAGTTATGAATTTGTCAGTGATTAAAGACCAAGTAATATAGAAAAGTATTTAAAGAGAGTTGGGTTAGGTGTGAGCCAATAAATATTATCTATATGAATTCAGCTTTATAGATAAATCGCTAGTAGCGTTAAAAGAATGAGGGTAGAATTCTATCAAATAGGGTGGTATCGCGTATTTTCGCTCCTATATGATAGATTTTTTTATTAGGAGGAGTATATGAAATTATTTCGAAAAGCAATAGTTATAATTCATGGCTTTACTGGTAATTTATATGATAATGAATATCTTATGAATTATTTAGAATTAGAACCTAGTTATGATGTATTTGCTAGTACTTTGCCTGGTCATAATAAAGATCGGTTTAGTGATGCAACTTGTGAAGATTGGAAAAATCATGTTGATGGTGTGATAACTAATCTTATTAATAATGGATATAAAAATATATATGTTATAGGTCATTCTATGGGAGGAGTACTTGCTGGTTATGTAGCTAGTAAATATCCTGAAATAAAAAAAGTAGTTTTTGTAAATGCTGCTTTTGATTATTTTAACTTTAAACAAAACAAATCAGATATCCATGAAAAGTCTTTTGACAGATATAGTAAATTATGGCAAAAGATATTACGTACTTCACCATTTATGATAAATGAATTTCGTAAATTAGTTCGAGATGGAAGAAATTATCTATCTAATATTAAATGTGATACTTTAATATTAAGAAGTTTATGTGATGAAATAATTCCTTATAAAGCTGGTGATCTTATATATGAAAGTATTTTATCAAAAAATAAATTTGTAACTGATGTAAGTGATGTTGGTCATCGATTGTTATGTAGTAAGAAAAAAGAAATAACTAGTGAATATATTAAATTGTTTTTAAAGGGAGGAAGAAAATGGAAAAAGAATATCAAGAAAGAAATTTAAAAATAGAAAATGAATTAATTAAAGATTTAGAAAATAGTAAAACGCCAAATGATTTAGTTCAAGTAAAAGCTAAGTATTTAGGTAAGAATGGTATCGTTAGTGATCTTACTAAAAATATGAGAGACTTAAGTCCTGAAGAAAGAGCATTAGTAGGACGTTTTGCAACTCTGATTCGTAATAAAACAAATGAGTTAATTACTGAAGCAGAAGATAAATTAAATAATGAAATATTAAATAAAAAACTAGAAGAAGAAAAGATTGATGTAACACTTCCTAGTAATAAAAAAGAACGTGGTACTATCCATCCATTTAATATGATAGTTAATGAAATAGAAGACTTGTTTGTATCAATGGGTTATGATGTACTTGATGGACCAGAGTTAGAAACTGATGAATATTGTTTCCAAAGATTAAATATTCCTTTGGGTCACCCTGTACGTGATACACAAGATAGTTTCTATGTCGATGTTGATTGGTTACTTCGTACCCAAACATCTAGTGTACAAGCAAGAACCATGGAAGCAAATGTTGAAAAAGGACCAATTCGTATGATTTGTCCAGGTAAGACATATCGCCGTGATGACGATGCAACTCATTCACATCAATTTGGCCAATTTGAAGGATTAGTAATTGATGAA
>JAEEGJ010027418.1_pt1 | contig 11445 bp, 17 predicted proteins | sample 8958761 | NCBI WGS metagenome assembly JAEEGJ01 (sample SAMN16246546, study PRJNA631951) | gut metagenome | biome: gut microbiome; feature: rumen; material: RS-attached | host: Bos | place: Iran: Karaj | collected 2018-10
GTTTCATCACATGCGATAAATCATGCTTTTACTGATTCCTGTCAATCTCTCCAACTGACGCAATGATGCTCTTTTACCCTTCAATTCTATTAATACAGACTTCTTTATATCTGCAGGCAATTGTTGACGAAATAAGCCATATCGTTCACAGGCTCACTTTTAAAACGCTCACGGAACAGATGGCCGTCTCTTGTAATTATCGTCGTCGCATTTTAGCACACTTTATAGACTCAAAACATGCATTTTACCACATTTTGCAACTTAAATTTTTGCATTTTACCACAGTTTTCAAATAATTTTTGTATCTTTACACCCAAATTACCAACATCATTTCTATATGAAAGGCTGGCGACTTGAGAATATCGTTTACATCGAACTCTTGCGACGTGCTGCACCACTTTTTTACGACATTTATTACTACAAGCCCACCAGTCGTAGCAAGGAAGTCGACTTTGTCGTCTGCGAGCAAGGTCACGTCATTGAACTCGTGCAAGTGGCCTACGAAATCGATTCGCCAAAGACCTACCGGCGAGAGACCGAAGCACTGCTGCAAGCCTCCTCGAAACTCCGGTGCGATAAACTCACATTGGTTGCCTTTACAGACACCCGCGACGAATCCGTCCAGGGACAAACCATCCACATCCGCTCAGCAATCAACTGGCTCCTAAACCCTTAAACTTTATCATACTGTCTCTAAACTCTAAACTTTTAAAAGCACCCTTAACCATGAACCCCGAACCAAAAGTGTCACGAAATAAGCCATATCGTTCAAGGCTCACTTTTAAAACGCTCGCGGAACAGATGGCCGTCTCTTGAAAAGCGTGCGGCGACCTCCGTCAGGAGGCCCTCCGCACCCAGTAAGCCGTAAGCCGATAAGCTATTAAGCCCAGAATAATAAAGAAAATCCATTTCAGCGTCGAGCGGAACCCGCCGCCCTTTTCATTCGTTTGATTCGTGAGATTCGTGTTCGAAACCAAGACCGCGGGTTGTCCCGAATCGCGAAATTTCACGTTTCTCCTCGTGGTTGCAAAATTTACCTCCCCGTGGTCGCAAAATTCCGGGCCTCCAAGGAAAGTGTTGACCTTCGGTCGACACTGCTCACGCTCGGGATAACTTAAGCAAGCTTAGTTCTCCTCTCGCTTAATCGCAGTGTTAACTCGTTACCTCGTAACAAGCGTTGTAACCCCATTTTAAAAATTAAGATTTGAGCTTAATATTATTATATAATAATATTAGAGTTTTTTACATGAATCCTGAAACCAACATCTTGCCAGTTTCGCGTTAACAGTTAACACCCCTCACTCACCATTCATCTGTCTCACCTCTTGGGCCTTGAGGATAATGTCCTCACTGACCTGCCTCAGGGATGTAAAGACTACTCAGAGTATTACCTGTTAACTGTTAACGCGTAACTTATGAAAATTGTTATTACCAGATTATTTACCAGAGGTGAGTACACTCACGGTTCTTTGTCTATTGATGGAACCACATCCTCATATCTGGCTTGCCACTTTTCCTCTTGCGTCATAATCATGAACCATTCACCCTGAACCATGAACCGTGAACCCTTTTCCTCCTGCGTCGTAATTCGTAAGATTCGTGAGATTCGTGTTCAAAATATTTCTGTGCTTTCAGTGATTTGACTTCGTCTTCCTCCTTCTTGCAAGGCATAGCTCAAACACGTTTGGCTCTGCGCCTGCTGCGTGCGTCGGTTCTAATGATTTATACCACGCATCATCACATGATATATACCAGTTCCTGATGCTTGTCTCGCCTGCCTTGCCATAAATACAATTCAAGTATGCTTATCGTGTCAATTTAAGCAGATGCCACTGACCTGTCCCCTGGCATCATGCTCTATGACCTGTGCCAGTTTGGATGACAAATCGTTGTGATTCATTTATTGGGCTATCAAACCATTGACGGTTGTTATTCGTTTCTTGGCGATTTCAACCAGTTGCCTACGTATGGCCAATATGTGGAATTGAGTGTATTCACCGATGCCCAGAGCTGTAAACGCTTTCAGCCCACTCCCTTCAATAGGGATGTCTGCAATACTGATTACGATGCCAGCATGTGACGCGTAAGTATTCGTTGGAAAAGCCTGAACACGGTATTTCACCATATTCTCTCCGACTTTCAATTTAGAAGAGTGAACCTCCCCCACCCCCATGATAGCACATGGAAGGTTTCGTGCTTTGTCAAAAGTGGCAATGTCCTTAGCAAACGTATCAGCATATTGCCGAAACACACTTACGTAGGTCTCTGCCTCTCCTGCATGCTCCCGAAGTTTGAAGGCTGCGGGCAGCAACTCCCCTTCTCGCATCATCGTAGCCGGGAAGATAACCCTCACTACATTTTCTAATGCACTAAGCTCCGTCATGCTGCAATCTTCTTGATGACCTGCGTTATGGCCTGTACCGAAAAATCTATTCCGTTTTCGCCTATTACCTGACCATCCTTGATGATATAATAGGAGAACTTATCGTTTCCTAAGCTGATACCGGCCTCTTTGTCAGTACAATCAATAAGCAATGTGCCATTCGTTTCTGGGAAAATCGTCAGACCTACCAGCAGTTGCTTATCGATAACCTCAAGCAGGTGATTGAAATTCATGACCACCTGTGGAGTAAGGGGAACAGCATCCTCTCCGTCCCATCCTACAGGATAGGCTTGATATGTTTTCAACTTATCGAGCATGACAACATACGCTTTCTGAGCTTCATCAGTCACACTGGCTTTAGCCACTTCCTTGGTAGAAAGCGACTTCTTAAGCCTGGTAACAAGCTGAATCTTCAGGTCTTCATCGAGATCCTTCAAAAGATTCCAATAGATGTTGGTTTCCACCTGTTGTGGATATGAACTAACTGCTGCCATATAATCCTAACTTAAAAGTTTGGGGCAAATTTACGACTATTTTCTTAAACTTCCAAACTTTTCTGTTTTTTATTACGAAATTATAATCCATCTCAGCCTTCCACCATCAGGCATCTTCCATCAAACATCTTCCATCAATAATCAACGGTAAACTGTAAACCTCCCCCTAAACAGGGGGACTGAGGGGGTCTTCTCCATCAGCCTTCAAACATCAGCCATCGTCAGTTCCTGATGCTTGTCTCGCCTGCCTTGCCATAAATACAATTCAAGTATGCTTATCGTGTCAGTTTAAGCAGATGCCACTGACCCCAGGCATCGATATGCGCTTCTACTTGTTTGCCGTCTCTTGCATCCTTATGCCATTTCTAAAAACCGACAAACGGCCATATCACTATTGAAAATTCTTTCAAACCAATAGTTCCATGACCGACTTGTCTGTATCTTGCAACGCAGATAACATCATCCTTCACCCATCATACCGAGCAGCAATCACCTTCCAGTCCACAATCTGCCAAAGTGCTGCAAGATGAGCAGCACGATGGTTCTGGTAATCCAGATAATACGCATGCTCCCAGACATCAAAGGTCAACAGCGGCTTCAGTCCCTTCACCACAGGATTGGATGCCCCTTGCTCCTGCGTGATGACCAAGTTGCCATCAGCATCTGCCGATAGCCATACCCAGCCAGAGCCAAACAGACCTACGCCTTTTGCTTCAAACTCAGCCTTGAAAGCCTCAACGCTGCCCCACTGCTTCTCTATCTGTGCAGCAAGTGCCCCCTTAGGACCTTGAGCGGCCTCTCCGACATGTTTAAACTGCAAGAAATACAACTCGTGGTTCAGTATCTGTCCTGCATTGTTAAATACCGCCCCAGCCGGAGCCTTTCGCACAATTTCCTCCAGAGCCATATTCTCATACTCACTATCTGGAAGCAGTTTGTTGAGATTATCCACATACGCCTGAAGATGTTTCCCATGATGGAAACCTATAGTCTCTTTACTAATCAATGGCTCCAATGCATCTGGAGCATATGGCAATGCCATCAATTCATATTTTTTCATGTCAATAGTTTTATTTAATTATTACATCAGCCTTCTGCCCTCATCCTTCATCCTTCGTTCATGCCACTGACCTGTCCCCTGGCATCCGTCGCTGCAAATATATAGAATAATTCTTGAATACCCATCAAATATCTATTTTTTTTTAGATATTTTGCAATTATCGACTCTTTTTTACTCTATCATACTAAAATGGGTACTAACCATGAACCATATATGTTATCCGTTTCATCCGTGCCATCCGTGGTCGCTAAATCACCTCCCCAGCATACTTCATCTTCTTCCCCAATACCGTACACAGTATCATCTGTATATCCTTCACAAACGAATAGTGCCTATAGTAATAGCAGTTAAGCCGCACCTTATCAGGATTCAACACATCTCTGTCATCCCCTTGCAACTTATCTGCATACCCAGGCACGTCTGGTCTTGGCCCAACAGGATTGTCAGGGGCTGAGGCATATGTTAGTAGGTAGCTTTGCTACCAATTTGATGGCTTTAGACGCTTTCAGGATTTGGATTGAAATTATCAAAGAAAGCCTGTCTTTCTACTTCCAATGACGAAATTTCATGGCACATGAATCTACAAGTAAAATCGTAAAACGGTTTTGCTGTTGCCAATTCATCTGGTCTAATAAAATTCAATTGATCTTCGTAATATCTAACCAGTTTTTCATCTTTTGACCTGTCTGCCGCAAAGAGGAACAAATATTGACTGCCCACATATTTTATAGCCTCTATAACCTTTGGGACGACAAAGTACCAGAATATGATAGTCCCTCTCAGTTGAGGGAATTCAAAATTATCCCAAGAGTCATCAGCCTCTGTATTTGAGCAGAAATGAACTAATTCTATACCAGAAAAAGTCTTACCAACTCTTGCAATATCAGAATTAAATTCCTTCTCCAACTCTTCCAAAATATCCAATTTCTGCTGACGCAATTTGTGAATATCATCTATTGTGACGCCTTTATTTGCACGAATTTTTTCCATTACATCGGTGACATCCCGTTTTTGCTGGGGCGTCAGCGACCTGTCATCAGAAATGTCATTGAGCTCTTCTGCAAGCTTCTGCAACTGTTTTAGCAAATCAGGATTAATAAAATGATCGAAAAGCAAGCCACATTTCAAAGAAAAGAAAAATAACATTTGCCCATTAGGATGTTTCACCACATAATATGCGATGCTATTTGACTCATCTTCTATAAAGGCTTCATTACGCAGTGTCTGTGCGATATCATCATTGACGTCATTTGAGAAATTCTCTACCTCGTACAAATTCTTGATATCAGACGATAATCGCTGACAATCCAAACTGTCCAAAATCCTAAGTTGTTCTGGTGTTATCTTCATGATGTGAATAGGGTTACAGCACGCCTAACTCTTGCAGTTTCAAATAACGCTCCCTATACCGTTTGGCATCTTCCACAATATCCTCAAGTTTCATCGGGACATCCGATTCATCATACTTTCCATACCCAACGCGAGCTCTTTTCCATGACAATTCACCATGAGAAATAGCGCTAAGCATCACAGATTTTGTTGGAGCCAGTTCTTTAAATATCTCATCAAAAACAGAAGAATACTTAGCTATAAATTCCTTTGAAGGTAATATATGAAGCATATCATGTTTATATAAAGAGCGGATAGCAGGCAAGACCGGACCATACATCCACGCATGAAAAGTCGCATCAAACATAGGCTCACCTGTCTGAGCTATACATTCTCTCTGCGTGAAATAAAGCAGCTTATGCAACTTCATTTCATCTATTCGTGTCCCGAACTCTCTCTGATAACGGTCACAAATATACGAAGCAATTTTCACTACATCTTCCATACAAACCTTCTACTTTGCCTGCAAAGATAAACAAAGTTTTGTTAACTACCAAATATTTATTCAAAAATAAACTTTTTAAGTGTCAGCAGCTAATTCTTTCGGAGAAAGTGTGTAAGCGCTCAATTGCTTAGGAGGTCTTTTAAACAAAGGGCTTCCTGTCTTTGAGATTTTTCTTGTTTAACTAAGTCTTAACTATTTTTTGAATTAATTGCGCCGCTCGGCTTTGCCGCTTATATGAAAGAAGCGAGTCTTAAGAAAGGTAGCCATTATATATTTGAACGCCTAAAAAGCAATTGAGTGCTTACATCTCTAACATTAAAAGTTTGGTCGTTTCCTAAACTGATGCCAGCCTCTTTGTCAGTACAATCAATCAGCAATGTGCCATTTGTTTCAGGAAATATCGTCAGCCCTACCAACAGTTGCTTATCGATAACCTCAAGCAGGTGATTGAAATTCATAACCGCCTGTAAACCTCCAAACTTTTCCGATTCTTATTGCACAATCAAGATTCATCTCGGCATACAGCTTTCCGACTTCAGGCCTCTTCCATCAGCCTTCAGCTACCATGTCCTGACTCCCTATCTTACAAAGGATTCTGTCTTCCACGTCAATAAAGAATTCAAACAGTTCCTCGACTTTAAATCCATACCGCTTTTCAAAGAAAGACGAATGAGGGAAAAACATTTCTTTAAAGACCTCTTGAACATGCTGCATATAACCATCGCCTCTCACTCCTATAAGTTCGGAGTGTATAGCCCAGTTGATATCCTTTTCAGCATCCACTTCCAAAGGCATATCGATAAGTCTATAAGCATAGAACAACCATCTCAATGTCTCTCTCAATTCAATAACAAAAACTCCGCCGGATTGTCACTATAGTGTTTCGCTACATCACGCAGTGTTCCATCTGCTTCCTGAGCATATTGTTGTAAATAATCATTGGAAGCAATTGCAATTTCATCACATTCTTTGGCGTATTTCGTTCGAAGCTGTGGTTCAATGGCTCGCCATGACGTCATCTTGCCCTTAAAACCAAAGAGATACTTATACGTTTCGTGAGCAGTCACTATACTTCTTCTGATGTTATATTGCTTCTCAACACCATGCTCAACCTTCAGGCTTGCTCTTAATTGTACGCATAAACAGAGATTTGCATAGCATACATTAGCATGAACGCTCACCAAATTACCGGCAAACACCTTGGACTCGATCCCGAAATCATCCATCAAGCCCTTGCTTAAAGCGTCCAGCAGTACCATGTCTACATACAACTCATGGTAGCTTGACTCTAAGGTCAACTTAAAACAGACTTTCATATTTTCAATCTGTTCTGGAGTTGCAGGTCTTCTGTTATCATCCTCTTTCATAGATAATAAGATCTCCTACTTAGTTGGAGAAATTAGATATTTGTTCAGAAATTCGTCATCTATATCATCAAGAACATAATCTTCTACCTAATCCTTCGTACTTCGTGCCATAATTCTTAGTGCTCATCTAAAAACCGACAAGCGGCCATATTCCTGCTCATCGCCGCTATAACATGAATTCTATCGGACTGACTACCCGAATCTCACTGGTAGCCTCTTCTGGAAAGTCTGAGGTGTTGAAGGTTATAAACAAATCACAGCAACACTTCTTCGCCAACTGATACTGACAACTGTCTTCTATGTCCTTGAAACGGATTTCATCGACTCCTGCAAGCAGATTTTCTGCATCATGCTCTGCAATGCTGAAGGTCTTAACGACTTTCCTCATTATGTTCCGTGTCAATTCTCTAGCCTCTGCCCTTCCTTTTTGAAGATCCTTGCGAAAATATTTATCGACCAAGAACAACATCGTATAGAAACCACCTACAGACATCAGCATCTTGTCGCCAGCGGCAACAAGCTTTACTATCGTCTCTTTTGCCTCTGCATAATGCTCACGCCGGAGAACGTAGTCAAGGATGACGTTAGTATCAATAAATACCGTCATATTCCATATTTTTCTAAATATGCATCCTCCCTCAGTTCATCAACGGACGACTTTGCGGGTGGCAACACCTCATCAAGCTTCAGGAATCCCTCTGCACTATCGTCCAGCGCGTTGAGCTTTTCCAGCAGATGGTCATCACTTTCCTTTACTTGAAATTGAGACGCATATTCCCACATGACCCTCTCCAGCTGCTTCTCTATCCACGACTGTAAAGCCTCATCACCTTTGAAATGAGGCTTCACCAAGTTCATCACCTCATCGTTTATCTTAACATTCCGTGTACACATCTTCTAATTCGTCTTTGGCAATTCTATCAGATATACGACCATAAAGTCATCTTGACCGCAAAATTACTATTATTCCTCCAAATCACCAAAGAAAAATCCTTTTATTATCCAATTTTTGCATAGATTTTGAGCAAAGCGACCGCATCTGTACCATCCATGCCCATCTGTGAGAGGTTTACCATCAGCCATCAGCCCTCATACATTTTCTCACATCACCCCAATTCTCTCAAACATCCTCTCAAACGCTTTATTCGGATTCTCCTTCACTATCTCCTCCGCTGCCTCTCTCGCTATCTGCTTGCACACGGGCGAACACTCGGCCAGACGTTTTATCCAACTGGTGAAGTGGTCATAGTCTTTGCCTCTCTTGCATTCAGGAGCACGTCGCTTCATGCGTTCAATGATGGTCTGCGCCACCTGCCTCTGGTCCGCCTCCGACATGTACTTAGCATACTTCTCCAAGTTCTCCTCAGCTTTATAAGTGTTATGCAGGCAGAACTTCACCAAGTGGTCATACATCTTCCGCTCCATATAGATTTGTGCTTCCACATCGTCATAGTCCTCTTGGAATACGGTGTCAGCATTCTGTATGACAGCATCGATGAAATGATTCCATTCATCCTTTGACAACAGTTCACGGAGCTTGTCATAGAAAGGCTGCTTCCTATTTACTGTGCGGAACCTGTATTTGCAAACCTCAATAGCTTTGTCGCGACTGCCTATCATATCAAGCACATCAAGTGTCTTTTGATTGTAATCCTCCAGGAACACCCCACGCTCTTTAGATAGATCCATCACCTCCAAGGCATCGTCATACATCTTCCACCCTATCAACGTGTCAATATAAAGCATTCGCAAATCGTCCGAGTCTTTCCATGCCTCCATCACCTCGATAGCATCTTTGCGCCGTCCGTTCTTATCCAGAAGTCGGACCAACTTCTCCAGATACGTTTTCTTGAAGTACGAGCCTTGCATACCACTCAACTTCTTCCGAAGCCACGTCTCGTATCGCTTTGGTGTCAGCGCCTTCGCCTGAGCATCCTCCAAGAAGGCATCCATCCTACAGATATGACTCTTCTTATAAGGCTTACACTCAGCCACGATTTCCTTCATCAGTCCCCGCTGAGAGTCATCATCGATGCCATCACCAGTAATCAACAGCTCAGTCACCATCACCCTTGCACGTTCAAGCACCTCTTTCAGCGGTTTCCTTCTGAGCCACCACACTTCGCCATAAGTCTCGCCATACGGATGGTCAGCCTCATATTCTGCACAAGTCAGCGTCATCACATACCTGGCTATCTCTGCTGCATCCAACAGACTGCCCTCCTTCACTTTCTCATCAGCCAGAGCCATTATCTGAGAGAGATCTACTGCAATAGCACCCCAGTCATACCCATCTCCATTCTTAATACCTACTGGCGACGGATGCATCAGGCATTGCTGAACTATCGAGCGATAGTCATCCTTCTCCGGTCTCCAAAACTCATTGACCAAAGCCATGGCCAGCTCTTCATGCTCCTGAGCATAAGAACAACAAAAGTCATAAAGCACATCCTTTGGAATCTGCTCTATGACTTGTGCAAGTTTGGATGACAAATCTACTTTCATTCTAAATACACTAATCTTACTCCATTATGCAGGAATAAAAATACTGTCAAATAGTCCTTTTCCCTTGAATGTAATTCACAAAAGCACTGCACATTACTAGCATATATTTGGCTTCCTCAAAAGTCGGCACATCCGAACCATCCATCAATGCGTGTCTTATTCCTGTATGCGAATCATTGGTATACACATACACATCGCTAAATGGTCATAACAATTGCACAATGCTGTCGTTCCTTCCTCATCTAGGAATCCACGCTTTAGCACTTCTGCAGGTTTTACATACCCATATCTTTCGGAAAACTTCATAACATTATCTATATGATAAGTATCTCAAACAATTCACCTTATACCCTCAAACTCTCCACCTGACTCATCATCACGTTCCGCACATTTAGCTCTCTTTTCGACAAATCCACTAACAGGGGCACATTCACATCCTTATAGGCAAGATTGGCACCTAAGTACACCATTGTCGGTTTCAGTCCGAGTTCATCAAAGGGAAAATCCTTGTAAAGACTAACTAGACCGCCATAGTTCGCTACCTTTAGTTCATTATCATTAACTTCCTTCATAATCCTCCATTCTTTTTCATCCCTGAAGTAGCGGCTTTTCGTATAGAAATGATAATTTGACAGGTCATTATAGTACAACGATATACCTTTGTGTTTCAGCATTCTGGCTACGTCCATCAATTGCTTTACTTTCTGATTATTCTCATCCAGATACAGAACGGGCTTCAAGGTCTCATTTTCTATCTGGAACTCCATACAGACACCCTTCCCTCCATCACCATACAACCGCCACATCAGTGCATCGTCTTCTTTCTCCGAGAAACAGCCTATCAGGTTGTTCTTATATTCCACCACCTTCTTCTTACGCAAGCCTCCATCTTGGAAATATTGAGATTGAGGATGCATTACCTTCCTTCGTTCATCCTCGTATGCTTTACATAGATAGTCCCCCAAGTAGAACGTTTCCGAGGAGTCATTCATAGACATGATGGAGTTCAATCTTATCTTCTTGCTCTTCAGAATCTCAATATACGTGTTAAAAGAGAGGTACTTGAAGAAACGTATCTTCTTCCTATCATCCTTTGTTTCTACAGCATTATCACCATACAGGAATAAGCGAATATCCCCCTCCACCACATATTTATAGGAGTAGGTGTCGTATCTCACTAAGACATTTTTGAAACCGATTTTGTCAAACTCTTCACAAATTCTCTTTACCTTACTCTCATCCGCCAAAGGTAGTAGAATATCAAGCAGTTTATCAAATGTCGTTGACTGATTTTGAAACTGACATCTCAAAAATTCATCCACGAATATGTCAACGTCCAGATCGTCATTATCATACCAGTAGTCATCAAATACGGCTCTTATGCCAAACATCCCCCTGACCTGAAGACGACCATTTTCGATAACATTTGAAATAAAAGGCCTTACGGTGAATATCTTAATCCCATCATATGTGACCGTAACACTCACCTTTCCTGCCTTTTCAGATCCTGCAATTGCAAATTTGTCCTGCCCCACGTCTATCAGTGCTAACCTCTCCTGTAGGAGCCTGACTATCTCAGCCTTAATTTCCTCTATCGTATTATAGCGTTTCATCATGAGAGTAATTTTGAGTATAATTTCACATCAGCCCTCAGCCCTCATCCATCAGACATCTTCCATCACTCTTCTCCCCTTACTTTCGCTACCCAGCGGGTGTAGTCGTTTTCATTGATTGGCTTCTCTGCCTCCATGAGATAGTACTCATTTTCGATGTACCTGATCTCATCCAGTTTCTTCTTCAGT
>JAEEGJ010027419.1_pt1 | contig 11445 bp, 8 predicted proteins | sample 8958761 | NCBI WGS metagenome assembly JAEEGJ01 (sample SAMN16246546, study PRJNA631951) | gut metagenome | biome: gut microbiome; feature: rumen; material: RS-attached | host: Bos | place: Iran: Karaj | collected 2018-10
CAGGGCTACGCCATCGTCGGCGGCTGCGACACCTGGTTCGCCAACGCCTACATCTCGCCGCTGGTATTCCTGGATAAAAAGCTGTAGCGTACGCAGAAGGCGCGGCCTTCGGGTCCAGTCCGGCCATGACACAGATCTCCCATTTTCAATAAAATATGACCTGTATTTGTAACGATCCTCAAAAATAACTACAAGGTGTGACGCAAAACAATGTTTTTATGTCACACCTTGTTTGTTTTTTCCTATGTGTTGCGTGTGTATGTCACACCCGCTGTTTTTTTCCTGCGGATGCAACATCTCTGCGCGCAGAAGGAAATCCTCTAGCCTCTGTCGAAGAACGGGCTCTTTTCGCTGATGCTCAGGGGCACGCCGACGGCTGCCTGCACAGGCGCGCCGAACACGCCCAGCTCCTTGGCTGCCAGCCCCGCAGAGAACATCACGCGGTTGTCGACCCGCATGTCGGCTGCGACGGATACCGCGCTGCCCACCGCCAGTCCCAGGTCGTGGGACGCGAAGAAGCACAGCACGCCTTCCTCCATGGCTGCCCGGCAGCTTTCCTTGCCGCACCAGCCGCAGTCCATGCCGTAGGCCTCGTTGCGGGTGCCCAGCAGCACGATCATCATGCTGCGGTCCACGTTTTCCGCGTCTCTTGCGATAAAGTCCTGGCAGGTCGCCGCGGCGATGCGCCGCATCTCGGCCGTCAGGGCGTTCTTTTCTTCGCCGGTCAGCGTGACGCACTCCAGTTTATCGAAGCCGTGGGCCTTCGGAGCGGTCCTGGCCGCCGCCATCATGGCGGATGCCGTATTCGCGATATGTTTGACGTATGCGTCTTTCGGTTCGAGCTTCATTTTCTATTCCTCCTGCAGATATGCCAGCATGCTCAGCATGGTGCAGATGCTCTGCTCTCTTGTGTAATTGCCCTTTGGGCTGAATCTGTTGTTTCCGGTTCCGCCCATGACGCCGCTCGCCTGCATCTTGCCGACAAAGCTCTTCGCCCAGCCGGAGATATCCGCGCTGTCCGCGAACGCGGGTTCCTGTTCCTCGATGGGCTTATCCATGGCGATGGCCAGGGCGGCCAGCATGGTCGCGGCCTGTTCGCGGGTCAGCGGGGAATCCGGATCGAAGCGGCCGTTCCCGACGCCTGCGACGACGCCCAGGGATGCCATCTTTTCGACGCTCGGATCCGCCGTATCCGTAAACGTGCTGCGCGTGGTCACTTCACCCCGCAGCTGTTCGTACAGCGTGCAGGCCAGCCGGCAGAATTCCAGCCGGGTCGCCGGCTGCGTGTATTTGGACTGCAGCGGCTGCGGCACGAGACCCTGCGCGATCGCCTTTTCCACCAGCGCCTTGGCCCAGGCGGAGGGTTCTTCCTTGAGAGGCGTTGCTCCGGGCACCATTACACCGGAGAGAACCTTGATGGGCGTCAGCTGCGTTTCCGACCCAAAGCTTCGGGTGCCGTTGCCAAGCTGACCAGAGTTATTCCTGCCCCAGGCCCAGAGCGTGCCGTCCTTCTTCAGGGCCATCACATGCCATTCTCCAATGCTCACCTGCGCCACATTGTCCATGATCTTTACCGGGACCGTCTGTACCCAGTCCGGTTCGGGGCTGTTGGGGGAACTGATATCCACGTTTCCTTTTCCGCCATTGCCCAACCATCCGGACAGCCCCCACATCCAAAGAGACCCGTCTGTTTTGATCGCAGCGGTGACCCCCATAGAGCCGCACGTCGCATATGCAACGTTATCCATGATCTTAACGGGTTCGGATACGGAGTTCGTCGCCCCGTTGCCGAGCTGGCCGGCGTCGTTGCCGCCCCACATCCAAAGGGACCCGTCTGTTTTGATAATGCCGTTTGTGCCTCTGGAGGTAAATGCAGAACGCACGCCGCTCATCACTTTCGCGGGCGTGTTCTCGTCTTCGCTGCATCTTTCGCGAAAGGGACTTCCGTTGAATTCGGATCCCCACATCCAGAGAGATCCGTCGCTCGTCACGGCAAGTTTGCCATGGTTCCCCAGCGTTCCGTCATCGGCGCTGAAGGAGATCACGTGGTCCAGGATCTTCTGCGGTGTGCTGACGGAACCGATCCCGCGCCCGGTCAGATACGTACCCTGCCAATACAGAGAACCGTCCATCATGATCATCTGCCGGCTGCCCACCGTAGCATATGCCGCCGCTGCGACACCGTCCATTTTCCGAGCCGGAACCACGTTCGGGTCGCTGATGTTGCTGCTCCAGTCCCAAAGACTTCCGTCTTCTTTGACCGCAGCAACAATATCCCTGCCGCAGCAGACGGAAGAAACGTGATCCATGACTTTCGCCGGCACGGTTTGGATCCAGGACGGACGCAGATTTGCCAACTGCTCCGGGGTCATCCAATCCGGATAAAACGTGATGTCCACATTCCCTTTTCCGCCGTTGCCCAACAAGCCTCCGTGATTGTCGCCCCACATCCAAAGGGAACCATCCTCCAGAATCGCTGCGCTTGTGCCGTCTCCTGCGGAGATCGTGGAGGGCATGTTTGCATTTACGTTGACCGCGCTGAACGCGTACGCCGGGGCCGCCATGCTGCATGCCAGCGCCAGGGACAGCCCGATCGCAAGTAGTTTCTTCATGTCATTTCACCTAATCAGAAAAGGCGGCGGAACAGCGTTCCGGCCGCCTTTGATCTCTTAAATTCCCAGTCCGAATCTTTCCTTCGCCCGCTTGACGACAGGTTCCGCGATCGCGTTCGCGCGCTCGGCGCCGTTCTTCATGACGTCGAGCAGTTCCTGCGAATTGCGGATCTCGTTGAAGCGTTCGCGGATGGGCGTCAGTGCGTCCACCGCGACCTCGACCAGGTCCTTCTTGAACTGGCCGTAGCCGGACCCTTCGTAGTCCTTTTCCAGCTGCTCCACGGTCTTGCCGGAGAACGCGCTGTAGATGGACAGCAGGTTGGAGATGCCGGGCTTGTTTTCGATGTCGAAGCGGATGACCCCTTCGGAGTCCGTCGTGCTTCTCATGATGGCCTTCTTGATCTTGTTCGGTTCGTCCAGCAGGGAGATGCGGCTCATCTCGTTCGGCGCGGATTTGCTCATCTTCGACGTCGGGTCGTCCAGGGCCATGACCCTGGCGCCGGCCTTCATAAAGCGGCCTTCCGGCACGACGAAGGTCTCGCCGTACTTGTTGTTGATGCGGATGGCCAGGTCGCGCGTCAGTTCGATGTGCTGCTTCTGGTCGTTGCCGACGGGCACGATGTCCGTGTCGTACAGCAGGATGTCCGCCGCCATCAGCACCGGGTACATGAACAGCCCCGTCGGCGCGGATTCCGCGCCGTGGCTCTTCTGCTTGTACTGGGTCATGCGGGAGAGTTCGCCGGTATAGGAATTGCAGGTGAGGATCCAGTTGAGCTCCGCGTGGCCGGGCACGGTGGACTGGGCGAAGATGATGGACTTCTTCGGGTCGATGCCCACCGCCATGTACAGCGCCGCGATGTCCAGCGTGTGCGACTTGAGTTCCTTCGGGTCCTGCGGCACGGTGATGGAGTGCATGTCCACGACGCAGTAGATGCATTCGTGATCGTCCTGCAGTTCCACGAACTGCTTCAGGGCGCCCAGATAGTTGCCGATATGGAGATTGCCTGTGGGCTGAACGCCCGAGAATACGCGTTTCATTTCTATTTTCCTCCCATATCCATGCTCAGCTGCTGCGAACCGTCGTCCGGTTTGCCGGCAGGCGCGCCTTCTTCGTCCTCCTCGCGGATGGACTTGGCCATGGCCACGATCTCGGTCTCTTCCTCGACCTTCATGATGCGCACGCCCTGCGTCGTGCGGCCCAGACGGGACACGTCGCTGGCTTCGATGCGGATGATGATGCCGTCGGAATTGATCAGGAAGACCTCGTCGTCATCCTGTACCGTCATGGCGCCGACCAGGTAGCCGGTCTTGTCGAACTTGCTCTTATCGTAGGTCAGCAGGCCCTTGCCGCCTCTGGCCTGGACTTTGTAATCCTTGACAGGCGTGCGCTTGCCGTAGCCCTTTTCGGTGACCACGAGCAGCTCCTCGCCCTTTCTCGCCAGTTCCATGGACACGACTTCGTCGTCCTTGTCCAGCAGGATGGCGCGCACGCCGCCAGCGGCTCTGCCCATCACGCGGACGTCGTCCTCGCTGAACGAGATGCACTTGCCCTTCTTCGTGATGATGATGACGTTGGCGTCGCCCTTCGTCTCCTTGATGGAGATCAGGTCGTCGCCGTCGCGCAGCTTGATGGCGATCAGGCCGGCCTTGCGGTTCGTATCGAACTCGGACAGCTGCATCTTCTTGATGTTGCCCATCTTCGTGCAGGCGATCAGGTAGCGGTCTTCGGAGAATTCCTTCACCGGCAGCACCGCCTGGATGCGCTCTCTCTGCATCAGGTTGAGGAAGTTGACCGCGGGCGTGCCCTTGGCCGTGCGGTTGGCTTCGGGGATCTCGTACGCCTTGATCTTATACGCCTTGCCCATGCTGGTGAAGAACATCAGGTTGTCGTGGGTGGACGTGGTGATCAGGTGCTTGACGAAGTCGTTCTCGCGGGTCGTCAGGCCGGTGATGCCCTTGCCGCCGCGCTTCTGCGTGCGGTAGGTGTCCTCAGAGACTCTCTTCAGATAGCCCAGGTGGGAGACCGTGATGACCACGTTCTCTTCCTCGATGAGTTCGGATTCGTCCACTTCCTCTTCGTCCGCGATGATCTCGGTGCGTCTGTCGTCGCCCCACTTGTTGCGGATCTCGGTCAGTTCGTCCTTGACCACGCCCATCAGCAGATGTTCGTCCGCCAGCAGACTCTTGTAGTAGGCGATCTTCTTCAGCAGTTCCTGATATTCCGCCTCGATCTTGTCGCGTTCCAGACCCTGCAGTCTCTTGAGCTGCATGTCCAGGATGGCCTGCGCCTGGATGGCGGACAGGCCGAACTTCTTCATCAGCTGTTCCTTCGCGTCGTCGTAGGACTCGCGGATGGTCTTGATGATCTCGTCGATGTGGTCGAGCGCGATGCGGTAACCCTCTAAGATGTGGGCTCTCGCTTCGGCCTTCGCCAGGTCGAACTTCGTTCTGCGGGTCAGCACCTCTTTCTGGTGCTTGATGTATTCCGTCAGGATGTCGTGGATGTTCAGCAGCTGCGGGCGGCCGTCCACCAGGGCGATCATGATGATGGAGATGTTCGTCTCCAGCTCCGTGTGCTTGTACAGACGGTTGAGCATCACCTTGGGGTTGACGTCCTTCTTCAGCTCGATGACCACGCGCACTTCGCCCTTGGAGGACTCGTCGCGGATGTCGCGGATGCCTTCCAGCTTCTTGTCGCGCACGAGCTCGGCGATGTGGGAGATCATGGACGCCTTGTTGACGCCGTAGGGGATCTCCGTGAAGATGATGGACGTGATGCCGCGGGACCCTTCTTCGATGGTCCCCTTGGCTCTGAGCTTCACCTTGCCCTGGCCGGTGCGGTAGGCTTCCTTGATGGCGGTCTTGCCGACGATGGTGGCTCCCGTGGGGAAGTCCGGTCCCTTGATGATCTTGATCAGGGTCTCCACGTCCGCATCGGGATCATCGATCAGCTTGATGGTGCCGTCGATGACCTCTTTCAGATTGTGGGGCGGAATGGCCGTCGCCATACCGACGGCGATGCCGTTGGCGCCGTTCACCAGCAGGTTGGGGAAGCGGGCGGGCAGTACGACGGGCTCTTTTTCCTCGCCGTCGTAGTTGTCCACGAAGTCGACGGTGTCCTTGTCGATGTCGCGCAGCATCTCCAGCGCGAACGGGGCCATGCGGGCTTCGGTGTAACGGGAAGCCGCCGCGCCGTCGCCGTCCATGGAACCGAAGTTGCCGTGGCCGTCCACGAGGCGGTAGCGCATGTTCCAGGGCTGGGCCAGGCGCACCATGGCGTCGTAGATGGAAGCGTCGCCGTGGGGGTGGTATTTACCCATGACCTCGCCCACGATACGGGCGCTCTTCTTATGGGGTTTATCCGGCGTGATGCCCAGGGCATCCAGGCCGTACAGGATGCGGCGGTGGACCGGTTTGAGTCCGTCGCGCACGTCCGGAAGCGCTCTTGCAACGATTACGCTCATGGAGTAATCGATGTAGGAGGTCTTCATTTCGTCGTATATTTCGTGCTGTATGATCTTTCTGTCTTCTGTCAGATCCGGCATGTTTCAAACCTCCTTTCTTAAACGTCCAGTGTCGCGTATTCCGCGTTTTCTTCGATGAATTTTCTTCTGGGGGGCACCTTGTCGCCCATCAGCGTCGTGAAGATCTGGTCGGCGGCAGCGAAGTCCTCGACGGTGATCTGCACGAGCGTGCGGGTGTTGTAGTCCATGGTGGTCTCCCACAGCTGCTGCGCGTCCATTTCGCCCAGACCTTTGTATCTCTGGATCTCGGGCTTGTTCTTGCCCTGGGCCGCCAGTTCGGACAGCAGCTTGTCCTGCTCCTTATCGGAGTAGGTGTACCAGATGTCCTTGCCGACCTTGACCCGGAACAGGGGCGGCTGCGCCGCGTAGACGTAGCCCTCTTCGATGAGTTTGGGCATGTGGCGGAAGAACAGCGTCAGGAGCAGCGTGCGGATATGCGCGCCGTCCACGTCGGCATCGGTCATGATGATGATCTTGTGGTAGCGCAGCTTTTCGAGATTGAATTCGCTCCCGATGCCGCAGCCCAGCGCCGTGATCATATCCTTGATCGTGTCGGAATTCAGCATGCGGTCGAGCCTTGCCTTCTCCACGTTCAGGATCTTGCCGCGCAGCGGCAGGATGGCCTGGCGCTTGCGGTCTCTGCCTTCCTTGGCGGAACCGCCTGCGGAGTCGCCCTCTACGATGAAAAGCTCGGACAGCGCCGGGTCTTTCTCGGAGCAGTCCGCCAGCTTGCCGGGCAGGGACGTGTTCTCCAGCGCGGTCTTGCGGCGGGTGAGGTCTCTCGCCTTTCTCGCCGCCTCTCTGGCGCGGAACGCCTTCAGGCACTTCTCGATGATGGGACGGGCCTGGGCCGGATTCTCTTCGAGGAACGCGAACACGTTCTCGGACGTGACCGTTTCCACGAAGCCTCTCATGTCGGTGTTGCCCAGCTTCGTCTTCGTCTGGCCTTCGAACTGCGGCTCCGTCAGCTTGACGGAGATGATGGCGGTCAGGCCTTCGCGGATATCTTCGCCGGTGAGGGGCTCGTCGCTATCCTTCATCAGCTTGGCTTTCTTCGCGTAGTCGTTCACCGCGCGGGTGAGGGCCGACTTGAAGCCGACGAGGTGCGTGCCGCCTTCGACGGTGTTGATGTTATTGGCATAGGAAAGGATAGTCTCCGTATACGAATCCGTATACTGCATGGCCACTTCCACTTCCTGGTCCTTCTTCTTGAACTCGTAGTAGATGACGTCCGGATGGATGGGTTCCTTGTTGGCGTTCTGGAACTTGACGTATTCCTTGATGCCGCCTTCGTAGTGGAACACTTCCTTCTTCTTTTTATCGCCCCGCTCGTCCGTCAGCGTGATCTTGATGCCCTTGTTCAGGAACGCGGTCTCGCGCAGATGGGACTGCAGCGTGCTGTAATTGAATTCGATATCCTCGAAGATCTCCGGGTCCGGATGGAAGATGACCCGGCAGCCGGTCTGACGTCCGCAGTCGCCGACGACTTCCACGTCGCTGGTCTTCTTGCCTCTCGAATAGGTCTGGCGGTAGATCTGGCCGCCGCGCATGCTCTCGACCTGCATGAAGTCGGACAGCGCGTTGACGACGGACGCGCCGACGCCGTGCAGACCGCCGGATACCTTGTATCCTCCGCCGCCGAACTTGCCGCCCGCGTGCAGCACGGTCATGATGACTTCCATGGCCGGACGGTGCATCTTCGGGTGCTCGTCTACGGGCATGCCTCTGCCGTTGTCGAGGATCTCCACGCTTCCGTCTTCGTGGATCGTCACCTGGATATTATTGCAATAGCCCGCCAGCGCTTCGTCCACCGAGTTGTCCACGATCTCGTAGACGCAGTGGTGGAGCCCCCTGGGGCCGGTCGTGCCGATATACATACCCGGACGTTTTCTGACCGGGTCGAGACCTTCCAGCACCTGGATCTGCGACGCGTCGTATTTTTCGCCGGATCCGGTAACCTTGATGTCTTCTGCAGACATAAAATTTTCCCCCTTACAAACATTTTTTTAAAGTGTACTTAACTTTTTTATAATAGCACGATTTTTTGCATATTTCAACGAGAAGGCCAAAAATCGCCCGAATTTGCGATTTTACTATATTTTTACAGAAACATATGTTTTTTAACACGTGTCAAAGAGAAAGAAGCGTCAAAAAATTTTTAAAATATTTTTAAAAACTAAATATTGTGGTTGTGGAAAAATGGGAATCATTTTTTCCACAACATGTGCAAAACTTGGGGATAACCTGCCGTTTCAGCCTTCTTTTCTCCTCTCTTCCTGTGGAAAACTACTTTGTGATATAATGCTCTGCACCCATAGATATGGGGGCAAATAACATATCGGAAGTTGACCCAATGACAAAACAAGAACTCAGCGAAAAATGGAATAATATGCTGGATCTTCTCTACGCCGGCATGGAACGTATAAAGGTAGAGAATTTTTTCCGTCCTCTGACGCCCGTCAAACTGAGCGAAAAAAAGGAAACGATCTATTTCAAAACGCCCGGTTCGAACCCCAGCGTCTATCAGACGATCATCAATAACAATAAAGCGCCCCTTTCCGACGCCTGTGTGAAAGTGTTCGGAAAACCCTATAAATTCGAAGTCGTCGAGATCGAACCTCCCGAAGAAGAGGATGAGAAGGATAAAAATCCCATTCCAGAGGATTTCTATTACGGCTTCAATCCGAGCTATACCTTCGAAAATTTCGTACAGGGACCGAACAACCAGCTGGCTTCCGCAGCCTGTCTGGCCATCGCGGATAAAGGATATGTAAAAGAGTACAATCCTCTGTTTTTATACAGCGGACCCGGCCTGGGCAAGACCCATCTGATGCACGCGGTCGGCCAGTATATCCTGCGCAAAAATCCGAAGAAGCGGGTCATGTACGTGTCCTCCGAAGCGTTTACGAACGAACTCGTCAGCGCGATCCAGGAAAAGAGCACGGATAAGTTCCGCAACAAGTACAGAAAAGTCGACGTCCTTCTGTTCGACGACGTGCAGTTCATCTCCGGAAAGACCGCGACGCAGGAGGAACTGTTCAATACGTTCAACGACCTGTATAACGCGAGAAAGCAGATCATCTTCACGTCGGACAAACCGCCGCAGGAACTGGACGGCATCCCTGAAAGACTGACGAGCCGTTTCGGTCAGGGACTTCCCGTGGATATCCAGACGCCGGAATACGAGACGAGAGTCGCGATCCTGAAAAATCTCGCCCTTCTCAACGATATTAAACTGACGCCGGAGGTAAACGATCTGCTGGATCTGATCGCTCAGAACGTCACGTCCAACATCCGCGACCTGGAAGGCGCGTTCACCCGCATCTACGCCACGTCCCAACTGCTGGACAAGCCGCTGAATAAAGACCTGGCGAAGATGGTGCTGACGGATATCTTCAATACGAAGACGAAGGAAATCACGCCTGATACGATCAAAAAAGAAGTGGCGAAATACTTCGGCGTAAAGGTCTCCGACATGGAAAGCGAAAAGCGGGCAAAAAATATCGCGTTTCCGAGACAGGTCGCCATCTATCTCATCCGGGAACACACGAATTATTCGCTGCCGCAGATGGGCAGACTGTTCGGCGGAAGAGACCATACGACGATACGGCACAGCTACGAAAAGATCGCGGATCAGATCAAGACGGACAGAGAACTGCAGGATACGGTGGAGATGATCTTCAGCCAGATCGAGTGATTTTTCCACATCCCCGTTTTTTTCTTCCCAAAGGTTTTCCACAGGTTTTTCCTTCCGGATCTTCCTGTAAAATAAATGAGAAAAAAGGTTTTCCCCTTTTCCACAGACTCTACGACTAAAACTACTAAAAAGACTATAAGAATATAAGGAGTGCCTCTATGAAATTCACATGTTCCCAGGGAGCGCTGACCAGAGCGCTGAATACGGTATCCAAAGCTGTTTCCATCCGCACGACCATTCCTATTTTAAAAGGCATTCTTCTTTCCGTGAAAGGCAACGAACTCACGGTCACGGCATCGGATCTGGATCTTTCCATCGAAACGAAACTGGAAGTGCAGGGAGCGGAAGACGGCAGCGCCGTCGTTTCCTCCAAACTGTTCTCCGAGATCATCCGTAAACTTCCCAACGCCATCATCCAGGTGGAAGAAGAGGACGGAAAGATGGAGATCGCCTGCTTAGGGTCCCACTTCTCCATCGTTTCCCTGCCGGCAGACGAATTCCCTGCCATCGGCATGGTGAACCAGCTGAATAAGATCAGCGTCAAGAAAGACGTTTTCAAGGAACTCATCAAGAAGACGACGTTCGCGGCTTCCATCGACGAAAAGAAAGGCATTTTAGTCGGATGTCTGCTGAAGTTCACCGGAGAAAAACTGGAAATGGCAGCTCTGGACGGTTTCCGTTTAGCGGTCGCCAGCGACGAGATGAAGACGGACGGCGAAAGAAGCGTCGTGATCCCGGCAAGGATTTTAGTCGAGATCCAGAAGATCCTGATGGAATCCGCGGAAGAGGAAGAGATCTCCCTGATCCTCGACAGCAAGAAAGCGGAGATCATCACGAAGGATACCCGCATCGTCGCAAGGCTGCTGGAAGGTGAATTCATCAAGTACGCGGACATCATTCCCAAGACGTACAAGACCCGCTGCATCGTAAGCAGAGAAGAGATGCTGTCCGGCATCGAAAGAGCTTCGCTGCTCGCGAAAGAAGGCAAGAACAATCTGATCAAGCTGGACGTTTCCGGCAGCAGGATCGAGATCACTTCCAGAAGCGAAGAAGGCAATTCCAAGGAAGTCATCAGCACGGAATGCGAAGGAGACGAACTCGTGATCGGCTTCAACTCCAAGTACGTATCCGACGTATTAAAGGCGGTCGGAGACGAAGAAGTCGTTCTGGAGATGTCCTCTCCGGTCAGTCCCTGCCTGATCAAACCGGTCGAAGGGGATTCCTACACCTATCTCGTTCTGCCGGTCCGCATTTCCGCGAATTAATGTATTTTAAGCAGATCAAGCTGGAAAATTTCAGAAACTACGGAAATCAGACCATAGAGTTTCATGAAAAACTGAATCTCTTACTGGGTCAGAACGCCCAGGGAAAGACGAATCTGCTGGAAAGCCTGTTCATCATGGGGCTCGGCAAGTCTTTCCGCACGAATAAAGATTCCGACATGATAGCCTTCGGCAAAGATTTTGCCAGGGCTTCTTGTGTTGTAGACGGAGAAAAAGACGAAACTTCGATCGATATCCTCTATCAGAAAGAAGGAAAGATCATCAAAGTGGACGGCGTTAAGCTTTCCAGAAGCATCGATCTTCTTGAACACGTCTATATCGTCGTTTTT
>JAEEGJ010027421.1_pt1 | contig 11444 bp, 10 predicted proteins | sample 8958761 | NCBI WGS metagenome assembly JAEEGJ01 (sample SAMN16246546, study PRJNA631951) | gut metagenome | biome: gut microbiome; feature: rumen; material: RS-attached | host: Bos | place: Iran: Karaj | collected 2018-10
AATTAAATCCAAATAGTGCGTCTGGTGTTGAGTTCAAAGCTTTTGCAAGCGGAACAATCTGTGCGGTATCCGGGAGACCAGCTCCGCTTTCCCATTTGCTTACAGCCTGACTTGTTACAAAAAGACGTGCTGCAAGTTCTTCCTGAGTAATTCCCAGTTCTTTCCTGAATTGTTTGATGTTGTTTCCTAAAGACATATTAAGCTCCTGTGTTTAAAGAAACGCGAGCAGTAGCGCAGCGTTCCAGTGGATTGTCCTTGTGCGCACTAAGGATGTTTTTAATATATCAGATTATTGGGTGGATTTCTAACAATTTATTTTTGTAAAAAAATCAACGGGAAGTTGGGTTTTCAATTAGTTCTTTACGGGATTTGATTTTAAGCTTTTCGAAGATTGTTGACATATGCCGCTTTACTGTTTCTACACTGATAAAAAGTTCTTCTGCAATCTGTGCATTGGAATAGCCTCGGGCTGCGAGTCGGGCAACTTCTTTTTCGCGTGGAGAAAGTGTGGCAAACAGATTCGGGGTTGATTTGGCAGGAACTGGCGTGGTATTAGAATTATTGGTTGATTTGTTTGAGTGTTTTTTCGAAAAAGGAAGCAGAATCATTTTTATAAGAATACCCATCAGAGACGGACGGAATTTTACAAAAATCATTATCAGAAAAGCGGAAAAATCAATCTCTTCTGAAGTTCTGTTTGTATCAGCTAACTGACTTTCTAGATTTGACATTAAAAGTAGAAGCTTGCAGAGAGATACAAAAATGCCGCTTAGGATTGAGAGCCTTGAAAGCTGACTTGTAAAATCTGTCTTGAGCCGAGAACGTCTTTCTTTTTGAAGGATTGCGGGTATCATAAAAACTACGATTCCCGCAATCACCAGGATAAAATCTATCAGCATAATCTATTCCGAATCACAAAGCAAAGAGATTTTACTTTCTACAGGAAGTAGAATTATATTTATAAGCAACGCATAAATAAGTGGAACACAGGCTACGGTAAAATTGTTCCCTAAAGCAGTTCTGTCTTCAAGATTACAAAGGATTCCCATAAAACTGTTTAGTGTTGTCATTACTCCTTCGAGAAGCATAATTGCCCGTAATGTAGTTATTGCATTTAAGGATAATGCTTTTTGAGAAACAGAAAGCTTTTGATTTTTAATAACAAAGCTAACTGCCCTGAAAAAGTTTTTGAAATTACCAGAGATGGCGAGCAGTAAAAATGTAGGAAGGAAAATGTAAATTATACCGGGAAGATCCCGCAGATAATAAAAGCTTAGAGGCTCGCGTTCACTGTTATTTACTGTACTTGCAAATATTATAAGTAAGTAAAGACTAACAATAAGTGCAAGGGTAATAAGAATTTTTACAAAACGTAGAGCAACTTGTTTTTTTGTAAGGGATGTTGTGTTTTCGACTTCTGTTTCTTCTGCCATAAAGCTTATGATATTGCGTTTGATTTTTCCTTTTAGTGTTATAAGAATCATTCCAAAAAAAGAAAGATAAAAAACTGAACAGATAACCGTTGCAAGATTTGGTCCTAAGGTTTGTATATCATCAAAATTAAGATAAAAATAAATACCGCTTATGAGAGTAAAAAAACAGGAAATAAAAATAAGCGTATTAAATGCAAAGGTGAGGGAGGCTTCTATTTTTTTCAGTTCAGATAATTCTGAGTTTTTAATTTTATCTGCAGGCAGAAAAATCCTGACAAAAGCTTTTGAATAGCCGGAAAGGAAAATCATAAGGGCAAGGATTACAAGTAAACCAGGCAGAAGAACTGGTTCAATTAATTGTATTATAAATCCACCACTTGTATAGCTGCAAATTATAGATGTACAACTGAGTAACAGTAACGATAAAATAAATTCGATTATCATATATTCTCCTGTGAAAGCTTGTCAACTTGCTTTTGCTTTTATATCATCATTATCCTATCGTTCTGATGTAAAAACAAGATGTAAAAAGTTGTAATTTGAGTTGTAATTTTTGTTATTTAGTACAGGATAATAAAATTGCAATTATGTAAGGGAAAGAAAGTAAGATTGAGCTTGGAATTGCAGGAATGTAATTCTGGATGTTTGCGGCAATAAAATCTCCGGCACAGAAAAGAAGAACGTAAAGACAGATTTTCCACGGTTTCTTTTTGCCAAGGAAAACTGCTGCCAGTGCCATCCATCCTTTACCGCTGGCTATATTTGGTACAAATGAAGAAACTCTTAGAGTGAGGAGTGAACCTGCAGCGAATGCAAAAAAGGCAGATACAACCCAGGCAGCGATTCTGTAACTGCTTGGGTTTACACCTTTAACTTTAAGTACATCTGATGAGGAACCTGTGATTCTAAAATAAATGCCGGGCTGGGTAAAAATTAAAAGGCAGATTGCCGCTGCAATTAGAACTGCTGTGATTATGATTGAAATAATTTCGATGTTAGTTACGTCAAACACAAAAATTGGGGAAGTTAGAACGCCGCGTGTATTAAAGGCAAAGCTTGAGATGCAGGAAATGATTGAAGAAAAAAACAGGTTCATTCCAAGGGCTGCAATAAATTGATTGGCGTGGAGCTTTTCTGTAATCCAGGCGAGCAGGAAAACGAGAAGGAGGCTGGTCAGCATTCCAAGGGAAAGTCCTGCTGCAAGAGAACCGGTGAGAACGGTAAAGAAAAAAGTTAGGAAGCCGGAGAAACTGATAAAGCCTTCCATAAAAAGTGCAAGCGTTCCGGTGTATTCGCTGAAGAGGGCGCCGGTGGAAGCAAGGAGAAGCGGGCAGGAAAATGAAAGGAAGTTCAGTATCATTTTTTGCCTCCGCGGGATTTTAATCGGAACACAGAAGCTTGTTTGCTGTGCATTTGTTTTGCTTTGTTAGGTAATGCTAATGGGAACGCAATCGCAAAAATAATTACGGCTTGAATTAAGCCGCTGATGTCAAAATCAAAATTATGGAAGAGGGCATACTGGTCGGCAGCGGTGGTGAGCGTTGCGAGGAATATGCTTGAAGGAATTACAAAAAACGGATTTAGGCGGGCAATCATTGCGACTGCAAGTGCGTTCCAGCCCATCCCTGCGTAGAAGCCCGGGGAGCAGAAAAAGTAAGTGCTCATAATGGCGGCGGCTCCGGTGATTCCGTTTAAGGCACCCGAAGCAGCTGTAGCTGAATATAAGATTGCATTTTCTGAAAGACCGGTGTAAAGGGCGAACTCTTTTGCCTGACCGTAGATGCAGATTTGTTTTCCGAAGGTTGTGCGGTAAATGAAAAGACCGCCAGCGATGCACAAAATGATTGCGACGAAAAAATAAAGTGATAACGAGGATGGCGGCAATATAGAAGCAAAGCGGTAATTTTCGATTATGTAGTTTGTTGCGATGAGATTGCCTCCATCACCTTTGAAAGGACCTGCGATTAAGCCGTCTACAAGCGGGATGATTGCGGATGAAACTATGAATGAAGTGAGAAGGAAGTTTGCGCCTCGCTTTTTTTCCAGCAGGGTGGAGATGAGCACGAGTAAGGTAGAAATGAGTGCAGCTGCAAGAAAGGCGAGTGTGATTGCAAAAAAGGCTGGAACTCCGTGTCTGCCGAATGAATCAAGAAGAACTGCACAGACAAAGCCGCCTGCGTAGATCTGGCCTTCGCCGCCAAGATTGAACTTTCCGCTTTTGAGACAGATTGCGTTTCCGGTGCCGGCGGTCATGTAGAGGGCGGTAAGTGCTAAGATTATTCCGATGCTGTAGAAAATCATACGCAGGCCTCCAGAGAAGGTTGTGATACTGTGGTGCCGGTGGTGTTGGAACTAGTGATGGCACTGGCAGGTTCGCAGTCAGGCTGTTCCTGTTCAAGGTGGCCGCCGGTGAGACGGTAGGTGCGGGTGGCAATTTTTCTGAGGTAACCGTTGGAGGTAATTACAAGTACCATGGCTCCGTTAGAGGCGGCTTTTTCTATGATGTCGCAGGTTTCGTTGCTGGAGTTGAAATCGAGGCCCTGGAGCGGGTGGCAGAGGATGAGCAGTTCAGGGGTACCGAAAAGTTCGCGGTTTAAGATGAGGCGCTGGAGCATGCCGCCGGAAAGGTTACGCACCTTTTCGTTTGGTGTGATGTTGACTTTTGCGGCGTCTATGATGGTTTGGACGGTGGACTTTTCAACTTTTTCACGGCCGGTGAGAATCATATCGCTTATAGAAATTTCGGCAGCGGCGCCACGGCTTTTTCTGTTGGTCGGGATAATGCCGGTTTTTAGGGGCTTTCCGTTTTTGAGAATGATGGAGTGGCGCAATGTTTTTGCTGTGAGCTTTTTTGCCTTTAAGTTGCAGCTGTAAATTACGTCATTATCATCAGAGAAAACAACTTCGCCTACTGTGTGGTGAGGCTGGAAACCTGTGAGTAAATCTTCGAGAGTACCGGTGCCATCTTCGGGTAAGCCCTGGATTAAAACTATTTCTTTCTGGCGGACATAAAAATTGATGTCGAAAAGAGCGGGTTTGTCGGAAGGGCGGGAGGTAACATTTTTGAGTTCAAGTGTAAGTGAAGATTGAGGCGTATCATCATCAGAAATACTAACTGCACTCTGCTTTTGAACTGCCTCCAGCGCGGCAAGCTCGCTTTTATTTATCATCTCCATTTTTTTAAGATACTGCTCTGATTCAACAATGTGGCCGTCTTCGAGAACGCTGATTGTGTCGCAGTATTTGAGTGCTTCCTGAAGATTGTGAGTGATGAGGAGAATGTTCATTCCATCCCTGGCAAGCTGGCGCATGTTGGTAAAAAGAAAATCGCGCTGAGAGTCGTCGAGAAGGGCGGAAGGTTCATCAAGAATAAGGAAGCGTGGATTTTTTAGAAGCGCCCCGGTGAGGGCTACAAAAAAGCGGGTGTCTGAACCGACATTTTTTACAAGCGTAGAAAGCGGGATGTCTTTGAGCCAGAGGGCGGCAAGGTCCAGAATCTTTTGTTTATCAATATTTTTCAGGCCGAGAACAAGGTTTTCTTTTATGGAAATCTCTTTGGCGAGCATTGGCGTCTGGTGAACATAACAGATTCCATTTTTGATTGCGGCACGTGAATCAGAGAAAAACGCTTTGCTGCCGTCGAGCAGGAGAGAGCCTGTATAATCAGTTAGTTCGCCGCTGATGATGTTTGCTGTTGTAGATTTTCCGGCACCGTTTTCGCCGAGAAGGCCATGAATCTGTCCCTCTTTAAAAAATATATTTATACCGTTAAGGATTGATTTGTGAGAAAAATGGACATAGATATTCTGCAGTTCGAGATTCATACGCGTCTAAAAAAATAATTGAGAAAAGAAAAATGTTCCCGCAAAGAACTGGATTGAGTTCCAGCCCTTTGTGATTTTGTAAAACTATTTTGTTACGTCGAGTTTGCCGGTTTCGATTGAATGAACAACCTTGGCCATCTTCTTTCGGATTTTGTCAGGTACTGTGCTGATGTAGTTTGGATCATCCTGAACAAAAGCAACGTACTTGTCTGCAACACCAACCATATCGGCTTTTCCCCATTCGAGGATTCCTGCAAGATAGTTTGCTGTTACAATATCAGCCATTTCCTTCTGCTTGAGGGTTGTACTTGAAATGATTGTGCCTGGAGCTTTGTCAAAGCCGTTGTTATCGAACCAGGTAACGTAAATGCCTTTGTTTTTTGCAGAATTGATAACGCCCTGAGAAGCGCCGCCGCAAATTGGAAGAAGTACATCAAAGCCGTTGTTTATGAGAGAGTCAGCAATTACGGCACCTTTATTTGCATCGTACCAGTTTCCAACAATTCGGATTGCAACTTCTGTTTTAGCATAAGCAGCCTTACATCCTTTTTCGAAATATGGATAGATGATTTCGTTCATAACAGGATATTCCTGAGCGGCAATCAAAGCGGCTTTGTGATTTTTTGACATAAGGCCGGCAATGTAACCGGTGAGATATGCCTGCTCGTACTGGTTGTAGCGCATTGTATAAACATTCGGGTTGCCTTCGAGTTCTGCATCCATAAGAATAAACTTCTGTTTTGGATACTGCTTGATGATTGGTTTTACAAGCTCTGGAAGTGAAGGGTTAGACGAAATGATTACATCATACTTTTTAGTAGCGGCGAGTGAAGTGAGTTTTGTAGGCCACTGTGCCTGGTTTGTTCCAGCTTCAAGAATGTAAAGCTCAGCTTTGTCTGAGGCTTTTTTGTCGTAGTTGTACTGGGTTACGGCATTTTTTACACCGTCGGCGAGCATTGCGTAGATTGGGCTGTCTGCCATGATGCCAGGTACGAAAACTGCAATTGAAGGTCCTGTGTGAGTTTCTTCAGCAGTTGATTTTGTATCTGATGATGAAGGCTTTGTTTCGGTCTTCTTTTTTGAAGTATCGGTTTCGGTTGCCTTTTTTTCTGTTTTTCCTTTATCTTTGGAACTCTTGTCGTCTTTGACAGCTTTATCGTCTTTTGCGGGTTTACCGTCGTCTTTGTTTTTAGCCTTGCCATCCTTCTTAAAGAAAGAAACGATAGCCTCTGGAATTGCTGACAAATCTTTTTTTTCGCCATCTTTTGTTGTGCAGCCTGCCAGCATAAGGATTATTCCTGCACAAGCGATGGTTTTAATAAGTCGTGTGTGTTTCATACTGTAAGAATAGTTTTATATAAAACTAAAGTCAAGTAGCGAGCGCAGATAATTTTATCTTTATGATATATTGTTTTGCGCTCGCTTCAAGTTTTGTTTACACAAAACTTGGGTCACTTGGATAGATGTAAAAACTGCACACGGGAAAGTAGAGATTTATTTATCCTTTATATCTAGGGCAGGTTTATCAGTTGCATTGAGTTCAGAAATTACTGTTTTTCCAATTCGGGATTCGATATCATTTCGGGCATTTTTGGCAACTGAGCCACCTTCTTTTACAACATTGATATTTTCACCGAAAGTTTCGGGTTCTTTTACTTTAGATATTGCGGTTGTAGAGACTTCTGCCAACATGTTTAATACAAGTTCCAAATTGGTCATGTTGTCTCTTAGATTCTCTTTCTTCAAACCTTTCAATTCTTTATATTCTCGAACTGAAAGACCACTCCAAGCTTTTGTCAGTTCATTTGTCAGAATGGCAAACTCAGATTCTTTTTCAATACCACGATTTTTCCATCCATCTGTATAACCTTTAGCACGATAATAATCTGCACCTCTGGTGATTGCTTTTTCAGGATCAGCATATTCTTCCAGCCTATCATTACCTATTTGAGCCAGCCACATTTTAAACGGTTCTGCCTTTGGAGATGGAATTGATTGAATTAAACGGAGAATGTTTTTCGTAGAAAGGACATCAGTAGAATAATATTTTCCATCAGAAGAAGGCATTTTCAGTTGTCCGATAAAAGCGGATAAGTCACTTCCTTCCATAGAAAGCTTTTTCTTCAAATCATTCCAATATTTTCTTGGACGATCTGTTCCTGTAAGAACTTCCACAATATCTACCACCGAAAAATACCATTCTTCTTCTTCGGCATTCCATACATAGCGAATTTTTTTGTTTTCAAAAAGTTTGAGTTTGTTTTGAGAATTTTCCATACCTTTCCTCATAAGTGATAAGATTTTTCAGCGCAAGTCCAACATCAAGCCTGAATTATGGTAAAGAAAATACTTAGTTTTAGAATAACACAAATAACAACCGCACATACTAAGAAACACAATTACTACTATTGGAACTATTATTCTGTGCGATAAACTTTACGTTTAAAATATAGTATTTCTCGGGAAAAATGACAACTAAAAGTTCCCTTCAATCCGTTTCAGAAACTCAAAGAACTGGTGCTTTTCTTCGGCAGAAAAGCCGTTATAAAAGGTTTGGATGAGTTCGCGGGAGATTTCGGCGGTGAGCTGGGTGTATTCGGTGCCTTTTTCGGTGAGGGCGAGAAGCTTGTTGCGTTTGTCGGATTTGTCGGAAAGCACCTGGATGAGGCCTGCGTTTTTGAGTTTGCGGACAAGGACAGTTGTAGTGGATTTATCGCGGTTAATTCGTTTGGTAAGTTCTCCCATAGTCATTGTCGGGTTCTGTGAAAGCTGAAACAAAATGTTCCCATGCGATGAAGCCAGTTCCGGCAAGCCCTTCTCAGTCAGTTTCTGCACCAGAAATGCCGCCGCCTCCGAATGAATGTGAGAAATCATAGAAATGCTGGAATTGATGCCGTCGTCCTGCATGGGGTTATACTATCACGTTTGGTGATTAAAATTAAGTGGCTTATGATAGAATGTGCAATTTTGTAATACAAAATTGCAGGCGGTGACAGATTAAATGTATGTTTTAATACAGCAGAAGTCACCGCCAGGGCTTGCCGATATTGGAAATAACAATTATATTAAACCATTATGTATGGATTTATTTTAAAGAAAAACTTTTGTGATGCGTGGGACAATTTGCTTTCTGTGGTTATCACTAATATACTGTTTTTGTTTACGGGGCTGGGGATTGTGCTGCTCAGTTCGTTTTTTACGAATAAGTGTTCGGAAAACATCACGGATGTAGTTTTTTACAGTGTTCAGATGGGGATTTTGCTGCTGGGGCTGATTGTGCTTTGCATTATTGCGTTTGCATATGGTGAAATTGCGGCAAAAATTGCGGATTTTAAGGGAATTGCTATTCTGGACTTTTTTAAGGCTGTTCCGGGTGTTATAAAGGATGCTGTTTTGTTTGCAATTCTTCTGGCGGCGATAATTTTTATTTCGGGCTACAGTCTGAATTACTATTTTATTCAGCAGCAGTCGATTTTTGGGCTGCTTGTTGGTGCAATGCTTTTCTGGATTGATATTTTTATTGTGCTTTCTTTGCAGTGGTTTATTCCGCTCCGAAGTACTATGCACAATAAGTTTGGAAAAACGCTCAAAAAGTGCTTTATCATCTTTTTTGATAATACCGGCTATTCAATTCTGCTGGCGCTCAACAACCTTGTGATGGTGGCTCTTTCGGTGCTGCTGATTGGTCTTACTCCATCTATTGGAGGCATTTCAATTGCAAAGCAGAATGCACTCAGAATCAGACTTTATAAATATGATTATCTTGAAGAGCATCCTGAATTGAAGACGAAAAAGGAAAGAAGGCAGATTCCGTGGGAAGAGCTGATTTATGAAGACAGGGAAACTCTGGGACCGAGAAAATTACGCAGTTTCCTGTTTCCGTGGAAGGATGATCAGCAGCAAAACTTATAGTTTGCCGCTGTTAAATGAAAAAGGCTGTCCGAAAGGGCAGCCTTTTGTGTTTTGTTGAAGATTGTCGTGTCAGGCACGACAATGACAGCTTATTTGCTCATCAAAAGAGTTTTTGAGTCGAGTGGAACTTTGCCTTCGCCGTTTTTGAGGACACCGAGGTAGATGTTGCCGCCGTTAGGGAAGATGTGAGTTACACTTGCGAATAAGTCGAGCTTTTCAACTGGGAGAGTTTCTTCAAGAAGAGGAGACTCGTTTGTAAGGCTGAACCAGGCTGTGATGTTTTCTTCAACAATGTAATCCTTGAAGCACTTAATGTTTTCAATAGGACGCTTATCAATATCAAGACCATCAACGATGATAGCATCAATATTAAGTCCACCTTCTTTTAATGCTTTAAGTGTTTTTACAACCTTTGGCAAAGTGAAGGTTTCGCGGTTGAAGTTCAAAATTATACGGTTACGAACTATATCTTCGCTGATTTCGCTGAGGTTGCTGAGGTTCTTTTTCTTAGCAATTTCAGCCATAACGCTTGTATACCAGGAAATTACGTTTGAAGAGTGCTGGTCAAATGAAACATGAACAACTGTTTTGCCTTTCAAAAGTTCATCAAGAGCAAACTGTACAAGTACAGAAGTTTTTCCGAGACCTTTTTTTGCAGAAACAAGACCCATTTCTCCAGCTTTGAGTGATGCAGTAGTAGCTTTGTCGAAATAACGAACAGGACTATACTCAAGTAAATCTTTCTTTTCCATACTAATTTCTCCTAAAAATCAGTAGAGGCAAAATGTAAAACAAAATGCCTGCTACTGTTTGTCATTATTTTGCAGCGGCTGCTTTTTCTGCTTTATATTTAGCCTGTAATTCATCAGATACGGCATTTGGAACTTTACCGTATTTAAGGAATTCCATTGTAAATTCTCCCTTACCCTGAGTTGAAGAACGGAGGATAGTTGAGAAACCGAACATTTCTGAAAGTGGAATTTCAGAGTTTACAGTTGAAGTATTATTTTCATCTGTTGAATCAATTATAACTCCACGTCGCTGATTTATCAAACCAAAAAGATTACCCTGATACTCAGTTGGTGCAGTCATCTGTACTTTCATGATTGGTTCAAGGATTACTGGCTTAGCCTTTGCATAACCTTCGCGGAAAGCGCCGATTGCAGCAGTCTGGAAAGCGATATCAGAAGAGTCTACCGGGTGATACTGACCATCGTTGATTGTAATCTTAACACCAACAATAGGAGCACCAATAAGTGAACCCTCTTTCATAGCCTTCTGGAAGCCCTTATCACAAGAAGGGATGTATTCGTTAGGAATAGCACCACCCTTAATCATATCTACGAACTCGTAGTCTTTGTCTGCCAAAGGCTCCATAAATCCAGCTACACGACCATACTGACCGGAACCACCAGTCTGTTTCTTATGTGTGTAGTTGAAGTCACCCTGAGAAGTAATAGATTCACGGTAAGCAACCTGTGGAGCACCTGTTACAACTTCGCACTTGTACTCACGCTTCATTCGTTCAACATAAACTGCAAGGTGAAGCTCACCCATACCCTTAATGATTGTCTGACCAGATTCAGCATCTGTATATGTCTGGAAGGTTGGGTCTTCCTTTGTAAAGCGGTTAAGAGCCTTAGACATCTGGATTGCAGCCTGCTTGTCTTTTGGTTCAATAGAAAGTGAGATTACAGGCTCTGGAACGTACATAGAAGCCATAGAATAGTTGATTCCAGGTGTTACGAATGTATCACCAGAAGCACAATCTACACCGAACAATGCAACGATATCACCGGCAGAACCTTCATTAATATCTTCCATCTGAGCAGCATTCATACGAACAAGACGTCCAACCTTGAACTTCTTGCGTGAACGAGTGTTGTAAAGCTCTTCACCTTTCTTAATTTTTCCCTGATAAACACGGGTATATGTAAGCTGACCGTACTGACCATCATCAAGCTTGAATGCAAGAGCAACACAAGGCTGGTTTTCGTCAGAAACGAGTTCAACTTCTGCTTCGTTGTTGTCGAGGTCGAGAGCAACGTTCTTAACTTCATTTGGAGCAGGAAGATAGCGCATAACAGCGTCCAGAACTGGCTGAATACCCTTGTTTACGTGAGCAGAACCGCAGAATACACCAACAAACTGCTCTGCAAGAGTTCCCTTACGGATAGCTGCAATGATTTTTTCCTGATCTATGTCCATATAACCTTTTTCCATGATTTCTTCCATCAAAGAATCATCGAACATAGAAGCTGCATCCAAAAGCTCT
>JAEEGJ010027423.1_pt1 | contig 11444 bp, 12 predicted proteins | sample 8958761 | NCBI WGS metagenome assembly JAEEGJ01 (sample SAMN16246546, study PRJNA631951) | gut metagenome | biome: gut microbiome; feature: rumen; material: RS-attached | host: Bos | place: Iran: Karaj | collected 2018-10
CTTCGGCTTCACGCTGCAGCCCGTAGCGCAGAGCGGCACGTCGGCGGAAACGGCCGGTCTGCTGTGCGCGCTCAACCCGCTGGTCGCCAGCGTGCTCGGCGTCGTCTTCCTGCACGAAGTGCTGTCCGCAAAGGCCATCCTGGGCGGACTGCTCGTCCTGGCAGGCATCCTCCTCTATTCCGTCAAAACAAAACCGGCAGAGTGACCTGCCGGCAGCATACGTGGGGACGGTTTCGCCGTCCTCATTCTTTTTCTTTTTTCAGCAGCATCTTCAGTCCGAAGAACACGATCAGCGCGCCGACGCACACGTTCAGGACGCCGGCAACAGACGGCGAGATGAAGGTCGAAAGGATCGTGCCGAGGATCGCGACGAACGTCATGAACAGCAGCGTCGCGGAAACGAGGCCGCACGAGAACACCAGCAGTTCTTTTTTACCGAATTCCTCCTCGATGATCTTCGTCGTCAGCACGCTGCCCCAGAACGCAATGGTCAGAGGGTTGGACAGGGTCAGCACGAGACCTTGGAGAAAGACGCTGGACGACGTGGGCTTAAGGTTCAGGCCCGGGATCAGATTGACCCCGAACACGCCCAGGATGATATTCAGCCCGAAGAGGATCAGAACGAGCGCGCCGATAACCTTGAAGACCTTCTTAACGCTCTCCTTCTCCATGATCCTGCTGACGCCTATGCTCGCCAGCGCGATGTAGAACGCGTCGACCAGGGCGATCGCCAGCACGAGCGACATCGCCACCCAGAACCCCGCGTTTTTCGCCGTATTGAATACCATCAGGCACATGGGGCCGATGGCGATCTGCAGCAGCATGCCGAACCGCAGGCCGCTGAAATACCGTTGGATCATTTTTCCACCTTAAACGTTGATCTCTTCCTTCAGGGTCGTCAGGTTGATGATCGTCGTTGTCGTGACCACGCCCGGGATCCCCTTCAGAAAGTCGGAAATGAACGATTCCAGCTCGTCCGTGTCGGCGACGAGCACCTTCAGCAGGTAATCGCTCTGTCCCGCCACGTGGTGGCATTCCAGAACGTGCCTGCTGCGCACGACCTCCGCCCGGAAGCGGTTGATATTCTCCGTCGTGTCCAGCGTGACCAGGATAAACACGAGCAATTTATAGCCCAGCGCCTTCCGGTTCACCTTCACCAGATATCCCTCGATGATGCCGCTGCGCTCCATCTTGCGGATGCGTTCCGCCGTCGCGGGAACCGACAGCGAGACCGCCTTGCTGATGTCGGATGCTGTCGCCCGCCCGTTTTTCTTCAGTTCTTCCAGGATCTTAAGATCGATATCGTCCATTTTGCCCTCTTATCTTTTTAAGAAATCATATACAGAAGGAGCAAACTATTCAATACAATCATTATAAATCAAAATCTTTTTAAGTTCATTCAGCTTATTCTTAAACATCTTGCGCGTCGCACGGCAAAGAAAAAGCGGGCCGCTCGCGCGGTCCGCTTTTCGATTGCAAATGTCCCATGGGGACTGTCCCCATGTGTACTTTTTTACATCTCGACGATCATGGCAGTGCCCATGCCGCCGCCGATGCACAGGGTGGCCAGACCCTTGTGAGCGCCTCTCTTCTTCATCTCATAGATGAGGGTGATGAGGATACGCGCGCCGGATGCGCCGATGGGGTGACCCAGAGCGATCGCGCCGCCGTTGACGTTCAGCTTTTCTTCGGGGATCTGCAGTTCTCTGCCGACTGCGACAGACTGCGCGGCGAACGCTTCGTTCGCTTCGAACAGATCGATGTCGTCCACGGTCAGACCGGCCTTGTCCAGCGCCTTCTTGGAAGCGGGGATGGGACCGACGCCCATGATGGAGGGATCGACGCCTGCGGAAGCGTAGGAAACGATCTTGCACAGCGGGGTGATGCCCAGCTCTGCGGCCTTTTCAGCGCTCATGACGACCAGAGCCGCCGCGGAGTCGTTGATGCCGGAAGCGTTGGCTGCGGTCACCTTGCCGTCCTTCTTGAAGGCGGGCTTCAGCTTGGCCATCTTCTCGAGGGAAGCGCCGAACTTGGGATATTCGTCGGTATCGAAGACGATGGGGTCGCCCTTCTTCTGGGGGATGACCACGGGAACGATCTCGTCCTTGAACTTGCCGGCCTTGATGGCGGCTTCGGCCTTCTGCTGGGACTTCAGGGAGAACTCGTCGAGTTCTTCTCTGGTGATGCCCCACTGATCGGCAACGTTCTCAGCGGTCATGCCCATGTGATACTGGTTGAAAGCGTCCCACAGACCGTCGTTGACCATGACGTCGACCATCTTCGTGTCGAACATTCTCGCGCCCCAGCGGGCAGCGGGCATGGCGTAGGGAGCCAGGGACATGGATTCGGTACCGCCTGCGATGACGATGTCAGCGTCGCCGGCCTTGATGATCTGGGCGGCGAGACCTACGCTGCGAAGACCGGAACCGCAGACCTTATTGATGGTCATTGCGGGAGTCTCCTTCGGGAGACCTGCTGCCAGGGAGACCTGACGTGCGACGTTCTGACCCAGGCCGGCCTGCAGTACGCAGCCGAATACGAGCTCGTCGACCTGTTCGGGCTTGATGCCAGCTCTCTTGACCGCCTCTTCGACAACCGTCTTACCGAGGGTAACAGCGGTGGTGTTCTTCAGGGTTCCGCCGAAGCTGCCGATGGGTGTTCTGGCTGCGCTGGCAATGACTACTTCTCTCATGTGATTTGTCCTCCTAAAAATATTAGAAATCTTTGAATTATGTGCCTTAACTAATTCATTTTATTACATCTAAGCCTACTTTTCAAGGCTTATGCCCCAGCTCCGCACGAGATCCATCATCTTCGCGTTCTCGTGCATCATCTGCACCGGCGTGACCGTGACCCAGCCGTCCTGCCAGGCGCTGACGTCCCAGGCGGGGTCGGGATCGTCGCGGTATTTCGCTATGGATTCGTACTCCCAGATCTCGCTGTCCCCTTCTTTGCGGAGGAACCGGATGCCGTCGGTGTAATCGCGGGGACCGATGGGGCAGACTTTGACGCCTTTCAGCTGATCCGCCGGGATGTCCGGCACGTTGACGGAAATGATCGTATCCCTGGGCACGTTGCCCTTCGCGGCTTTCACGACCCGGGGGATGAGGGACGGAAACGCCTCGAAATACAGGGCTTCGTGGCTGCACAGGGAGAAGGCGATAGACGGAATGCCCAGGAACAGGCCTTCCATGGCCGCCGAGATCGTGCCCGAATAGTGGATGTCGCGGCCCAGGTTCGAACCGTGGTTGACCCCGGTGCACACCATGTCGATGGGGATGCCTTTCGCGCGCAGGATCGAAACGCCGGTCTTGACGCAGTCCGCGGGCGTGCCGCTGCAGGCCCAGACGCCTTCGACGCGGTCGAAGCCTTCGGCGCTGTAAGGGGTCACGGTCTGCTCTTCGTGCAGGAAAAGCCCGTGACCCGCGCAGGAACGCTCCCGCGACGGGCCGAACACGTACACGTTCACGTCTTCCATGGACGCGAGCGCGTTGGCCAGGACCTTCAGTCCGTATTTGAAAACGCCGTCGTCGTTGCTGATGAGTATGTTCATAGAGTACCTCCGCAGAGTATTGTACCATACTTCGGGATTGAACATATGTTCTTTTTCCTGTATAATAGACCCATGCAGAACTTCGACGCCGTGATGGAAAAACTGAAGATCTTAACGGACGCCGCCAAGTACGACGTATCCTGCAGCAGCTCGGGCAGCGAGCGCCGCGGGCAGGACGGGCATCTGGGCAGCGCGGCCGCCATGGGCATCTGCCATTCCTGGACGTCGGACGGACGCTGCATCTCGCTGCTCAAGGTGCTGTACACCAACAAGTGCGTGTACGACTGCGCCTACTGCGTCAACCGCCGCAGCAACGAGACGCCCCGCGCCGCCTTTGCGCCGCGGGAACTGGCCGAGCTCACCATGGAGTTTTACCGCAGGAACTATATCGAAGGGTTGTTTTTAAGCTCCGCCGTGGACGGCAGCCCGGACAGGACGCTGGAGGAGATCTGCGAGTCGCTGCGCATGCTGCGGGAGGACTTCGGCTTCCTCGGCTACATCCACGCGAAGATCATCCCGGGCGGCAGTCCCGAGATCGTGCACCGCATCGGCATGCTGGCGGACCGCCTGAGCGTCAACATCGAGCTGCCCAGCCGGAAGAGTCTGGCCGCTCTGGCTCCCCAGAAGAACGCCGAAGGCATCCTGAAGCCCATGCGGCAGATCACGGACACCATGGAAGAGCAGCGGTCCCTGACGGGTGCCGGCAACAAGTATTCGAAATACCGCTACCGCCCGAAGCAGCTGCCGGAGAGCGGCATGGGCCTGATCGGCGAAGGCGCTGCGCGGCCCGAAAGCCGCTCCTATGCGACGGCCGGCCTCGTGTTCCGGGGGACGGGCAAGAATCTGACCCTGCGGCAGATCGACGCGAAGATGGCGGTCAAGGAGGAACGCTTCGCGCCTGCCGGCCAGACGACGCAGCTGATGGTGGGCGCTTCCGGAGAATCCGACCGGCAGATCCTGGCCCTGTCCCACGCGCTGTACAAGCAGTTTTTCATGAAAAGGGTCTATTTTTCGGCCTATATCCCGCTCATGGCCTCTCCCCTGCTGCCCGCTGTGGGCTCGGCCGTTCCGCTCACCCGGGAGCACCGGCTGTACCAGGCGGACTGGCTGATGCGCTTCTACGGCTTCGACGCGGGCGAGATCCTGGACGAAGCGCATCCGAACCTGGACCTGCAGCTGGACCCGAAGATCGCCTGGGCGCTGCGCCATCCCGAGTTCTTCCCCATGGAGATCAACCGGGCGAGCCCCGAGGAGATCCTGCGCATCCCCGGCGTCGGCACCCTCTCCGCCGCCCGCATCGTGCGCCAGCGCAGGATCGCGGCTCTGACGGTCGACGACCTGAAGCGCATGGGGGTCGTGCTGAAGCGGGCGAAATATTTCATCACCGTCGGCGGCCGCTATTACGGCGGACGGGTGCGGCAGGAAGACCTGCGCGAGCACATGATCCTGCAGTCCGGCGGCGAGCAGCTCGACCTGTTCGCGCAGACCGACGGGCGTCTTCTGGGTCAGCCGCAGCTGAAGATCGAATAACCATGGAATACCTCTACGACAACACGTTCGACGGGCTGCTCACCTGCTTCTACGAGCACGTCTACACGGAAAAGGCGGACAGCATCCTGCCGCTCCAAAAAGACGTGCAGCTCAGCCTGGGCAGGCAGACGCAGGTGCAGACAGACCTGGCGAAATCGGAAAAAGTGGCGAAGGCCATCGAAAAGAAGATCAGCCCCGCGGCGCTCCGCAGGGCTTACAACGCGTGGCTGACGGCCGAAGACGGCAAGGAGATGGACGTGCTCCGGTACGTGTTTTTAGGCTTCAAACTGGGCCGCGAAGTGGATCGCCTCCACGGCAGCGAGACCGTGCGCCGCATCGACGTGCTGAACCATAAAGTGTCCTGGGAAGCGGACCGCATCCTGGGCATCCTGCGCTTTTCGGTCATCCAAAGCCCGCAGGGCGAGGTGCTGTACGCGTCCCTCGCGCCGAACTGCGATCTCATCCAGACCATTATGCCCCACTTCCTGAACCGCTTCCGCGAAGAGCCGTTCATCATCCACGACGTGGGCAGAGAAAAAGCTGCCTTCGCGTCGGAAGGCAGCTGGGTCATGCGTTCTTTATCCAAGGATTTCTCGCCGCTGTACACGAAGGACGAGCAGCAGTATCAGGAGCTGTGGCGCGGCTATTTCCGCACGGCTGCGATCGACCAGCGCCGCAACCCGGCCCTGCAGAAGCAGTTCATTCCCACGCGGTACTGGCAGTACCTGATGGAGATGAAATAATACCGTTATTTTTTGCCGGCGACCTGGTACATGCGGTCGTCCTCGACGGCCGCGGTGACCCGCAGAACCCTGGCAAAGAGCTCCGCCAGGTCCGCTGCGGGCAGCAGGCCGTTGGACACGTACTGCGCGCCTCCGTGATGGTGCGCGTTGATCTCCGCGCGGCTGAAGCCGTGGGCGACCGTCAGAACGCCGCCCTCCTCGAGCAGGTCCGCCAGACGCCGCACGAGCCGTTCGGGATCCGGAAAGTGCGGAAACGCGTTGTAAAGCACGATGCAGTCGAATTTTCTGCCGAGATCCGCGGTTTCCACGTCTCCGCAGAGCACGGTCACGTTGGGCTGCCGCGCGAACTTCTCCCGCGCGATCTGCGCCATGGAAGGCGCGATATCGATCGCGGTCACGCCGGATACGCCGCGGGCGAGATAGTCCGGGATCAGCACGCCGGTGCCGCAGGCCACGTCTAACACGCTCTTTCCCGCGGAAACTTCCGCGTTGTCGAGGATCTTCGCGATCACGTCTTCTCTGCGGACCATGTCCGCGTCCCAATCCGGCGCGAGCCGGTCAAAAAATTCGATTACGTCGTTGGTTCGGATCATTGCTTACTGGAAAAAGGTCTCCGTATCGATCTTCTGGTATCCGCCGAAGCTGGAAGGCATGGCGGCGATCGCGTCAGCCAGGTCTTTGCCGAAGAACACCTGCGTCACCTCGTTCGTCTTCGCGGTCATGTCGATGTCCTCGAAGCGGTCGGGATAGACGGTCTTGGCGATGAACCAGGTGTTCAGCAGAGCGATCTCGTAGTTCGTATAGTAAGCATTATACGCCATTTCGAGATAAACTTCACCCTCGTTCCACGCTTTGCAGGCGTCGAACATGCCGGGATCTTCCGCGTAGAGCGGCTTGATGTTCTTCACGGCCGCCGCGTCCATGATGATGATGTCCATATCTTCGCCCAGCGCCGCGAACTTCTCCTCTTCGATGGGCTGGATGCCGTTGTTCTCCAGGTCGTTCACGACGTTTTTGACGTTCGCCACGTTGAAGGATACGTAGTTCTGCGCGGTCATCAGGTGGTTCGTCGTGCCCCAGTTGCCCAGGCCGCAGACGTAGACGGACGGCTTGTCCCCGTCCGCGATATCCGCCGTGCGCCCGGCGATCTCCGCTTTTTCACTCTCGACAAAACCGACGAGCGCTTCGGCTTTCTCTTCGCTGCAGAAGATCTTGCCCAGCATACGCATGGAGCCGGCGAAGCCTTCGTCGAACACGCCCATGGGGCCGGCTTTCAGCGTGACCACAGGAACGCCGAGCTGCTCCTGCAGCGCGTCTTCCTTCTCCACGTCCTCATATTCGGAAATGACGATGTCCGGGCCGCAGGCCAGGATCTTTTCCGCTTCCGCGGCCTGCGCGTTCGGGCCGCCTACGCCGCAGGACGGCAGATCCGTAAAGGTATCGCCGTAGGCCAGCATATAGGGGCGCGCCACGGAATCGAACATCTTCGGACGTTCTTCGAGCATCGTGTTGTCGATATCCTCCACGCCGCACAGCAGGGAAACGTCTCCGACGTAGCTGTACATGCGCAGCGCGCCGGCGCCGATGCAGATGACGTTCTTGTAGCTGCCCGGCGTGACCGCCACTTCGCGGCCGATCATGTCGGTGATGACGATCTCTTCCGCTGCTGCGGGTTCGCCGGTCGATTCTTCGGCAGGTTCGGGCGCGGGTTCGCTGCCCGCCGTGCAGGCTGCCATCGCAAAGACCATAACTGCTGCCAGCAGCAGCGCTAAGATTATCTTTGTCTTCATTCTTTTCCTCCGTTGATGATCACTCGTTTGCCTTCTATTTCCACGATGCGCACCTGCGCATCGAAAATCTCTCCGATCACGTCCTCCGTCACGGCTTCCGGACCGCCTGCATAGCGGATCTGGCCTTTCTTCATGAAGAAGAAGCGGTCGCCCAGCTCCAGCGCCTGATTCAGGTCGTGCAGGGACGTCAGGATGCTGATGCCCTTCTCCCGCGCCACGCGGCGCGCTTCCGAGAGGATCAGCTGCTCGTTCGCGATATCCAGATTGCCCGTGGGCTCGTCGAACACCAGCATGCGGGGCTCCTGCGCCAGAGCCCGGGCGATGGCGATCTTCTGCCGTTCGCCGCCGGACAGCTCCTCGACGCTGCGGTCCGCCAGGTCCTCCAGCTGCATCTCCCGCAGGATGCGGCGGGTCACCGCGCCGTCCTCTTCGCCGGGCTGCAGGCCGAAATACGACAGGCGTCCCGCGAGGATCGTGTCGTACACGGACAGCGCGCCGAACTGGATGTCCTGGGGCACGTAGGCGATGCGCCGCGCGCGTTCGCGGCGGCTCATGCGCAGCAGATCTTCGCCATCGAAGCGGATCTGGCCGCCCTGCGGCTTTTCGATGCCCAGGATCGTCTTGAACAGCGTGGTCTTGCCGGATCCGTTGCGGCCCAGCAGGATGCCGATCTCGCCGTCTTTCAGTTCCAGGTTTGCCCCGTCCAGCACGAGGGGGCTTCTGCGCGAATAGCGGAAGCGCAGGTCTTTGATCTCCAGCATCAGCTCCGCCCCCCTTTCTTCGAAAAGATGATGGCGAGGAAGAACGGGGCGCCCAGCAGCGACGTGATCGCGCCGACCGGAAGCGCCGAACCGTTGCCCATGCTGCGCGAAAGCGTGTCCGCCAGGAGCAGAAGCAGGCTGCCGGACAGCGCCGACGCCGGGATGGAGACGCGGTGGTCCTGCCCCAGCAGTCTCTTGGTCACGTGGGGGCAGATGATCCCGACGAAGCCGATGATGCCCAGGAACGACACGCACACCGCCGTGATGACGGAAGCCGTCAGCATGGAGGCGAAGCGCAGCAGATCCACGTGCACGCCCATGCTCTTCGCGGCGGCGTCACCGGACAGCAGCGCGTTGAATTTCCAGGCCATCAGCCCGAAGAACAGCAGTCCCAGGATCACGACGACGGCCATGATCAGGTCCGTGCGGTACGTGGCCCGGCCCAGGTCGCCGAACGTCCAGATGACCGCGGCGGAAAGCCCCACGTCCGTGGCGTAGAACTGCAGGATCGTCGTAGCGGCTGTCCATATGGATCCGATGGCAATGCCCGCCAGCACGACGACGCCGGGCTGAAACGAACGCAGCCGACACAGCCCAAGCACGAGCAGGATCGAAAGCGTGGAGAACAGGAACGCCACGACGGACGTGGCGTAGGGATTCGCCCCGACCGTGTAGCTGCTGACGTTGTTGCCCGTGGACAGGAATCCCCCCGCGAACGCGATGATGGACAGGTTGGCGCCGAACACCGCGGCGTTGGAGACGCCCAGCGTGGACGGCGACGCCATGGGGTTGTTCAGATTCGTCTGCATCACCAGGCCCGAGACCGACAGGCCCGCTCCCGCGATGACCGCCGCCAGCACCCGCGGGATGCGGATGTTCCAGAGGATGCGCATCTGGGTGGGGCTGCCCTTCCTGGCAAGCGCGGCGAAGCATTCTGCGACCGTCATGTGCGAGGAACCGACGAACAGGCACACAAAAGCCGCCGCCAGCACGGCAAGCGCCAGGGCAGCGACAGCCAGTCTTCTGTTTCTCGCTCTTCTCTCTGTCATAAAGTTCTTTTCCGGGAATAAGAAAAACCACGAAAGCATGCCAAAATGAATGGAGCAGCCTTCGTGGCTTTGTTTTTTTGCTCGGTCACCTTCGTGGTGACATTGTAATTATACTGGTTTTTCGGTAAAATTCAAGTATCGACCCGAACAGAAAGGACAGACGCCATGAAAGTCATCGTCATCGACGGCCAGGGCGGCAAAATGGGCCGCGCGCTGGTCGAACAGATCCTCAAACAGAACATCCCCTGCGAACTCATCGCCATCGGCACGAATTCCATGGCGACGGAAGCCATGCTCAAAGGCGGAGCCCCCGCAGCCGCCACCGGAGAGAACCCGGTGATCGTCAACGCGGCAAGAGCCGACGTCATCGCGGGACCCATGGGCATCATCGCGGCCAACGCCCTGCTGGGCGAGGTGACCCCGGCCATGGCTTTAGCCATCTCCGAAAGCGCTGCCTTAAAGGTGCTGATCCCGGTCAACCGCTGCGGCATCTTCGCCGCCGGCACCGAAGACAAGACGCCTTCGCAGTACATCGAGTCCGCCGTCCGCAGGATCGCAGAAGTCTGCAAATAAAAGTACACACGGGGACAGGTACAATGTGTCGTTTTTTGACACATTGTACCTGTCCCCGTGTGACATTAGACCAATCCGTTCTTCACGGCCCACAGGGCCGCGTTATAGTCTTTTCCCACAGATCCCCGGGCGGGCGCTTCCGAAAGCGGCCGCTCCGCGGTCTGTTTTTTTATGGTGTCGCACAGCCCCAGGAATACGGACTGGCGCGAATACTCGCCCAGACTTTCCAGCCCGAGCTTGACCGTCTTCCAGGACAGTCCCTTCGCCCAGATCTTCTTCAGATCGCCCTCGAGCTTGTTGGTGTTTTGCGCCTTGCGGCACTCTTCGATTTCCTTCGCCAGCGCGCTGCGGTACGACTGCTTCGAGTAGATGACCCCGGAATCCAGGCCGAACACTTCCCCTGCCCGCTCCGCCGCTGCCAGGTTGCGCTGGTCCATGGATCCCTTCATGAACGTGTACGTCTGTCCGTCGAACGCGCCGTAGATCTTCATGGTGTCCAGATACCCCATGCGCATGATGCGGCGGGTGTTGGCGGGGTCGAACACGACGAAAAGGCCGAGCTCATCCGACGGTTCGATCAGGGTCAGCCTGTCGCCGGCCGCCTCGATGTCGCCGCCCTGCATCATGCCGACCGCCTCCAGATTGACCGCGATGATGCGCTCCGCGCCTTTCTTCAGCGCCATGCTCACCGGCATGTAATCGTAGAACCCGCCGTCCAGATACTTGGTGCCGTCGATCTCGTAGGGTTTTACGACCGGGTAGCAGGAGCAGCTGGCCAGCACGTAGTCCATCAGTTTGCCCTGCGGAACGTCCTCCGTCCACAGGTACAGCGGCGTCCACGTCTCCGGGTCCATCGAGCCCTCTTCGTTCAGCCGCACGGTGCACAGACCGAAATCCGTGTCCGACGCGCGCACGTCTTCCTCCGGGAAGCCCTCTGCGAGGATGTCCTTGATCCCGGTAAAGCTGCCGCCGCCTTCCTGCAGCGCGCGGTCGAAGTCGAAGACCTCTTCCGTCTTCATGTCCAGCCACATGTCCCGGGCTTTTTCGTAGGCGCCGGACGCGACGATGTAGGCGTTCATGGCGCCGATGGACGTGCCGCACACGATATCGATCCGCACGCCCAGTTCGCGCAGCGCCTGCCAGACGCCCATCTCGTAGGCGCCTCGCGCCGCGCCGCCGGACAGGACGAGCGCCGTCTTCTCCTGCGGAGAAGGGATGTCCGCCTTTTCCTTGGCCCGCTGAGCCGCTTTTTTGGCGATTTGCGCGCTTTTTTTCGCGTCACCGAACAATTCCTTCGCTTTGTCTATTCTGCGATATTCAGGCATTCGCCCAGTACCTCCCCGATCGGGTCATGGATGACGAGATCCGCGCGGCTGTCCGCCGCCGTCTCGGATTTGTTGAGGATCACGAGCTTGTCGCCGGTGAAGTAATGCACGAAACCGGCC
>JAEEGJ010027424.1_pt1 | contig 11444 bp, 11 predicted proteins | sample 8958761 | NCBI WGS metagenome assembly JAEEGJ01 (sample SAMN16246546, study PRJNA631951) | gut metagenome | biome: gut microbiome; feature: rumen; material: RS-attached | host: Bos | place: Iran: Karaj | collected 2018-10
CTGAGGATACTAAGGGGCAGGATATTGCGCTCCCTAAACATGTTGACCCATCAAAATGGTATGAAGAGTTTTGGAATTAGGATTTGAGCAGGAATAAACAGGAAGGAACCGAAATTTAATGAGAAGCATTGAAGAAGAAAAGCAAGAGATAATCGAATGGCTGATGCATCCAAGTGAGCTTGGATGCAGGCCTAGAGACATAAAGTATACAAATCAGTTTAAGACTAAAGACGGAATTGAATGCATGATCTTTAAGTACAAGAAGTCCATGTTTTCGCCATGGCTTTTGGCAATTTCCAGCGATTCAGGAATCTTCAGCAGAATGCAAAGATATAACCCATCAACTGAAATAGAAGACGCCACTAAACTGGTGGAGTACCTTGCACAGTTTTGGAAGAATCAAGCAAATGAAGCGAAGGAAAGAGAAGAAAAAGCCAGGAACGCCGGGACTTTTGCAGGATTTGCGCTGCTTAAAGAAGCAACTTGGGATTCTTCTAAGTTTGAAGACGATTTTGATGACGAGTGGGGAATAATACTTGCCAGCGAGGCATCAGAAGACAATATGATAAAAGTGTACTCTGTTCCTGAATTTGGTGAAAAGGCCATACTTGCCGTAACTCTGGTTGAAGCGCCTGTACCAAACGGTGAGGCTGAGCAAAATGCGAAGTACAACTATATGTGGAGGGATGCTGTTCAGGTCACCGCTACCCACAAGGCTCATTTAATTGTAAGTGTTGTTGGAGCGTCCAATCCTAAGGCTGGAGGAGTCCTTTTTTCCATGGCATTATCTGCTATATGCAGAGACGACAACACTTTGGGCATATACTATAACAATGTTGTTGTTAAGCCTAATTACATTTTTGCAGGCGCTGAACTTCTTAAAACGCAGAATCTTCCGGTCCTTTCACTTGTGTGGCTTGGCATTTGCCAGTCTCCAAAGGGAATCAGTGCTTATACAACCGGTATGACTAATCTCGGAAAAGATGAGATTGAAATTGTAGACGTTAATAAAAAACCTAATGAAGTTCGTGACTTTTTGTTTAATATAGTTACATATGTGCTTGAAGACGATGTTATCCTTCATGACGGTGAAACTATAGGAGTAGATAATACTCAGCGCTTAGAAATCAAAAAGAGCGCAGGCGTCAATGTTGTGGGAGAAAGCTTGAAAATACTATTGTGAGTAAAAAAGTCTGAAGGAGAATTATCATGCTGAAGGATATGCTGGTAAGTACGGTAAAGCTTGGAAAAATAAATAGTGACATTCAAACTGCGGCAGAGGATAGTGTGATGCCGGAGGTGAAGCCTCTTCCCGAGAGGCTGCTTAAAGGAACAGACATCACAGAAAGGCTCAACACTGATATGGGAGAGCTGTATAAGCTTATGGACCTGCATCATACCCATACGGCGGAGGTTCTGCCAACTATGTTCGGCAAGATCAAGGATTCTTACATAGTTGTGGATAAGGCTGTATCAGACAGCTTTAGGATGGAGGAATAATGAGTAGAAGAGACGAGATACTTTCAGAGATGGGAACTCTGAACGGATATATTTCTGGCTATAACGACGATATTTCAGAGCTTGAAGCAGCCGCTACCTATATTCAGGAGAGGGATGGAAATATAGTAGAAATATCCGACTATCTGACTGAGTACGATGTCAGCAAGGACCAGCAGTGGCGCGGTTTTTTGAATGATAAGATGTCCGATGAAAGGGACGGCATCGTAGGTGCTATCGGAGGGTACAGAGGACAGGTTGGTAACTTCCTTCAGGCCATAGATGAAGCTATAGGCAAATTGAAAGAGAAGATAAGAAGCTGTCTTTCACGCCTTTCTGATCTTCAAAGCGAGCTTGATTCTTTGCCCCCGGACGATGAAGCAACTGCTTAAGCTAATTACTTTTTTGGAGAAAAATATGTTTAGACTTTGGGTAAAACTTATAGATAATAATCATCTTTTACGAGATACGGTGATCTGCGATGACACAGTAGACACCAGGACTCACAAGGTGATGAATTCCATAGAAAAGGCCTGCTACGAGCTTGATCTTTCCAAGCCCATCTGGCTTGATAACATCGTCAAGGACTTCCAGCTCCACAACAAATGCCGTTTCGGCAAGGATGCTTTTATGGAGGAAATCTCTTTTGACTACATGGAGATCCAGGTCTTGGAAGAAGATTATTATATTTCTTAATTTTTATATTAGATTTAAAACACAATTCCTTCACAAAGTGACTCTATACTTGGAATCATAATCGAAAGGAAGAGGTGATATACCATGTATGAACAGAATGATAATGAACTGAAAAACAATGGTGTGGGAAATGAACAAACTTCTTCAACAGAGGGACTTGGAAGGACCAATTCTTCTGCAAGTAGCGAACCTTACGTAAATAACTCCTATAACAGTAGTCCTAATCAGAACTACAGGGGGTACGATTACGGACAGAATCGTCAGACATATGTTGGTGGGACATATGCCGGACAGCAGCCGGTAACCTATGCTTCACAGCAGACAACCGGATACGGACAGCAGGCAGCAGGCACATACAGCGGCATGCAGCAGGCCAACCCTTACGACGGCAGCCAGTCCACCAGGACTTACGGCGGATACAGCAGAGTGGCACAGGATACTCACGAGGCACAGAATACTTCAGACAGTGTTTCTACATCAAGTGAGCCCAAGCCTGCATTTGGCGGATACACCAATGCTAATGTAACAACAAGCCCATTTAGCGGACCTTACGGCTACAGCAGTCAGACCGGTTCACAGACACAGAGCCAGACGCAGCCTCCCGTAAGAGATGCAGTAACAGGCCAGACCTACGGCACATATCAGTATGCCAATACTACAACAGTTAATCCTAATCAGGATTCCGAGCAGAAGCCTAAGAAGAACAACACCTGGAAGATCGTGGCAGCAGCTCTTGCAGCTGTAGCACTTCTTGGAGTCAGCATAGGATCTGCATATTACACTTACAACAAGATCACAGGAAACAATCAGGTTGCTCAGATCGAGCAAAAAGAGGCAGCTACTGAGGCGGAAGAGGTTCAGGAAGAGGCTCCTGCCAAGACTGTGACCAAGACAGATTCCAGCAATATCCAGACAACAACAGTAACAGGTCAGACGATGGCAGTGGTTACCGATGTTACCGAAGTGGTAAAAGAGGTTATGCCTGCCCTTGTTATGATTCATAACAACTATACAGTTTCCGGAAACTATTTCGGATACACTTATGAAGATGCAGCAACAGCTTCAGGAAGCGGAATCATTGTAGGACAGAACGATGCAGAGCTTCTTATCGCTACCAACTACCACGTTATCGAAGGTGCGGATACATTGGAAGTTATCTTTTCAGATGATTCAACAATTGAGGCGGTAGTTAAGGGTACAGCTTCAGATATGGACCTTGCGGTTATTGCAGTACCTCTTGAGACCATTTCATCAGGTACCCTTGATACCATCAAGATCGCAACACTGGGTGACAGTGATGCCCTTGCTCTTGGAGAGCCCTGCGTAGCCATCGGTAATGCCCTTGGCTATGGACAGTCAGTAACAACCGGTGTTATCTCAGCTCTTAATCGTGAGGTCGAGATTTCAGAGGGTGTTACACGTAGCTTTATCCAGACTGATGCAGCCATCAACCCCGGTAACTCAGGCGGAGCACTTCTTAATCTTCAGGGTGAAGTAATCGGAATCAACTCCAACAAGCTTGGCGGAGATACAATCGAAGGAATGGGTTATGCTATTCCTATTTCAGCAGCACAGCCTATCATTGAGAAGCTCATGAATGAGCAGACCAAGTTAAAAGTAGCAGAGAGCCAGAGAGGCTACATCGGAATCAGTGGTGTAAGTGTAAGCTCAGATGTTTCAGAGATCTATGGACTTCCCCAGGGCGTATACGTTGCCGAGACACAAAATGGCGGCGGAGCAGAGGTAGCAGGCATTCAGAAGGGTGATGTTATCACATCCTTTGACGGAGAAGAGATCACTTCCATGGAGGATCTCCAGAACAGACTTCAGTATTATGCTGCAGGAACCACTGTTACCATCACAGTTATGAGACAGAGTGGTAACGAGTATGTTGAGGAGACCTTTGATGTTACTCTCGGCGGAGCAAACAGTGGACAGTCAGGACAGGCCGAAGGCGACAGCAATGGAGCCAGCGGACACTATGACGGACAGCAGATGCCCGGCAAACCGGAAGACAAGAGCTCCGGCTCCGGCCACCAGCGCGGCGGAAATTAAATAGTATCCCGGTAATCCGGGTGCTAATAAGCGAAATGGATTTACTCAAAAAATACAACGAAGCATTGATGGTTTTCACGGTGTTAAGAGCCCATCAATGCTTCGTTTTCTTTTACCATAAATAATCGTCCTCGTCCAAACGCCTGAAAGTATAATAGTAAAGAGCATTGACGAACGGAGGACGTTCTTGGAGGGAACCTTCGAGAAGTTTCCCTCCGCCACTTGGGCATCCTCTCTGTAAGCTTTATCTCTGGGCGCTGCCCAGACCCGTCCTCGCCGGAAGGCAGGAGGGCCGGCGAAAAAGATGCCGCCCCCCGCAGGAATAGGATTTGTCCGTGTCATGATATCAAGGGCTTTCGCGGCATAAATCCTCGCGCGAGACAATACATGGCTCTCCCCGCCCAGCCTTTGGAGCTGCGGTTTATTCCACGGTCCCTTGACATCACTCCCGCTCCGGGAAGTAGCGTGGAAAATCGTTGAAAAGGTTTGATCTGTTGCTGATTCTGTACTAACCACACGCACAGAGCTCATAACAGTATTACTGCGTGTAGTGTTTTTCAGAAAACAACACGCAGAAAGAGCATTTATTCTTCTATGCGTGCATCGGTTAAGTTTATTGAACACGCGATTATACGAAGATGGTCAATGCGCGTGTAGTCCCTGGGTCAAAAATCAACTTTTCAACACGCAAAATGCAGTATTGATGTGATGTGCGTGTTGCTCTGCTGTTGAATGGTACACGCAGAATAGTAGCCTCTTTATTCTGGCGTGTTTATGGGGGTGAAAAATCAGGGAAATAGGATAAGATTGCAGGTTTCAAGCCGTTTTATCCTAGTAATTTCGTGAAAAAGTAGGATAAGATCTATGAGTTTTCAATGCTTTATCCTATGATTTTTGAAAAAGTGCGAGAGGACGATATTTCAATATTGTAATATCGATAAAACATAGGATAAGATGGACCATTCCGGTGTATCTTATCCTATTTTGCTCGCGGGAAGAGAGTTCAACGATACTTCGCCCCGCATTTTCTTTCCTGAGCGGGAATGAAGTCAAGGAACCGTGGAATAAACCGCAGCGCCAAAAGCTGGGCGGGGAGCCATATACTGCCCTGCGCGAGGATTTATGCCGCGAAAGTCCTTGACGGAATGGAGCGACCAACCCTTAGCCTCCGGGATGGCACCTCGAGTGCCATCCCTTGACTACAAAGGGGGACTTCCGGCTGTCATAGTATAGACGGGGAGCCAATCCCCTTTTGTATTGAATATTTACAGGATAATATGCTAGTATAGTATGAATGGAAAAATGATATTTTATCAAAAGAAGTAGGTTGGGAAAGAAATGGGTTTAGATTTTGATTCAACAGAAAAAGAGCTTGAAGCTTTAAAGAAGATTACAGAGAGGCAGAAGGAGCTTTTGGGAGGTCTTTACGGGGACTTCTTCAATACTGCGAAGGCCACTGTAAATAACGCCAAGAATTCATTGTCCGGCAACGGATTTAACTATGACGCCATCAAGAGAGAGGAGTCAGATAATAAGACAACTCTCGAGTTTGACGGTGACAAGACAGAGACACCTAAGAAGCCTGAAAAATATAAGTCCTCAGCAGTCAGCAGTGAGGATGCCATGGAGAAGGCCAACTCAGCACTGGATGAGGCCAAGGCTCTTATAGCAAACAAGCCTGCAGTAGCAACCTCCGGACCTAAGGAAGAGGAGAAGCCCCAGGAGCCACAGGAACCGGAAGAGGATCCCATGGAGACTTTGGATAAGCTCATCGGACTTGGTTCCATCAAGGATGACGTCAAGGAGCTTACCGCTTTTGTTAAGGTTCAGAAGCAGAGAAAAGAGCAGGGACTCAGATCAGTGCCTGTATCTCTTCACCTGGTATTTACAGGTAATCCCGGAACAGGTAAGACCACTGTTGCCAGAATCATCGCCAAGATCTACAAGCAGATCGGTGTTCTTTCCAAGGGACAGCTGGTGGAGGTTGACCGTTCAGGCCTGGTTGCAGGTTATGTTGGACAGACAGCCATCAAGACCACAGAGCAGATAAAGAAGGCCATGGGCGGCGTACTTTTCATAGATGAGGCATATTCCCTTGCCCAGAAGGATGATGCTTTCGGTCAGGAAGCCATCGATACCATCCTTAAGGCCATGGAGGACAACAGAGATGACTTTGTTGTTATCGTTGCCGGCTATACCAATCCTATGAAGAAGTTCATTGATTCCAACCCGGGTCTTAAGTCAAGATTTAATAAATATATTGAATTCTCTGATTACAACATCGACGAGCTGGAGCAGATCTTCTACATGAACTGCGACAAGTACGATTACAAGGTTGATGAGGATGTTAAGCACCAGATCAGAGCCCTTATCACAGCAAAGAAGATAGAGAACATCGACAACTTCGCCAACGCCCGTGAGGTTCGTAACCTCTTTGAGGAGATCATTACCAACCAGGCCCGCAGGATTTCAGGCCTTGAGAATCCTACCAATGAGGATATGATGACCATCACTCTGGATGATCTTTTTGACAAACTTGCCAAGACCGAAGAGAAATCCGAGGAGAAGGCTGAGGAAAAAACTGAGGAGAAGCCTGCTGAGGCAAAAGAAGAAGCTTCTGAGACAGAAAACAAGACTGAAGCAGCAGAAACAGAAGAAGTAAAAGAAGAAACCGAGAACAAATAAATAATAAAGGGCCTCGCCGGATGAATGATCATCTGCAGCGAGAGCCCTTTTCTTTTGCTAATAAAAAAATCATCTTTGAAAATGCTTCCCATAATTATTCCAGAAATAGTTATATTCCTCATTCCTTGCAAAAACAAAGGCGTAGTGGGAATTCCTTTTTTCCTGCTTGAGGCTGATAAGATAATCAGCCTGGTAGGGGGCTGAAAATTCCCCTTTATCATAGATCACGATCAGCGGCACCTCAAAAAAGCCGTTGTCTGTAGAAATTTCTTCATCTTCGGTGTCGATGAATCGCAGTGGAATCCTCACCAGCTCTGACATAAAGAAGTCCGATATGTCAGGAACTGCCTCATCCAGGGAGTTAAGATAGGTGCGGACCCACTCTTCACCCATGCCCGCTGCGGAGTACTGCTCAGCGGAATTGATGGTAGGCGAAAACATCGGAAGATTCACCTTCTTTCCATATACGAGTTTCTTTACGGTTTCAGGAGACAGGAAGAATTCCTCCGCTATCTCCATTATTGACCTGCCTGCGCTGTAGCGGCTGCAGATGGCAGCGTTTCGCTTGTTCAGCTTGTCACGGTAGCCTGAGGCTTCTCCCCAGCCCTTGGGCTTTTCTGTTTTGGGAATGTAGATCAGCTTCCCCTCAGCATATTTTTGCACTTCCTCCAAAAGCCTGGCAGGAAGAATGTCCTTGGCATTTTCGTATTTCATACTAGTCTCCGAAATCTTATCCGAATATTTTGTTCATGCGCTCCTCGAGAGCGTTGATGGACCTTACGATGGACTCGCAGGACTCGATATCATCGATGGATGCGTGCCATCTGAGGGTGGCGATTCCCTTGTAGTAAGCCATGCACAGGAAGCGCTCCTTGAAGTTCTTTATCTCGATGTTTCTTTTCTTAGCATACTCGTAGAGCTTCTCCGGAACAAGAAGATATGGCTTGTTGAGATCAAGAATGGCGAAATCCATCATGTAATCCATGATTCCGGCTCTTCCCCAGTCAGCGCAGTAGGTTTTGCCGTCCTCACCTACGATCATGTTGCAGAAAAAGGTATTGTTGTTGGCAAGGTATCTCTCGTCCTCGCAGAAAGGCGCATATTTAAGGGCTTTGTCCACGATGTCATAGTAGTAATCCTTCTGAAGGAAAGTGGTTCCGAACATCTTTGTCCAGTTCTTCCAGTAGCCGTCAACGGGCTCCTCCACAACATCTTTTCTGATGAACTCCTCGATGGAGCTCCAGGGAGCCTGGTTGTTCTCATCGAACTCGCCGTAGCCTGATACAGAAGAGATGTCGGTGGCAGCGATCTCGAAGATCATGTCAAAAAAGTTCTCATAGCATTTTTCAAATTCCTCGGGGCTCAGCTCGTTGGCACATCTGCCCTTGGGACTTAATTCGATTTTTTCCTTTGTAAGATTCTTTATAAAAATGTCTCTGTTCATTGTTCTGTCCTTCCTAAGTTGCTTGTTTCAATGGGTTTCTCTTGTGTAAAGCGCTTTTACATTTTTTATATTAGCAAGGGGCAAGGGCTTTTCAAATAGGTAAAACCATTATAACGGAACTTTACCTAATCTGATTTTATATAAAATTCATATCTGACGGTGGGCACTCCTATCAATTTTCCTACTGAATCAGCCGATAAAAGAAATGAAAGCTGTAACTATGTTATTTCGGGAACACAAGGAGGTGTTTTATGAAAATACAGCAAAACAGGGACGTCCGGAATACTTATGTAAATAATCAGAGCGATGTAAAGTCGGCGTCTAAATCAAATACCCAGAATAGTAAAGTAAACAATGAGGCAGGTTCTGCCAAGGTGGAGACCAAGGGCTGGTCCCCTATAGATACCAAGAGCTCTCTGGTTCCAAGGACCACAGAGTATGGCAGTACCATAGGCGATGTGCAGCTGTCCGACAAGGCTAAGGACTACCTTGATAAGCTCAAATCCAAATTCCATGGCATGGAGTTCATCACGGTAAGTAAGGATATGAAGAGCCAGGTCCAGCAAAATGCTGCGGCCTATGGCAACGCCAATAAGATGGTGGTTCTTATCGATGAAGAGAAGCTGGAGCGCATGGCCACCGATGAATCCTTCCGCAACAAATATGAGGGCATCATCGCCTCCTCCCAGGCCAAGATGCTCCAGGCAAAAATGGGCCTTTCCAGCAGCGGAATCGGGATTAAGAACTTTGGAATGTCGGTGGATTCCAACGGCAACGAGAGCTTTTTTGCTACCGTTAATAAATCCCAGGACCTTCAGAAGAAACGCATAGAGAAAAAAGCTGCGGAGAAGAAGCAGCATAAACTGGAGGAAAAGAGGAAAGCCGAGAAGAAGGCCCAGGAAGACCGCATTAATAAGGCAAAAGAGAAAAAGGCTGAAAAGACCAAGGATAAGGATGATATTGAGATCCCGGAGGACGAAGAGTATGAGATCATCGAGGCCAATTCCCTGGATGACCTTCTCTCCAAGGTTCAGACCTACTCCTACAACAGCGCAGCCTCAAGGGTCATGACAAATTCCGAGAAGATGATCGGCGGAAGTATAGATTTCAAGGGATAAAAAATTATGTTTTATAGAGGCACTTTATTTAAAAGTGAATAGCGACATTAGCGTGAAAGGACATTAATATTCAACAGGATTCTTAGCAGCGTTATACAGTTTTCTGTATAACGCTGACTCTTTCAGCAGTAAATCATGCGTGCCTACTGCCTCCACATTACCATCATTCATTACCACGATCTTGTTACAAAACTTGATCGACATAAGCCTGTGAGTAATGATGATCGCAGCTTTATTCAATAACTCTTTTTCAAACAAAGAGTATAGTTCATGTTCTGAAACAGGATCTATTGCGGAAGTTGGCTCATCAAGAATGACAAAATCTCTGTCTCTGAACAGCATTCGGGCAGTGGCTATTCTTTGCCATTCACCGCCGGATAGGTCAGTCCCACCAAATTCACGTGCGCACAATGTACCAAGGAGTTTGCTGGAGCTTTCATTATTCTTAAAGTGAACCTTATCCAGAAGAGTAGTCACCACATCTCTCGTATCAGAGCTTTCATCGACCTTATCGATATCTCCTAAGACCACATTGTTAAGGACAGGTTCCTTGTACTTGCCAAAATCCTGGAATAGCACACTAACCTCCGAGGGATCTGTATGATCAACAGGATGGCCGTTCATAGCAAGTTCGCCGCGCTCAGGGACATACAACCCCGCAAGAATACTAATGAACTTGATAACAAGTCCGACAAGTTCAAGAGTTTTGAAAGGAAGTATTTTATCATATATTATTACTCAAAATTATTAATGGATTCTTCTAATGCCAAGAATCTGTCAAAATCACTTTGGAATAGGCGGTCTTGAATAATCCTGTATTTTTCATATTCGGTCTCGGCATGTAATTTTGCTTCCTCTGCGCTAATTTTTCCGGGACCAGTTAATATTTCATTTCCGTTGAATTCAAGAAAACCGTCAAGTCTTTTTGCCCAATCTTCCATGCTCATAGGAATATGTCGCTGAGCCTGTAACTCTGCATAGTCAAGGTAGAGAGAAACAATTCGCTCCAGATAATTCATTTCTTCTTCAGATAAGTAATTTTTTGCAATGGTGACATCTGCTTTAAGAATCTTACCGTCAGGAGCATTTTCCCAAGTGGTTAAGCCCATATGCTCTTTATCCGCATCGGCTCGTTCCACTATAAGTTCAGCGGCTGTATGCCTATGAACTGCATAATGCATTTTGTTCTGCACTGTCTTAAAGAAAAGCTGCGTAGTCTTTGCATTCTTATCATAATCAAAGGAAGTTGCGTAAATATCAGTGACCTTCTGGTAGAATTTTCTTTCTGAAAGTCTGATTTCCCGAATCTGTTGAAGCTGTCTTTCAAAGAACTCATCTGTAAATTTATGGCCCTTTTTCAAACGTTCAGAATCCATTGTCCAGCCCTGTATTGTGTAGTCCTTCACAATCTGACCAGCCCATTTGCGGAAACGTACAGCGCGGTCATTATTTACTTTGAATCCTACGGCTATTATCATTTGCAAATTATAATGGATGACTTCCCTATTAACGCTACGATTGCCCTCTTGTTGAACTATTAAGAATTTCTTAATAGTTGCTTCTTCAGTTAATTCGCTATCATCATATATTTTTTTAATATGCTGATTGATAGCTGCAATAGTGACGTCATACAGTGATGCCATCATCTTCTGCGTCAGCCATATGTTTTCATCCTCATAGCGCATTTCAAAGCTTTCAGGCGAATCACCTGTGGATGCAATATATGTTAGATATTCTGCGGCTGATGAAACAACCGGTAAGACTTTCTTTTTTGCCATTATTTTTAAACCCCTTTTATAGCAATATCTCCAAAAATGAATCTTTGAATGACAGTCTTTATATCACCATTGTACTATATGAGAGTGCTTCAATAGAGATTCTCTCAACAGAAATATCTTCATGATCAGCATTTTCCTGCACTACCTGTTGCAGCATTTCTTCATAGCGTT
>JAEEGJ010027425.1_pt1 | contig 11443 bp, 4 predicted proteins | sample 8958761 | NCBI WGS metagenome assembly JAEEGJ01 (sample SAMN16246546, study PRJNA631951) | gut metagenome | biome: gut microbiome; feature: rumen; material: RS-attached | host: Bos | place: Iran: Karaj | collected 2018-10
TGCGCCAGTTAGAGAAAGATAAACTGCAACTGGAAAAGGTGGTACAGGAACGTACGGCAGAGGTTGTGAAACAGAAAGACGAGATTCAGGAGAAGTCAGAAAGTCTGGAGAAAGCCCTCGACGATCTGCACAGTGCCCAGAATCAGTTGATCCGTCAGGAGAAGATGGCCACAGTCGGTAAACTGACACAAGGCCTGATCGACCGTATCCTCAACCCGCTCAACTATATCAATAACTTCTCGAAACTGTCTCAAGGTCTTGTCAAAGACATTGAGGCCAATATTGAGGATGAGAAAGACAACATGAGCGAAGATAATTATGAAGATACCATAGATGTCTTAGGCATGCTGGATGGCAATCTGCAGAAGGTCGGTGAGCATGGTGTGAACACCACCCGCACCCTGAAAGCGATGGAGGAAATGCTGAAAGACAGAACCGGTGGTATGGTCGAAATGGATCTGACTAGCGTCCTCAAACAAGATGAAGAGATGGTCGGAAAATACTATGCGGAAGAGATTGCCCAATATCATATTGCTACGAAATTCAACTATCCGGAATCAGGCGTGATGGTGAAAGGAAATCCCGATCAGTTGAGCAAGACCTTCATGAGCATCATCGGAAATGCCATCTATGCCATCGTCAAGAAAGCACAGCGCAAACCTTACGAGGCTGTCTTATCACTGGATGCAACGGTTGCCGATGGTACGGTCAGCATCGTGATCCGAGATAATGGTATCGGTATTGAAGAGAAGATCATTGATAAGGTCTTCGATCCCTTCTTCACCACGAAGACCACAGGTGAGGCCTCTGGTATCGGCCTCTATCTGAGCCACGATGTCGTCCAGAACTATGGTGGTAATATCACCGTGGAGTCTGTCAAAGATGAATATACTCAGTTTACGATTACGTTGCCCACAATAACAGAATAACTTATGGAACAAGAAATCAATCAACTTAGGGAACAACTGCAGAAGCAAGAGAAACTGGCTTCTCTGGGAATCCTCAGTGCAGGAATAGCCCACGAGATTCAGAATCCGCTTAACTTCGTCATCAATTTCAGTAAGATGTCTGACAAACTGCTGAAAGACCTGACGGAGATTGTGGAAGACAACGAAGACAAGATTCCAGAAGAGGATCGTGAAGACCTGGAGGATATTGTTGCCGACCTCAAAGAGAACATGGAGAAGATTGTGGAGCACGGTGAGCGCGCCATCAGCATCATCCGTGGCATCCTGCTTGTCTCGCGCGGTAAGGAGAACGAGTACCTCCCGACAGATGTCTGCAAGTTGGCGAAAGAATATGTCTGGTTAAGCTATCATGCCATGCGTGCCAATCATAAGGGTTTTAACGTCAGCATCCATGAGCAATATGAGGAAGGCATCCCCCAGATGATGGTCATCCCACAGGATCTGAGTCGCGCCATTCTCAATATCGTGAACAATGCGCTCTATTCACTATGGGATAAATCGCAGAGTGCACCCGCTGATTACAAGCCCGAGATCACCATCAGTGTCAGCCAACAGGAGAACAACTGCGTCATTACCATCACCGATAATGGAAAAGGCATGACCGACGAGGTAAAGCAGAGGATTTTTGAGAACTTCTTCACCACGAAGCCCGTCGGCGAAGGTACTGGTCTTGGTATGAGTATTGTGCGCGACATCATTGAGAATAAGCATCAAGGCAAGATCACCTTCGAATCAGAGGAGGGCCAAGGTGCCAGTTTCACATTCACAATACCCATCACAAAATAATAAATGCCACAACCAACCACTGCGAAGTTCATCCTCAGGCTTTTGGATTCATTCAAGACGAATGAAGACAAGATTGCTGTCGTTGACCAGAATGGCCAACGACAGACCACATATAAAGACCTCTTCACGATGGCTTGCAGAGTGGCTGGTTACTTACAGCAGAAAAACTATCCGCCTCACTCATTCATAGGCATCTGTCTGCCGACTTCAATGGAGTATCTGGCTTCACAAATCGGTATTTGGTTAGCAGGACATGCCATCGTCCCGATGGGCGACAAATATCCCAAAGACCGCATTGACTATATCATGCATCATTGCGAATCTCCATTATTGATTAATGAAGATGTCATTCAGGCAATAATGAAGACAGAACCTGCAAAAAGTTATGTACTTCCGAATGAGGAAGATATCAATGCGCTTTTCTATACATCAGGTAGTACAGGAGCCCCCAAAGGTGTGATCCATAATTTCCGTTCACTGAGTCTTCCTATCCCTTTGGAAAAGTTTCTGGCGGAGCAAGACCTTCATGTCATGGGAGCGACTATGCCATTCTTTTTTATTGCAAGCCGTACCATTTTCTGCATCTTTTTCCGTGGGGGACATGTCTATCTCGTTGAACCAGAAATTGTCAAGGACATCCATCTATTGGAAAACTATCTGGCATTACACCACATAGAGTTTACATTCCTGACACCATCTGTACTAGCCAACTTCCAAAGTAAGTCTTCCGACCTCAAACTGGTGATGTCTGCTGCCGAACGTCTATCTAACATCTATTTCAAGGATTTCAAACTGATAAACCATTACGGTCAGACGGAGACCTGCGGTGCAGGTGCATCTTTCGTAGTAGATAAGCCATATGATATTACGCCAATCGGAAAGCCTGGATATCACGTAAAATACTGTATCATGGACGAGGATGGTAACGAAGTGCCACAGGGCGAAGAAGGCGAATTCTGTCTGAAAGGAAATCTGACTGTAGGCTACTATAAGGACCCAATAAGCACAGAGAAACTTTACAAGTACGGATGGCTTCATACAGGGGACATCGTCCGCGAATTACCAGACGGGAATCTTGTATATGTTGAGCGTAAAGACTTAATGGTAAAAATCAACGGCCAACGTGTTGAACCAGGTGAAGTTGAAACGATTATAAAACAGGTTAACGGTGTCAAGAATGCTATCGTCAAAGGCTTTTCAACTAAAGACAGACAATTTTTGTGTGCCTATTACATCGCTAACGACAACATTTCGGAAGAAACGATCCGTGAGTATTTGCACTCCAAGCTGCCAGCTTATATGGTTCCTGCCTATTATGTGAAGATGGATAGTTTTCCTCTCCTTCCAAGTGGGAAGACTGACCGTAAAGCACTGCTTGCGCCTTCCGGTAAGACAAAAGGTATCGTTCGGCCGCCATACGCAGAACCAACAAATACAGTTGAGTGTCAACTTTGTGAAGCCTTTGAAAAGGCACTATCCTTAGACCATGTTGGTATTGATGATGATTTCTTTGAACTTGGTGGCGACAGTATCAGGGTGATGGAAGTGCAGACGCTATGTCCGGAACTGACGCTTTCTTCCCAAATGATCTATACGAATCGCACGCCAAAGAAAATTGCCAATGCCTGCGCACATACAGAACAGGTCAGCTACGCTCTGCAGAAGGACTATCCACTTAGTCAGACCCAATTAGGCATTTACGTGGAGTGTATGTCACGTCAGGGTGAAGTGGTTTACAACAACGGTATGTTGTTCCGAATGAATCCGGCCGTTGATGAAGACCAGCTTTCTAGGGCATGCGAGACAGTAGTGGAAGCCCATCCCTACATCAAGACTCGATTGTTTGTCGATAGCCAAGGGAATCCACGACAATTGAGAAATGACGATGAAATTTACCATCAAAGCGTGGAAACTTTGACTCAACAGGCATTCGAAAAGCTGAAGCCTGAACTGATTCGTCCTTTCGATTTGCTCAACGACCGCCTCTTCCGCTTCCGTATTCTGAAGACCCCAGAAGTACTCTATTTGTTCATTGATTTCCACCATATCATATTTGATGGAATGTCTTTCAACATTTTCCTTCAAGACTTAAAGGATGCTTACGAGCAACTACCCGTCAAAAAAGAAGAATTCACTGGTTTTGAAGTTGCTTTAGAAGAAGGGTCACTACGTAAGACTGATGCATACACTTCTGCCCAGAAGTGGTACAAGGAGCAATTTGAAACCATAAAGGTTTCTTCTCTTCCTATGCCAGAAAAACAGGATTCACATATCACCTATGGACAAGAGTATCTTGAACTTTCTGTTGACTACAATCAATTGCAAGATGCAGCCGAGTATTTTGGAGTCACTCCCAACGTACTGACGACAACAGTATTCGGTTATCTGCTAGGTGTAAACACACATGCTCAGGAGTCGCTATTTGCAACGATCTTTTCAGGGCGACAGAATTTGAAAACCCAACGGACTGTAGCCATGCTCGTTAAGACATTGCCAGTCTATACCAAATGGGATCAGAATACGACTGTCAGAGAGTTGCTCCAGACCACCAAGCAACAGTTAATGGGCAGTATGAGTAACAGTCTATTCTCTTTTGCGGAAGTCAAGGCCATGAACAATGCGATCAACAGCCATATCCTGTTTGCTTACCAAGGCGATTTGATGTCAAGTGACAATGATCTGTTCACCTATCAGCCCCTGATGGAGAATGCCACAGGAGAGGAATTGGCTTTTGAGATCTTGCGCAGCAATACAAAACTGATCTTACATACAGAATACCATAGCAACCAATACACCCAGTCCTTCATCCGAAGACTGATGCAGTGTTATAATGCGATTCTTGAGGGTTTCCTCCATTCTGAATCCGAAGACATACATCTCCGCGAGCTACCAATCCTGACGGATGATGAACAGCAGGCCATCTTGGCATTAGGAACAGGCGATCAGTTAGACTATGACCGTTCCGAGACGATCGTAGATCTATTCCATCGTCAGGCAACACTGAGACCAGACAACATTGCCGTTGTTGACGAAGTATCAGAAATAACTTATGCCGAACTCGACCGCAGGTCAGACTTATTGGCCACAGCACTCAGAAAGGCCGGTGTCAGCACGGATACCTTTGTAGCCATCATGCTGCCCAGGCGCAAAGAGTTCCTCATCGCGGTATTCGCTGTATTTAAAGCAGGTGGAGCATATATCCCGCTTGACAGTGACTTACCAAAAGAACGTCTCGCCTATATGCTGGACGATTCTGAGGCACACATATTAATCACCACCAGTACCTTGTTGAAAGATTGTCAGACAGAGCAATATTATCCAAGAGAGAAACATTTGCTCATAGATGATTTTGATTTCAATGAGCCATCGGATTATCCTGTCAATTTTGCGCATCCATCAGGACTCGCCTACATGATTTATACGTCGGGAACGACAGGTAAGCCCAAAGGGGTGACCATCACACATGAAGCCATGATGAATTTCATCATCTGGCTAAAAAAAACAGAAGAGCTGAAAGCGGGTGAGCAATGTGCTATACATACCAACTTCGTCTTCGACGGTTCTTTGTTCGACCTTTATCCCCCGCTGATCTCAGGTGCCACCCTGCATGTCTTGTCATCCTCCTTACGGATGGACCTTCATGGCATGTATCGCTATTTTATAGATCATCACATCGTCGGTCTGCTTTTAACCACACAAATAGGTATGATGATGATGAACGATTATGAACTGCCACTACGGTTCCTAATGGTTGGTGGTGAAAAGCTGACCACTTTCCGGGTTCCGTCGGCAATGAAACTTTATAATTGTTATGGTCCTACAGAGTTCTCCGTATGCTCGTGTTTCTATCAAATAGACAGTCAAAGACAATATAACAATATCCCTATCGGACGACCTGCGCCTAATACATTATCCGTCATTGTAGACAATCTAGGTTGTCTTGTACCCCGTGGGACAGTTGGTGAACTCTGTCTCATAGGCCGTCAGATGTCCAGCGGCTATTGGAAACAAGATGAATTAACAAAGGAATTTTTTGTTGACTGTTCTTTCCTAAACGGCCAAAAGATGTATCGCACTGGCGATCTCGTCCGTTGGAACGAGGAAAACTTACTTGAATATATTGGCCGTATTGATAATCAGGTTAAATTACATGGTTACCGGATAGAATTGGCGGAAATAGAGAGCAAGATGAGTCATTGTCCCGGTGTGGTTTCCGCTGCCGTTGATGTAGTTAAACAGGGAAACATCGAGTTTATAGTTGGCTATTATACGTCAGAAGACAACAAAGAGCTGCCAGCTATTCAAGAAACACTGATAGCAGAGTTGCCGAATTATATGGTGCCCAGTCAATTGATAAGAATAGACGAGATGCCATTAACGCCAAACGGAAAAATAGATAAGAAAGCCTTATTGTCTGATGAATTGATGAGTGGATTCAACATAGGCGAACATATACTTCCAGCCAACGAGAATGAGAAAAAGTTGTTTAAGATCGTCAAGGAGTTTCTTGAAAGAAAGGATTTCGGTGTCACTGACGATTTGTCATTATTGGGTTTGACCTCACTCTCTGCCATCAAGCTGGCCGAGTTGGCAAATCGTGAAGGTCTTAATATCAAGGTCAATGATATTCTGAGATGTAAGTCCATCAGAGACATTCTGATCATCGAGCAGTCTATCGGCAAGTGGGAGAATGGGTATGACCCCAGTAAGCCTGTCGTCGTGTTGATACAAGGATTTACCTATTATAAAAAGTTGGAATCGCTCATCAGCAAACTGTGCCAGCACTACTCCGTCTTTGTCGTTGAACCCATCGATGACCACTATCAAGCGATATTCAATGAAGAGATTTTTAGTTGCAACGATGTGGCGGATTTCTATCTCGACTATCTGGAGGCCTGCATGCGACCCAACGTGAGTGTAGGGATGTTTATCGGACATAGTTTTGGTGGCGAATTGGCCTATCGTTGTGCCGTACGCTGGCACAAGAAGACAGGCGCTATGCCTAAAGTCTGTATGCTTGACTCGTTTGCCCATGTCGCTAACATCGCCAAAGAGATGCCTATACCTGTAATAGAAAGCCCGACACCTGATGAAGCTGCCGACATCGAAGAAATCAAAGAATGGAATCGTCATTTGCGACAAATGCAGGCGTTGAAAGACGATTGCGACCTGCCTACCTATGAGGGCGATGTCCTCTATTTCAAGGCAGAAGATTTGTCCATGCAACTGAAGACCATTCAAATTGATGTGCAAGCGCTGGCCCAGAAGAAACAGGCGGATTTGAACAGTTGGAGCACGCTGGCTCCTCACATTAGCATCTATCCCGTCGCAGCTGGTCATCTGACTATGCTGGATAAACAGTTCTGTAACGACTATCTATCAAAAATCGACAATATTGTATGACCCCTAATTCCTGATTGAATATGAAAAGGTATTGGAATATTATATTAGCAGTATGCATGATGTGGATGCCAGTCATGGTATCAGCCCAAGAGAAGCAAAACCAACGTCAAGTCTATGAAAAGGCAGAAGAAGCCTATCACATTGGACAACTTGACCAGGCCATAGAGTTATTGGAGGATCATCTCAATGATTTTTCCGGCAATCTGCGTCAAAGCGCACTTCGATTGGTTTCTATCTGTTATCTTGCGCAAGATGACAAAGAAACTTCTGAGAAATATGCTCGTTTGCTGCTGAGCATCAATCCGTATTATACATCTGTACAGGATCCCATCCGCTTCGAGGATATGATTGCCTTGCTCAAGTCGGGTCGAAGCTCGACTGTGACGACGGCTTCAAGCCAGGCTGAGAGTATCAACGAGGCGCCTGTACCAGTCACCGTCATTACCCGTGAGATGATTGACCAGCTCAGTAACAACAAGAGTTTAGGACAGATCCTGGCTACCTATGTGCCTGGTCTGAACGAAGTCTCTGCCTGGCCCATTTCAAACATAGCCATGCATGGTGTCTATACGTCCAGTCAAGAAAAGATTCTGATCATGGAGAATGGTCATCGTCTGAATTTGCGAACAACCAATAATAGCAAGCCCGACTACGCCATCAGTACCGAAAAAATCGATCACATCGAGGTGCTGCGCGGACCCGCCTCATCACTGTATGGTAACGTGGCATTGACCGCTGTGGTGAATATCATCACCAAAAACGGTCGCGATGTGAATGGCGTCAAGGGTAAGTATGGCTATGGTTCGTATGGTACTCACCGTGCCGACTTTATTGCAGGTACGACCCTACTGGATGCCGACGTCATGGCATGGGCCTCTATCTATACGTCTCAAGGCAAGAAAGTTGATATTCCAAGAGAGTCCGACTATTCTATGACCCAGCACGACGGCTATGCTTATGTTGGTGGCTATAAAGAGAAGCCATCCTATGACATTGGCTGCACCTTGAAATTGAAGGACTTCAACTTCATGTTCAATATGAAAAATGGCAAACAGGTGCCACAGTATTCCTGGTATGCACAAACTTACGACTATGACGCTTTTCGTACGATGGCTGGAGTTAAGCCTGGATATACCGTCAATGAAAAGCATCTGGAGTTAGGCTATACCAAGCAACTTGGTAAAGTCAATCTGAACGTTTCTGCTTATGGCGACTGGTATAGCGTACAAAACTACCAACCAGTTTCCGACTCGATAATACTTAACCAATATAACAATGATGGTGACGTCATCTATATTGATGGCAAGCCCCAGACGAAATTGTATAAAGGCTTGATGCAATTTATTGATTATCAAGAATACACGATTGGCGCTATGACTAAGGCCGATGCCAACTATACGCTTGGAAGCATGAAAGGTAATCTACTTGTGGGCGCGCAATTCGAATACTTCAAACTGTCAAACAATGACTACACTATGGGCGAGGACTATACTAAGATTGTATATACTTTACCTGAAGAAAAGAACTATATACGCATAGGTAGCGAGGAAATTTATTCTGCTTTTATTCAGGGTAAGCACTATTTTACGTCACAATTCATTCTCAATGCCGGCCTGCGATTTGACAATAAGAGTCGTGCCAACGGAAAAAATGTCTCCGCTTTATCACCCCGTGTGGCTCTGATCTACTTCCCCAATGAGAAATTCAGTACGAAACTGTCTTATTCACGCGCCTTTGTCGATGCACCGTATTATACACGCAATAACACGTCTAACGGTTACCGAGGTAGTGAGGACCTCATGCCAGAATACATGAACGCTATCCAGCTTGACTTCATGGGAAGGATAGACAACTGGCATCTCATTTACGACGTTAACCTTTTCTACAACCATTTGTCGGACATCGTCGTCAATAACCCGAGTCCAGATCCAGAGGCGCCTAAGTTTATCAACTCGGGTAGCCTGAAAGTGGCTGGTGCGGAGGCCGAACTGGGTTTCAGTATTCCATCCTTCAGGGTTGATGCCAACATGACTTATTTGCACCCTTTGGAAGCAGAAGAGTACTACTACACCGACCACCAGATCTACAGCATTCCGGCATTCACCGCCAACCTGACCTGCAGCAAGCGCCTCGTGAACAGCAAGAATCATCTGCTGTGGTTATCAGCTGGCTTGAAGTTCACCTCTAAGACCCTGAACAAAGCTAATAGCCGTGTAAAAGGCAGTGAAGATTTTGAACTCAGTGGTAATGCCCTCGTTGACTTGGGTCTCAAATATTCCTATCGTAATGCCATCCAGCTGTCGCTTGATTGTGATAATGTATTTGACAGATTCTATTACATCGGAGGTTCGTTCTACGTACCCTATCGGGCACAGGGACGCACTCTGATGGCAACCGTCTCCTTCAAGCTTTAAAATAACATGAAAGGTCAAGAAGAGGGTAAGAAGAAAGACTACCTCATTGCCAAGGCCCTCCATCAGTTTATGTGGGCATCGATCCTGGCGTCGGTAGCTTCTCAGATAGCAATAACTACTGATGCCATTGTGGTCAGCCAGTTCATAGGTCCTGAGGCCATCTCTGCCGTCAATCTGACGATGCCGGTCGTTATCTTCTTCAATTTCTTGATGATGCTCTTCGGTATGGGCGGCTCCGTGCTGGTGGCCAGGTCACTTGGTGAGCGTGATGCGCAGACTACTAACAAGATTTTCTCTTCTACACTGATTGGCCTTATTATCGTTGGTGTGTTCTTCTCTGCGCTACTACTGATCTTCAGTCCCCAGGTGGCCAGTTTCATTACCAACGATACGCCTGTCGTCTATACGTTGTCGCTCCGTTATCTGCGTATCATGCTGCTGGGTACCACCACCACGATTCTCTTCATGACTATCACGAACTTCATCAAGACTGATGGCAATCCTCAGCTGGTCATGAAAGCTGTGCTGGTCAGTAGTGTCGTCAACCTGATTCTCGACATTCTTTTCATTGCTGTCCTGAAGACTGGCATCGAAGGTTCAGCCTGGGCATCTATTATCGGTAGCGTGACGGCCTTATTGCTCTGTTCCCGTCATTTCCGGAGTGCCAACAATTCCTATCATTGGCAACTGGAGTTCAAACAGTGCCACCAGTATATCCAGAAGGGTGTCATGATGGGATTCCCGATGGGTATCAACACCCTGCTGTTAGGTATCAGCATTTATGCCATCAATAATATTATCCTCAGCAACCTGGGTACCGACGGTATCTTTGCATGGGCCATCTGCTTCCAGTTGTTTATCATCTTACAGATGGTGTTGAGCGGCATTGCGACCTCGATCTATTCCATTGGCGGACTGTTGATAGGCGAAAAAGACATTGTAGGTCTGCGTCTGCTCACAAACAAGGTAATGAAATACATCTGCCTGAGTCTGTTAGTCCTCACCCTGTTTGTCTTAATAACACCCGAGAGCATCGGGTGGCTCTTTGCCAGTAAGAACATTCAGTCAGAGGACATGTTTCATAATGCCTTGCGCATCTATGCCCTGCTTCTGATTCCCTACGCCATCGCTGTCGTCTATCGGATCCTCTATCAGATCTTAGGCTATTGGTTGCTAAGCGTGGTCATGAGTATCGTTCAGATGGGTGGCATGATCCTGTTTGTGGGATTGCTGGCATGGATAAGGCCAGAATGGCTGTGGTGGGGATTCCCCGTTTCCGGTTTGGTCCTGCTGGCCGTTTATTGGGTTGCCACATGTGTGATCCATCATCGGAATCCTGATGCTCAGGTGATGACACTGCTCCCCCAGGCTGCTGATGCCCAGTCGTTGAACTTCTCGGTCAAGTATCAGAATGAAGATGTACAGCAGGCACTCGAGAACATTTCCACGTTCTTGGAATCCTGCGACATCGAACCTGTCACCTCGTTCCAGATCAACCTCTGCTGCGAGGAACTGATGTACAACATCGTCACCTATGCCGTCAATAAAGATGCCGACAAGCATCTGTTCGACGTGCATGTCGTTTGCCACAAAGAGACGGTGTCCGTACTGATCAAAGACGATGGAAAGCCTTTTAATCCCATCCTGAAAACCGTCTCCTTTAATGAAGATGGCGACGGACTCGGACTCGCTTTGGTGAATACGATGGCTGACATCAAATATAAGTTCATGTACAACCAGAATGTGGTGTTCCTGACATTCAAACGGGAGCAAACAATGTAAGGGAATGGCATTCACGATTTAAAAAATGCAAAAATAAGGCGAATTTGCAAGATTTTGCTATTTCTACTTTGCAATTTAAGAAAAAAGTAG
>JAEEGJ010027428.1_pt1 | contig 11442 bp, 5 predicted proteins | sample 8958761 | NCBI WGS metagenome assembly JAEEGJ01 (sample SAMN16246546, study PRJNA631951) | gut metagenome | biome: gut microbiome; feature: rumen; material: RS-attached | host: Bos | place: Iran: Karaj | collected 2018-10
ACTCTCTCCATGTTGGCGACATAACCCTCGCTATAAACGACCGGCAAGGGGGATTATGGATTGGAACCCGCTCCAGCGGCATCTATTATCAGCCTCCTCATAGGGCAAAGCCTGAAATCCATACGGGCAATGACCCGCTGATTGGCATGGCACGCAGCGCAAGCCTGCGAAGTGGACAAACTACTTTTGTACTGGAAATGCCTGACGGACGACAGTTGCGTTGCGATAATCTTTGCCATTTGGGTTACTACTTGCCAGAACAGCAAACCAACATTTCACTGAACGACAAGTTTCCTGCCTTGAACAAATACCGCCATATGGTAGGTGCCTGCCCATTGGACGCAGATTGGGTGGCTGTATATACGCAGAACGGCATGTTCATGCTCAACACGAAAACAGATACACTGGCTTCTTTTACTTATGCCAATGAGATAGAAAGATACAGCAGCAAATACAACTGCATGTTGAAAGACAAAGATGGAATGCTGTGGATAGGAACTCAGAATGGACTCTTCGTTACCAATCCGTCAAAACCATCCATCACTCGTGTTAGCGGACTGTCCAATGACTGTGTACGCAGCTTGGTCTTGGATGACAAAGGACATGTGTGGGCAGGCACTTCTTATGGAGTTTCACGCGTCACACCAACTGTTGTCAATTTAGGAACAGACGATGGCATACCTGCAATATCAATGATGGACAGGGCCGCATGCCTGACTGACGAAGGGCGTCTGGTATTCGCTGTAGGGGGTGGAATGGCAGTTGCCTTCAAGCCTGACGAATTAATAGGCAGCGAGAAGCCGTTGGCTGTGGTACTCACACGCATTGAAATCAATGGGGAAAATGTCCAAAAGCTGCCTAAATCACTCACCCATACCCAAAATTACCTCACGTTCCATTTTTCCACGCTCAACTATGCCAACCCGTCCCATGACCGTTACCGCTACCGCTTGGTAGGACTGGAGCATGAATGGAACACTTGCAACGACGGAAGCGGACAATGCATTGCCAGCTACAAGGCGCTGCCACCAGGCAACTACTCCTTCGAGGTGCAGGCTGCCACGGCATCCGGAGAATGGGGGCCTGTGACAAAGTTGGCATTCGTCATCAGCCACCCTTGGTGGCTCACATGGTGGGCAAAAATGCTATACTGCTGTCTGGTGTTGGCTATTGCAGGAAGGCTCATTGCGTTATACCTGAAGAAAAAGAAAGCAAAGATGGAGCATGAGAACGATCAGCGTGTGAACCGCCTGTTCGAACTACGCGAGGAAGCCCGCCATCAGTTTGCAGAGTCTGCCAATATCGCACCCGACAAGATTACCATCAATGCCGAGGAGGAAAAGATGGTGTCACAGATGCTGAAAGCCATAGAGTCTCATATTGATGACGAGCAATATAATGCTGACCAGTTGGCACGAGATATCGCCATGAGCCGCGCCTCACTTTACAAGAAGATGCAAACAATCCTGGGCATCACACCTACAGACTTCATACGCAACGTCCGTCTGAAGCGAGCCGCCCAATTGCTGGCCGACACCCAACTCTCCATCAATGAGATTGCCAGCCGTGTCGGTTTCGTCACAGCCCGCAACTTCTCTTCCCAATTCAAAAAGATGTTCGGGGTCACTCCTTCAGAGTACAGGGACCCCCCAAAGAATCTTGAATAAACAGATAAACTCCACCTTTTTCAAATACCATCCTCAAGTCGTCTTGTGGATGACCTCGCCATTGCAGATGTTGCAATCACCGATCTTTCACTTTTGTCTGTCGTTGTCTGGAGAATTTGTTGTTATTGATGATTTTGTATTCGTCGAGTGGCCTATACCCCCGTTCTGACATCAGTTCGTCCCAATTACTGGGGAGTTCGATTTTGACGGTTGAATAACCTCCACCCGGCATGGTCTGCACCTTGTTGCGCGCCGCATCGCCAGTAATGAGAAACTGTGTCATGCCCTTCTGCATGGTTTTTGACGAGTTTATAAGTGCTCCCACTCCAGTAATGAGAAACTGTGTCATGCCCTTCTGCATGGTGGGAATGGTCTCGATGGTGGCACAAAGCGACTCGCAGACATAGGAGGGGCTGCGATGTTGATAACATCGTGGAGGGTACCCCTTTTAGCCTTCACCTTGATGATAGCTGAACCGACGCACGAACAAGAGCAGAGTCAAACTTGTTTGAACTATGCCGCGTGAGAAGGAGGAAGACGAAGTCAAAGCAAGACCGAGGAAAAGGATGTCATGGTGAAGGTGGTGGTGAATTTGATCAATCAGAAGAATCTTTAGGGGAACCGAGTGTCGAGAATTCGTGCCACAGTTGAACATATCTGCATTAACCAAGACAAGCTACAATGAAGAAACTGCTTGGAATATTGTTGCTGTCATTTCCGATGCTGATGCAAGCGCAGCCACGGAAAGCCATCGTGAGTGGTGTAAGTTGGTACGACCATCGGGGCGAGACAGTCTCGGCCCATGGCGCCAACATCATTCGCGATGGAGGACGCTACTATCTGTTTGGCGAGTACAAGACCGACTCGGCCAATGTGTTCACCGGATTCAGTTGTTATTCGTCGGATAATCTTGTAGACTGGCGCTTCGAGAGCATCGCCTTTAAGCAACAGACTGATGGCCGCATGGGACCCAACCGCGTGGGTGAGCGTCCCAAGGTGCTCCGCTGCCCTGCAACAGGCGAATACGTGATGCTGATGCACACCGACGATATGCGGTATAAAGACCCATGCACCTGCTATGCCACAAGCAACACCATCACCGGCCCCTACAAGTTTCAAGGGCCAATACTCTACAAAGGACAGCCCATCAAGCGTTGGGACATCGGCTCTTTTGCCGATGACGATGGCCATGCATATCTGTTGGTGCACCATGGTGGTATATATCGTCTCGCCCCCGACTTCCATTCTCTCGACTCCTGTCTGATGAACGGTTTGAAAGGTGCGGGCGAGAGTCCCGCCATGTTGAAGAAAGACGGCGTGTACTATTGGATGTCGAGCCACACCACCTCTTGGGAGCGCAACGACAACATGTACTGGACTTCGCGCTCGCTCGCCGGACCGTGGGAATACCGAGGAGAGTTCTGCCCCAAGGGGTCGCTCACATGGAACAGCCAGTGCTCGTTTGTGTTGCCTCTGGAGAACGGCACGTTCATGTATATGGGCGACCGCTGGTCGTTCCCCCGTCAACGCAGTGCCGCCACCTATGTGTGGCAGCCCCTCACGGTGAGCGACGGCACATTGGGCATTCCCGAATACCAAGAGGCGTGGAGTCCAGAGACGATGCAACCCGTCATAGTCAAAGGCAAGAAAATTGGCAAGAAGTGGCAGTCGCAGACCATCGGTGAGATTCTCACCATTCCCTTCAAAGGCAGTCGCATCGCCATCTATGGTACGACCGACAACCAAAGCGGCTATGCCGACATCACCATCCACGACAAGCGAGGCCGCGAGGTGTTCCGTGGCACAATTGATTTTTACAGCCTTGTTCCCGCCACAGGCATCCGTTTTCTCTCTCCTATGCTACCAAGAGGGAAGTACACGCTGGAGGTGAGAGTATCGGAAATGAAGCCCAACTGGACCGACAAACGCCGCACCCAATATGGCAGCAAGGGGCATAAGGTTGAGGTGAACGATATAATATTTCTATAACTAATTCCTTGTTATCACATTTTCATTGGAAAGAAACTGTCGCCAAAAGGATACGTTATTACCATGGTCGAAAGCACAGCCTCCGCACCATGGAGCGACAAAAAGCCAGAGAGCATTGTCGTGTTGCATGTTTTCCCAAGAAGGTACGCTGTTGCATTCAGGCAGAGCCGTCATCTTATTGGGATGAGCTTGCCGCAGTCTTTGGAAGTCAGCACTTTGTGATATGTGCGTGGTATTGTTGTCAGGGTAGCCATCACGGGCTACGATATCCACGTATTCGTCGCCAGGATACCAGTCGTCGTCACCCATTTCCGATGTCCATACCCAGATGAGATTGTGGATGCCTGCTTCACGGAAATAGTTGAACATATAGCGATAGAGTTGCTTGTAGGCTTCACCGTCTTCGGCACCCCACCAGAACCATTTACCTGAGGCTTCGTGAAGTGGTCGCCATATGATGGGGATACCCTGACTCTGATAATAGAGCAACAAATTTGCCACCCCCTCCAACTTCCGTTGGAAAATATTGTTTTCGAGCGTCCTCTCTGTGGCACACCTCGAAGGCAAGATATGACATGGCCTTTCACTGTGTATGTAGAACCCCTCCCAATCAGGATCATGCTCGACAAAGGCATTGGTCGGCATGTGTATATGCCACATGAATGAGACAATGCCGCCGGCTTGGTGCCATAGTTTGGCTGTCGGGGTTCGATAGTTGATCCACGATTGATCAAAATGTTGGAAATCAAAAACGTTAATTTTGGGATATTTGCCTCCCGCTTCGTGAATACGTTCTGCATCGTTGATGTTGTAGTTCCATTCGGCCTGGCAACCAGAAATGACCTTTTTCCCCCACACCTCGTTTCGAAGGTAGTGATATAACTCTCGGGTTGCCTCATTGGCCTCGGAATCCACTGGGTTCTCGTCTATTTGGGCGTTGATAGTGTTTGTCAATGCTATCAATATGATGATGCATAACATTTTTTTCATTTCAGTTCTTTCCGGACTATGACCCGGCCTCCTTCTAAATTGATTTTGACAATGTTAATTCCTGGTTGTGGCAGATTGAGTCGCACGCCAGAGGTGTTGTAATACTCCACAGATAGAATGCGGGATGCCAAAATGGACTGCTCGTCGATGCATGTTGGCACCACATTGCCTTGTTTGTCTGTGAGGTTGACACTGCCAATGGCCACAGTCTGCGCCTTCTCCGAAATGATGTTGAGGCTGCTCACATTTTTGTGGGTTGTGTTCAATAGTAATTTGCACTGAGTGCCGCCCTTGATGATATTCTGCCGCTTCACACCCTTCTCATCATAGAGCAACTGCACCGTCAGCATCTCGGAGGCAGGCTGAAGCAGTTCGATGACAACACTGCCATAACCGCTTAAATCAACCTTTTCCGGCCAATACCAACCCGCCCCACCATAGGCCTTCAGTCCAACAACACATGACTTACCTTGAGTAGCCCCGCTCAGCAACATGTTTTTCCAATCGAAAAGGTCTTCAGCCATCGTGGTGTATTCACCATCATTGCTCTTGAGTTTGACCGCAGTGAGCGTGAAGTTAACCCCTTTGACATGAATACCTTGCTTGATTCTATTGACATCTTGCGCTGTAATAACCATTTCGAAGTCGCCGTTGATGTCCTTGTGCTCAAGTCCGTCAAAACAAGTCCAACTTGATCCCCATGACAATTGCAATTGTGCACCAGCAGAGGCTTGTATGCTCAAGTGCAAGACATCATCGGCATTGACCTTGTTCAGTTTGCTGCCCTCAATGTTGAGCACGTCGCTCCAACTGGTAAACTTCTTCGAGCCCTGCCAGACCGTTGTTTCGGTGGCACCGGCTTTTATTACAACCAATAACAGCAGTGCCGATAGGAATGATTTCATTTTCATTTTCTTGATAATTGCTTACAAATTCACTGTCATCTCCACGCCTGTGTATTCCATGGTCTTGCCTTCGGAGACATTCTGGCCAGGCAGCAAGATGGTGAACCGACGCTGTTGCAGCATTCCGGGGAACCGGCCCTTGCAAGGACTGATGGTGAGCGTTCGCTTGCTTTCGTCCCAACTGAAGGTAATCTCGGAGTACAGTCCCCGTTCATAATTGTAGTTGTCGCCCTCGTCCTCATAGAGGACAAAAGAGGCATCCGCACCAGGATAAACACGTATCTCAAGGTTGTCCCATGACTTCTCTTCCACATACTGCATCTCCTCGCCCAAAGGCAGGATGCTGCCGGCACGGATGAACATCGGCACGCGGTCGAGTTGTGTCTGCAAGGTTACGTTCTGACCGCCCTTCATGCGTTTCCCCGTCCAGAAGTCGTACCAATCGGTGCCCTTCGGCAGATACTTTGTAGTTGTCTTCGGCTCGTTCCAATCTACGTTTGACATTCTGTTATCCTTCTTCACGTCCTTCTTGTCCCAACCCGACATCGCATCCTCACGTATGATTTGTTCCTCTGTATATTGTGGGTCGAGGATGGGGGTGGCAAGGATGCTCCGACCAAACATAAACTCGTCTGTTATATTCCATACTCGTTTGTCATGGGCAAAATCGCTGAACAAAGGACGCATATAGCTTCCGCCCGAAGAGGTCACCTGCCATGCCGTACTATAGAGATAGGGAATCAAACGGTAGCGTAGGCGAATCTGCTTCTCAATGGCATCATATACCGTCTCGCCCTTTCTACCGAATTGCCAGATTTCGCGGGGCGCATCGGCACCGTGGCTGCGGAAGACCGGACAGAACAGGCCATACTGCATCCATCGGATAAAGAGTTCTTGGTATTGTGGGTTTTTCGGAGCAGAATTGGCGCCCATTGTGTTATACCACCCACAGAAGAAGCCGCCGATGTCTGTGTTGAAGTTGGGACATCCCGTCAACGAGTAACTCAATCCGGCAGGTACCTGTTTGCGCAGCATTTCCCACGAGGAGGTTACGTCGCCGCTCCATAAGCCTGAACCGTAGTGCTGCTGTCCGGCGAAGGCAGAACGCGTCATGATGAACACACGCTTCTCGTCAGATTCCTTGCGCTGCGACTGATAAACACCGCGTACAGTCTCCAGGGGGAAAGCGTTACGTAGCGAGCGCCATGTCCCGTTTATGCCTGCCTTATGGTCATAGTCGTCCTCTGTAGGATTGAAGAAGTCCGGGTCGGTAGAGTCCATCCACCAGGCATCGGTGCCTTTGTCGAAAAGAGTCTTCAGGTTCTGCCAATAAATGTCTCTGGCTTCTGGCGAGAAGGCATCGTAGACGCGGACGCCGGAAGGATAGTCCATGCGCGGAGGCCAGAAGTTGAGACCGCTCTGCGGCCATGTCTCGAAATCAAAGAGCAGCCCTTTCTCATCGAGCTGGCGGTATGCCTTTGTCCGTGGACCGAAACTGGCCCAGATGGAAATCATGAAGTGGGCGTTCTTCTTGTGTATGTCACTAATCATCTGTTCACCGTTGGCATACTCCTCCGTGAGGAAGTCCATGGCGTTCCACAGATAGTTCGAACCCCAATACTGCCAGTCCTGGATGATGCCGTCGAGGGGCACCTGCAGTTCACGATACCTGTCAACCACGCCGAGCACCTCGGCTGCACTCTTGTAACGCTCCTTGCACTGCCAGAAGCCAAACGTCCAAAGCGGGAACATGGGCACCTCTCCCGATAGTTGGCGCATCTGTGCTATCACCCCATCAGCAGAACCGCCATACATGAAATAATAGTCTATACAGTCGCCGACTTCTGAAGAAAACGACATGCCTTTTACAGCATCATCATCGAACTGTGTACGTGAATAGTTGTCCCAGTAGAGTCCCCAACCTTTGATTGACTGTAGCACGTTCTGGAAGTCTTCGAGATTTGATTGTTCCATCAACTTGTGCTCGCCTCGGCGATTCATCTTGCCATTTTGAATGGTGCCCAGACCATAGATGGCCTCATCTTTATCAAGGGCAAAAGCCTGTGTTACGCTATATTTTCCTGCATCGGGCCCTGTGGTCCGTGGTTCTAAGATGGCATCCCCTTTTTCTCGCAAAAGTGTTTTCCCCTTAGCCAAGAACGTCAGTGCTCCCGTCCGTGGGTCAACCTTCACTGAAAGTACGCTGCTGCTTAGGGTGTTGCCATTACGAGTGACCTTCACGTCCTCGGGTTTCGCTATCACCACCAGGCTTTGTTTCTCATAAGTGTGACCATTGAGCGACTTCACCACCCGCACCGTCTGCGGTGTATAAAACTCCACCGAAACCTTTGTCTTCCCTATTTCAAACACAACAGGTTCAGCAGATAAAAACGTCGAGCACATGGCTGACAAGACAGAGAGCAGTATTCTTTTTTTGTACATTTCAATTGCAGAATAGATTATTTGATTACAAATTTCTTGTGATTCTTGATATATATGCCATGAGGCAGATGGTGGCAGGGATTGTTGGAAACCTTCCGACCCGTAAGGTCGTAGATGGCTGACGAGGAAGGATGAGGCTGTGAAAAACTGGTTGGCAATATGCCATCTGCCACTTCGTCTGTCAAAAGATAAAGCCGGAAATTGTCTATCTTGAACCATGTCTCATTAGGAGCCCCTTCCGTGGAGACACCAATTGTGATCGGGGCATTGTCGGTCGGTTGGTCAAAACAGACGGCAATGGTCTGCATGGGGTATGTGTCTCCCATTCCTGCCGTGCTCAACTGGTCGGCGAAGTAACCTTTCTGCTCTCCTGCAAAGACATGTTGCTTGCCCAGGCGGATGGTGGTGGCCGAACGGTTGCTGGCCTGCATATCGACCGTCAGCATATAGCGTCCCTTGGGCAGATTGGTAAGGGTCTGGCTGATGGTGGGTGTCATCGTAGCCGTACCGTCCCACACACCAAAGATATAGTTTCCGTCGGTAGCCTGTGGGTCGCCATTGCCACCCCCATAGTTCACGCCCCACCAGGTAGTCTCGCTCTCCACTGCCCATCCCTGAGGAGCCTCTTTCGTCAAGCCACGCCCGTCGGCCTCGAAACTCGGGTTGACGATGTGGCCGGTCTTTTCATCAGCCTGTGGTTCGACCTCTGTTTCTTCTGCCAGACTCACTGTCAACTCTTTTCCATCGTAACTAACAATATGATCATAGACGGTGGAAGGAGAGTCGCCATAACCTTTCTTTGATGACACACGGACGATTCGGAATGTACGTTGCTGCAACATGCCAGGGTAGGTTCCTTTCCGTTCTCCGATGGTGAGTGTTTGCTTCGCCTCATCCCATATGAAAGGAATCTCGCTACTATTGCCCTGCTGGTAGCCATAGCCATCAAACTCATCCTCATAAAGTGTGAACTGTCCGTCGGCTCCTGCATAGACACGGATTTCCAGGTTGTCCCATTTCTTTTCGGTGCTATACTGCACTTCCGGGCCTATGGGCAGGATGCTGCCGGCAGGAATGTACAGAGGCATAATGTCTTGTGGAGTAGTCCGATAGATGGACTTGCCGCCATGATATACCTTTCCTGTCCAGAAATCGTACCAAACACCATTGTTAGGCAAATAGACATGGCGTCCAGCAGCTCCATCGGTCACGACTGGTGCCACGAGGAAGTTGCGGCCGAGCATGTACTGGTCGGCTATCCCCACACACTTTGCATCGTCCTCAAAGGCTATGGGCATGGCCTGCATGAAGGTTTTGTCGGAGCTCACCACCTGATGGGCTGTGCTGTAAAGATAGGGCAACAAGCGATAGCGCAGGCGAATGTAGCGCAGGACATTGTCGTAGTCTCCCTGAGCGTCGTTCTCTTGTCCAAACTGCCAAATCTCGCGTGGTGTCTGGTCGCCATGGAAGCGCATCATGGGGCAGAAACACGAGAATTGTGTCCAACGGTCGTAGAGCGCGCGCCAGCTGGCATCACCCACCCCACCATAACTGCCGATGAAGAATGCTCCTGTGTCACTGTTCCAATAGGGCAAACCCGAAACGCTGAGGTTGCAAGCTGCGGGAATCTGGGCTGCCAGCGTCTGCCAACTCGAGGTGATGTCGGCACTCCATACAAAGGCTCCCGTGCGCTGCATACCGGCAAAAGCGGAGCGGGTGAGGATGCTCACGCGCTTGTTCGACAAGCCGTTTTCTGCGCGGTGGTTGTCGTAGACACCTTCCACATGACAGAGAGGGAAGGCATTGCGCAGGGAGCGGAAGGTGCGTCCGCCGAAGCCCGTCACATAGTCGTAGTCTGTCGTCTTGTTGCTGAAGTCATCGGGTTCGGACGAGTCGAGCCAGATGGCGTCGACACCCTTGCTCATCAGTCCTTCATAAAGGTAATCCCAATAGCGGGTTCGCGTGTTGGCGTCATAGACATCATAGGGGCGTGTGGCCACGCTGGTGGGATAACTCTGAATGGGGATGAGGCGGCCAGCCTCGCCAAACTCCTTGTATTGCTTGGTGGCAGGACCGAAGTCTGGCCATACGCTGATCATCAATTTGGCATTCATGGCATGCACCTCGTCTATCATGCGCTGATAGTCGCTGTATTTCGGATTGAGAAACTCCATGGCGTTCCAGTGGTTGTCGTCGCCCCAGTACTGCCAGTCCTGCACCACGCAGTCGAGGGGCACGCCAAGTTGGCGGTATTTAGCCACCACGTCGATGACTTCTTGGGTGCTTTGATAGCGCTGCTTGCTCTGGTAAAGGCCGAAGTTCCACAATGGAGGCAACTGTGTGCCGCCGGTCATCTGCCGCCATGAGTGAAGGACGCCATCAGCCGATTCGCCCACGAGCACATAGTAGTCGATGGCCTGCCCCGTGGAGGAGAAGACGGTCTCGTCGGCGGTGTCGCTGAACGTGGTGGGAGAGTAGTTGTCCCAATAGAGGGCGTAACGCTTGGAGGAATAGAAATATGGTATGTAGATGCTCCTGTTGTCCTGTATCATCGTGGTGTTGAGGCCACGCATGGAGAGACGGCCGTTCTGCAACTGTCCCATACCGTAGATTTGCTCGTCGGCATCAAGTGCAAACACCTGTTTCAACAGATAGGAGGCATTGGGGCCGTCGGCCTTGGCTGCGATATCTGCCAGTTTTTCTTTGATGAGCAGTTCGCCCGTGGAACGATAGACACTGACCGTGGCTTCTGCCACGTTGTAAGTCATCTTGATTTTGGCGGTGGAGAGTGTCACGATGTTTTCGGTGGCAGATTGGCTGATGCCAACACCTTGTTCCGAAAGAGCAGTGACCACCAGGCTTCGCTCAACCTTGTCCTCATTCCCCACATATTTTGTGATGCGCAGCGTACTGTCGTTGAAAAAGCGCACCCTTACGGTGAGGTCATCCCAATGGGCCAGCAGTCCGTCAGAGGTCAGTTCGTAACTGGCAGTGCGGCTCTGCGACTTGTATTCTTCCATGGCCTGTCGCAAACGATTGATGGCATCTGGCACAGCAGAGTAGTTCTCCACCGAGATGGCATCAAGTACCGCTTGTGCCTCTTCGATGGCCGTCTGCAGACGAGCCTTCACCTCGTCAGAGGCGGGGCGCTGCTCCAACAATTGACGGGCTTTGTCTATCTCATTCGACAGTGCTGTCCGCATCTCCTCTGCCATTGCTTCATGAGTGATTCCCAGCACAGGCATCAGTGTTGGGTATTTGTCGCTGACAGCCATGTTGCTGTAGTAGCCCACGTCGCTCACCGTGCCAGTCATGCCCGTGGCCGTCAGTCCCATAGCCAGGATAAAGCCCGTGCCATTGGAGTTGAGCACCTGCCGCTCGCCCATGTTGCTAAACCATGAGAACAGCTCGTTGCCATTCAACAGGTTCCAGACAAAGATTTGTTGCCC
>JAEEGJ010027432.1_pt1 | contig 11441 bp, 11 predicted proteins | sample 8958761 | NCBI WGS metagenome assembly JAEEGJ01 (sample SAMN16246546, study PRJNA631951) | gut metagenome | biome: gut microbiome; feature: rumen; material: RS-attached | host: Bos | place: Iran: Karaj | collected 2018-10
GTCCATAAATACATAACAGACAAAAGAATGTAAAAATCGAATCACACTGTCCCCACACAGAAGAATTCATAAAGATTACAGGATTTATTACAGTGATAATATATGCAACACCTGCCAGCAATTTACTGCCTGTTAATTTATTTGCAAATCCGGCAATAAGAATACAGATTGCATAGTCAAAAATCATTGAAGTGATTTTATATGCAGCTACCGATGTTACCGGTAGATACGTCATAAGAGCAATCAGAGTCTGATACGGAATACCATAGTTACCTACCTGAGTTGATAAAGCCTTAAATCCACCCATAGTTTTAATCTTTTCGTACCATGGAATCAAAAATAACTGTAAATCTCCGCTTTCAAACTCCTTCATTATGAATCTGAAATAGAAAGATAAAACTGTAACCAGAATTATTCCGATTAATAAAAGATTCTTTGAAATCCACTCATAAATCTTATTCTCAAACTTGAAACTTTTCATAAATGCTCCTGTCATCATTTGTTGCTTTTATTTATTATAACATATAAAGCAAAAGCGACTCGGATTTATTACCGCGCCGCTTGTTATTCTGCTCTGAATATAATTTCTTTATCCTTAACCAGTCCGAATTTAACTCTTGCAACTTCCTCTATGTATTTAGTTGTCTGAGCTTCCTTCTCGAACTGAGCTATCTGCTCTGCCCTGTCTTCTTCTTTACTGATCAGAGTCTGATAATATTCAATTTTCTCTTCGCTCTGAGCGTTCTGAACTCTTAACTTATGGGAACTGTATAAAAACCAGGATGAGAATAAAAATACAAGAACGATTACAAGAATCAAGCTCTTACGGCTATTCTTCATGAAATCCGGTTTCTTCCACTTATATGAAGAAGCTCTGCGTCTGCCTCTTGATGCCATCTGCTACAATAACCTCCAGCCAAATACACAAATATACTTGTCACGTGCTTTAGCGCGTTAACATAATTATTATAGCATATTTAATTATTACGTCAACTAAAATAAATAATTTTACGTTAACCATTTTTAACAAAATTTCAAAATATTTTTATACAATTATCTCATACATATCTTTGGCATCTTCTTTATGAATGGTCTCCTGAAGGGATAAAACCTTGGCAACAAGGTCTCTGTCGCCGAACTTGATAGTAATGATATCCCCTACTTTTACCTCATATGAGGCCTTGCAAACTTTGCCATTTACACTGATCCTGCCGGCGTCGCAGGCCTCGTTGGCAACGGTTCTTCTCTTTATTAATCTGGATACTTTAAGAAACTTATCTAATCTCATAATTGGCCTCCTTAGGCATTTTATGTTAACGCATTATACTATATTTTGTGTCAATTTATGTAACCTGGCACAAGTCACGGGTATAAAGGAAAAGGCAGCCATGAAAATGGCTGCCTCTGATGTTCATTTTAAACAATCATCTTATTTAGCATTAACAGCATCCTTTAAAGCCTTACCAGCTTTGAACTTAGGAGCCTTTGAAGCTTTAATCTTCATTGTCTTACCTGTCTGAGGATTTCTACCCTCTCTAGCTGCTCTCTTAGCAACTTCGAATGTACCGAAACCAACTAACTGGATCTTTCCACCCTTCTTAAGTTCCTTTGTAACTACTTCTGTGAAAGCCTTAACTGCTGCTTCAGCATCTTTCTTTGAGATCTTTGCCTTGTCAGCGATAGCTGCTACTAATTCTGTCTTGTTCATTTTGAACTCCTCCTATTAATAATACATCTTTATACTACGGTGACTCACCTAAGTCATCTATAATTCATTATATAAAAATATAGTGTTTTGTCAAGGAAAAATGCGATAAAATCAAGGATTTTAGGCATTTTTTAGATTATTTTTACTCAATTTTCGTTAATTCAGAGAATGAGTATCTCACATCGGCCTTATCTGTCTCAAAATTCAGTGTATAACTGCGTGTCTGATAGCCCGTCATACGCAGTGTTATAACCATTTGTCCAGTATGAATCGGCATGGATGTCGGAGCAATTCCGATATAGTTTCCATCAGCATAAACTTCTGCTCCCTGTGGGGCATCCACATATACCTTGCATCCGTTATCTGATGTGGATATCGTCTGCGAATTACTATCCGTTGGAACTATGGTCGTGTTGCCGCCCTGGGAGTTGGTTGCAGATATATTATTATTGGTATTATCAACCTTTTCGCCCTGGGTTATATTACCGCCATTATTAGCAGTTCCGTTAGTCGTTCCGTTTGCGGTTCCTGTATTTGTGCCATTGGCCGTTCCGTTTGTTGTACCATTGGTTGTTCCATTAATCGTACCATTGGCATTATTAACAGTATTAGTAGTATTGTTTGCGTTATTAGTGCCATTAGCATTATTCGCAGTATTCGAAGAGTTATTATTATCTGCATCAGCGCTGTAATCCACTTTATTGTCATCAGCCTTTTCAAGACTAAGCACTATTGACGCAGACGCAGAACCCACATTGATATAATTTGACTTGGTCACATATCCATCAGCCCTTGTAATAACCTGATGAACGCCATACTCAAGTTCCACACCTTCTGTCGTGGACACCTTCTCACCATCAATATAGACCGTTGCTCCCTCAGGCTCTGTCACAAAGAAGATGGTTCCATATTTAATCTCTACTTCAATGTCAGAAAGATCCAGGGTTACTTCCTGTCCTCGTCCGATGGTAACACTCTTAACACCCTCAGCGCCGTCATTGGTAAGTCTTACAGTATAACTTCCTTCCGGAACAGTCAGTACCATACCTTCTGTGATTCTGTGAATGATGCTGTTTCCAACTTCAATGAAACCATCCACAAAATATGTATCATTAATAAGACGAAGATAGCCATGCCCCTTATCAACTGCAATTGAATACAGCCTGTGGTCTTTGGTATATGCTGTTATCTCGTCTCCCTCCTGAAGTTCTATCAAATCAAGGGAATCATTACCTGAAAGTACCACAGCATAATCATCGATGGTATATTTATCTCCCATGTAGCTGATTTTGGTCTGAAGATCATTTATTTCAAAATTATCGATATGCGTATCAACACTGAAAGAATTATCAAAACTCATGGAAAGAAGTTTCTTGCTGTCACTGTTGAAATTGATATTATAGATTCCTCCTGTTGACAGCTGATTTGCCGAAACCACAGCGCCATATCTGTCATACATTGTGGTGGTTCCGTCATAGGTAAGAGTATATCTAAGTCCCGTCTCAAGATTCTGGAACTTAAGACTGCTGCTGTCCGGATCTGTCTTTATAAGAATTGCCGTATCATCATAAATATAATTTATCTGATTCACAACCTCTGCAGGAGTACCAGTGACAAACTCATCATCCGGCTTCTGACTGCCGTTACAGCCGCAGACAAATGCAAGAACTCCAAGTGCCATAACCGGCATTAATATTCTTTTGATTGTTTTTTTCAATCTCATATTACGTCCTATTTTACATATGTGCTCATAAGATATGCTTTATCATTATGCTCAGGATTATCAATTACATCGCTTAACATCTCATCCAGAATTCTTTTAAAATCCGGCCCCGGATTAATTCCTCTCTCAATCAGATCCCTGCCATTTACGGCGAGGTCCTTTAATGTAAAACAGTCCTTTGCTTTTATTATCTCATTATAGACATTCTCATAAGCATCAACCAGCGCAAGTTTCTCATCACGTCTGTAATCACTCTGAGCCATAATATCTGCTCTCTGAACCTCGAAGAAGTATGGGAATGCTTTCTCTCCCACCTTATTCATAAATCTCCTGAATGCCTTAGGTGTAGCCTCCACTCTGGTATCATGAATTGAAACCAGGGTCGAAACTTTATCTATTGTATCATTATCCATCTTAAGTTCTCTTAAGATGCGTTTAACATTCTCCGCACTTTTTGCAGGATGACCTTTGAAGTGATCCACTCCGTCATCCCCCGTAGTCTTACACTCAGGCTTTGCGCTGTCGTGAAAGAGCATGGTGAGCCGGAGGATTTTGTCATTATGCACACCTTCCATGGCCTTAATTGTATGCATGCCAACAGTATACATATGATTAGGATTATGTTGCTCGCACTCCATCATCTCATCCCAGATTGGAAGAATTACTTTGGTAATTCCAAGTTCATACATCCTTATAAGTTCTGCCGGATTACCCGAAGTGATTGTTTTAATTAATTCAGCCTGAATTCTCTCAGCGCTTATATACTTAAGATTGCCAGAGAGTTCCTTCATGGCTTCGCAGGTGCCCTCATCAATATCAAAGCCCAGCACTGCCGCAAATCTTGAGGCTCGCATAATACGAAGCGCATCCTCAGTGAACCTGTCTTTAGGCACGCCAACGCAGCGGATGATTCCTTTTTTTAAATCTTCCTGACCTCCGAATTCATCCACCAGACCTTCTTTATCATTATAGGCCATAGCATTAATTGTAAAATCACGCCTTAACAAATCTTCCTTAAGAACCCTGCTGTAAGTCACCGTCTCAGGATGTCTGTGGTCTTTATATTCGCCGTCAATCCTGTAGGTGGTAATTTCATATATCACCTTATCAAGAAGAACCGATACGGTGCCATGCTTGATTCCTGTGTCGATGGTATGGGAGAATATCTTCTTCACATCCTCAGGAAGAGCGTTGGTCGTTATATCCCAGTCCTTAGGCTCCACTCCCATAAGCGAGTCTCTTACACACCCGCCAACGGCATAGGCTTCAAAGCCTGCGTCATAGAGTTTATCAATTATATATTTAACGTTTGTCGGTAACTGTATCTTCATGAGGGTATTATATCACACCGGCGGCCGGCTGCCTACCCACCCCCGCTGCGCGGGGCGGGCAGGCAGTGTTGGGGAAAAGGAAGTCGCTGCGCGGGGCAGGCAGCCAGGAACAGGCAGGCATAAAAAAACGAGTAGAGCCCAAAGCCCTACTCGCCATATTATGCTGTCTCTATACTGTCTGCCTTCGCAAGATTATATTTCTTAACCGCATCTTCTCTCATCTTATACTTAAGAATCTTACCTGCCGCATTCATCGGGAAGGAATCCACGATATCAACATACTTAGGAACCTTATGCTTAGCCATATGGTCTCTTACATACTGCTGTATCTCTTCCTTGGTAAGTTCTGTATCTTCCTTAGGAATAACGCAGGCCATAATCTCTTCACCAAGCTGCTCGTCAGGAACGCCAATAACCTGAACGTCCTTAACCTTATCATAAGTATAAATGAATTCTTCGATTTCCTTAGGATAAATATTCTCACCACCTCTGATGATCATATCCTTAAGACGACCTGTGATACGGAAGTTTCCTTCAGGAGTTCTGCAGGCAAGGTCACCTGTGTGAAGCCAGCCATCTTTATCGATAGCCTGTGCTGTAGCCTGAGGCATCTTGTAATAACCCTTCATGATGTTATAGCCTCTTGCCACGAATTCACCATTTTCACCATCCGGTAATTCTTCGCCTGTTTCAGGATCCACAATCTTACACTCAACGCCAGGAAGTGGACCACCTACAGTATTAACTCTGACTTCAAGCGGGTCATCAGCCTTACTCATTGTACATCCAGGTGATGCCTCTGTCTGACCATAAACGATGGTGATTTCAGTCATATGCATCTTATCAACAACTTCCTGCATAACTGAGATTGGACATGGCGAACCTGCCATGATACCGGTTCTCATGTGAGAGAAATCTGTCTTCGGGAAGTCCTCATGTTCAAGCATTGCAATGAACATTGTAGGAACACCGTGGAAGCAGGTGATTTTTTCCTGATTAATGCAGGCAAGTGCCGGCTTTGTTGAGAAGTATGGAATCGGTGATATGGTTACGCCGTGAGTCATTGATGCTGTCATGGCAAGCACCATACCGAAGCAGTGGAACATAGGCACCTGAATCATCATTCTGTCTGCGGTGGATAAGTCCATTCTGTCACCGATACATTTACCATTATTTACTACATTGTAGTGAGTAAGCATAACGCCCTTAGGGAAGCCTGTAGTACCTGATGTATACTGCATGTTACATACATCATGCTTGTCAACAAGACTTGAACGACGATATACTTCCTCAATTGGAACACTCTCACCAAGTTTAAGAGCCTCTTCCCATGTCAGGCAGCCAGGCTGCTTGGATGACACGTTGATAACGTGACGAAGGAAAGGAAGTCTCTTTGAGTGAATAGCCTTACCCGGAACGTTGTCCTTAAGTTCAACAACAAGTTCCTGAATTATATCCTTATAACATGAATCTCTGAAACCATCTATCAAAATCAGCGTGTGAGTATCTGAGTTACGAAGCAGATATTCCGCCTCGTGGATTTTGTAAGCGGTATTCATTGTAACTAAAACCGCACCAATACGGCAGCATGCCCAGAATGAAATATACCACTGTGGCACGTTGGTTGCCCAGATTGCAACATGTGCACCCTGCTTAACACCGAGTGCAATCAGTGTTCTTGCAAAAGCATCCACGTCATCCCTGAACTGTGAATATGTTCTTGTATAATCAAGTGTTGTATATCTGAAAGCATACTGTTCAGGGAATTCCTCAACCATTTTATCAAGAACCTGAGGGAAGGTCTTATCAATAATCTCTTCCTTCTTCCAGACATAATAACCGGTTCCCGCCTTATTGGTATAAAGGCCATCCTCTGCAAGAATTGCTTCCTGTTTATATTTGGACATGAAGTTAACGTAGTGTGGGAATACAATGCCGGCGTCGCTTAACTCAGGCATCCATGATGGAATCCACTCAAGAGATACAAAGCCATCATAATTAATGGATCTTAATGCTCTCATGAAGTCATCAATTGGAAGTGTACCCTCTCCGCAAAGATCATATTCATAACCATCTGCAGTTTCCTTTGAATCCTTGATATGTACATGTTTAACATATGCACCAAGATTCTGAATTGTCTGCTCCGGTGTCTCGCCGCCATTACGAACTGTATGATGTAAATCCCAAAGTGCTGCAACATTATCTCTTGCGAAAACATTAAGCACATTGTGAAGTCTTTCAGAATTGGCATAAGGTCCAACTGTTTCAATAAGAAGGCTTACTCCGTTATTATCTGCTTCCCTGTAAGTTCTGTTGATACATTCAATTACAGGCTCATCTGAAATCTCTTCACCTGAAACTTCCTTGCCTGCTCTTAATCTGATTGCAGGACAGTGAAGAATGTGGGCAATACGAATATATTCCTTAATCTCTTCTACGTTGGCGTCGATTTTGTCAGCATCAGCAATGTCGCAGGTTGCATCGATACAAGGTATTGAAAGGTGCATGCCGGCGATTTTGCGAGCGGTCTCAACTATCTGCTCGTTGTTGAAAGGACGATTCTTGCCTGAAAAAATCTCCTTCTTGATATTATGAATTTCAATTCCCTGGAACTGCACATCCTGGGCTGTTACGTAAAAGTCAGTCCAGTCAAAATCATCCCAGCCGTTTGTACTAAATGACAGTCTCATACTTATTTCTCCTCATAAACAATCTTGTTAATAGCATTAAGATAAGCTCTAATGCTGGCGCCAATGATATCGGTGGATACACCGCTACCTGAATATAACTTGCCATTGGCTCTTAGCTTAACAAGTGTGTTTCCTACAGCTCCGCTTCCTTCTGTTACAGCCTGAATGCTGAACTCATCAAGTTCATAATGGCATCCAACAACCATTTCAACTGCAAGGAATGCTGCAGCGATTGGGCCGTCGCCTGAGCTTAAGCCCTGTAACTTGTTGCCATCTTTAAGAAGTGTAACCTGAGCGGTAGGTGTTATTACATTACCACTGTTAATTACGAAATTATCAAGCTGGTATGTTGGCGGAACCTGAAGAGCTGTAGTCGCAATAATTGCTTCCATTTCCTTAACGCCGATAACGCTCTTCTTCTCGCAAACTCTCTTGAATTCCTTATATACTTTGGCATTATCATCATCTGATAATTCATAGCCCATAGCCTTAACTGTTTTGATAACCTTGGCAATGTCAGCATCAGAATCCAGTTTAATATCATCTAATGACTTATTAACCTCGCCTGTATCAAATGAGAATTTCTTGCTTGTATTATCCTCAGTTAAGTGCATCATTCTTACGGTTTTAGCCATGTCAGATCTTGCGATGGCTGTTGATACGTTAAATGATTCTCCTCTTTCTGAAATCATATTTACAACGCCGTCTGTTGATGCTGCTGCCCTTCCGAAAAGTGAAGTTACAATCTCATCTGCATATGTATTAATCAAGCTGAAAGCATTGGCCAAAGCCATTCCCATATTATCAGGGCATGTTACTGAAAGCTTAATTTCATCATTCGCAATTTTCTCAACCTTTGAGCAGACATCATTTACAAATTTCACATATTCATCTGGTAAAATCAGCCCCGCGCTGTCTCTAAGATTAATTACGCTTGCGCCATTATCAATTGCTTCATTAATTAAGGAAGCAAGGAACTCAGCATCACTTCTTGTTGCATCAACTGCGCTAAATTCTACTTCGAAACCTGACTCTTTTGCTGCCTTGATAACTTCGACTAACTTGGCGGAGATTTTGGCAGGTTTAAGACCTACGTGGTATTCCATCTGAACAGGTGATGTAGGAACGCTTACGCAGATACGGCCTTTCTTTGCACCTGAAAGAGCCTCGGCTGCAGCCTTAACTTCTTCAATTGAAAGACCTGCTTCAACAGAAATTGTTGCTTTATTTATTACAGGTGATAGTGCCTTAACAAGTAGTGCTCCTGATTTGCTGTCTGCTGCCGGAAGTTCAATTACATCAACTCCCAGTGAATCCAGCTCTCTGGCAATTGCCATCTGCTCTTTAAAGGTCAGGGCCATATCGGCGCTTCCTGCTGCCTCTTTGATTGTCATGTCCGAAATACTGATAACTTTCATAACTTCATCCTTTCTAAACTTTATAACAATAAAAAATCCCTAAGACTTTTCAGCCTTAGGGACGATTATTACTAACCGCGGTACCACCCACATTGTTGCTTATGCAACCACTCATTCAGATACCATCATATCTGTTGCCTTGATAACGGGACATCCGGAACTTCTTACACGCCTTACCGGTTTCAAAAGTTCTGCTCAGGAGTGAGACTGCAATTTTCATTTCGTATCGGCTCGCACCATCCGCCGACTCTCTGTAACTGCCTGAAAAAGCATAATTCCTTCATAGCATTTAACATATAAATTTTCGAAACTGAAACAATACTATAACAAAAGAACCGCCTGTGTCAAGAGATTTTTCACTTTTTTATCATCTAAACTTTAAAATTAAAATGACGATATATATAATGTGTAATTATATTAACAGAGGGATTGATTATGAATAGAAAACTTGGAAAAGACAAAGGCTTTACCCTTGTTGAACTTATTGTAGTACTTGTTATACTTGCAGTGCTGGCGGCTCTGCTTGTTCCTGCGCTTCTTGGATTTATTGATAAAGCCAAGGACAGACAGACATTACTTAATGGTAAGGCATGCCTTGATGCAGCTCAGGCTGAGTTATCAGATTTATACGGAAGAACCGATACCATTGTAGAAGGCGTTCCTGTAATTTCCGGAGCAACCGATTCAAGTACGGGAAATGAAGATCAGGTAATCACCGAAACTCCTTTTGCCTCTAAAGTACTGGCAATGGCCGATATGGAAGGAGATAAGGCTCCTTACTTCTTTATGATAGGAATTGGAAGCAATGCTGCCAATAATTCGACAGTAGGTGTCACTGTATCTGACCACGAAAAATTCACAGTTTATTATGCTCTTTATAAAGAGACTGAAGATACACCGGCGTGGTATTTCTATAACGGTGCCTGGACAAAAACCAATCCAAGATTTACCGGATCTAATGTTAATAATGAAATATTCAGCAAAGACAATGTTGTTAAAACAGGTGAATTAACGGGCAAGCGAATTCAGTACTATGTTATTTCCAGCAAAACCACTGGCTGGGGAAGCATATCCACAGGAGATTATTGGAAAAAGCTGAAGGCAATGCAATAGATTATTGAATATGTAAATGTATAAAAATATAAGCATATAAAAATCGAGCAGATTCACTCTGCTCGATTTTATTTTTTAGATTTATTTTTATTAAACCAGTCTGCTTCCGCAATATGGACAGAATCTGGTTCCATCAGGCGCACCAAGACAGTGTGGACACTGAAGTGGAAGTTTGGCTCTTTCCTGAGGGGACAAATCATATTTCTCCTTAGTCTGATGCTGCTCTTCCATAATCTTGCTCATCTGAGCCTGTTTCTCAAGTTCAATTCTTGCAAGTTCTTCAGCATTACGCTGATTTATCTCAGCCATGTCTCTGGCATTCTTCTCATTAATTGCACCGGTAATTGCTGTTGATGCTGCATTAACCACAGCACTTCCAATCGCTCCACCAATCATTCCACCAAGTGTTGCTCCACCAAATGCACTTCTTTTAGGTCTTCTTGAAAACATTGTTTTACCTACCACATTCCCCAAACTTGAAGTAGTCTGTGCCATCTTTGGGCCACCAGCACTACCAACTTTAGCTAAACTGCTGCCAATTCTTACTGCAGGACCAACTCCTCTGGCTGTACCTGAAGCCACATGACCTGCCATTTTGGCAACCTTACCTGCGTTCTTAAGTAATCCACCTCTATGTGCCATATTCACCCCTCTTTAAATCCATAATAAATATAACATCACTATCTTTAATATTACCTATTTTTATCACAGATTTCAAGATAGATTAGGCTTTTTGGATAATCTATATCAGATTTTGTCCTTTTAAATAATCCAGGAATCCGTTGCAGCCATCAATTACGTCCTGGTAAGTTTTCTCAAAGTCCCTGGTATACCACGGATCTGCCACAGCCCTTGGGTGGTCTGTATAATCAAGAAGCAGGCTGATTTTGGGATCATCATTTCCCTTGCCCAGTATTCTGTGCATCCACTTATCATTCAGGTCATCCATACCTATGATATAGTCATACCTTTCATAATCGGCTTTCTCAAGAAGCTGAGCCCTTTTGCCCTTACAAGATATGCCATGCTCCTTAAGCAGACTTTGCACCGGCGGATATACCTCACTACCCACTCCATTCCATATCTCATCCGTATGAGTTGCCCTTGACTCCACATGGAACTTATCAGCTATTCCTCTTTTATTTATCATATCCTTAAAAACAAACTCTGCCATAGGGCTCCTGCATATATTGCCCCAGCAGACAAAAAGTACTTTTATCATCGCTTACTTCCCTTTATTAATATTCTTTCTGCTCATTTATCGTTTATTTAGATTATTTTCCCTTTGGTCGGTTATGCTGAAAGTTATAATTTCTTCTCCCTATATATACTTCTCAATCCCGCACTGTTCTACAACCCTTTTCCCAAGAAAAGTAAGTGCCTGTTTAGGACATTTATTGATACAACGATAGCACATGGTACACCGGTCACTTGAAACCGCTTTTTGTTCCTTAATAG
>JAEEGJ010027433.1_pt1 | contig 11441 bp, 15 predicted proteins | sample 8958761 | NCBI WGS metagenome assembly JAEEGJ01 (sample SAMN16246546, study PRJNA631951) | gut metagenome | biome: gut microbiome; feature: rumen; material: RS-attached | host: Bos | place: Iran: Karaj | collected 2018-10
ATGATGGTTAAGACCCACCTGTCTCTGAGCCATGAGCCCACCTGGAAGGGTGTGCCCAAGGGCTGGCGGCTGCCCATCCGGGACATCCTGGAGTACGGCGGCGCCAAGTTCCTGTGCCCGATGGCCGGTTCTATCAGCATGATGCCCGGCACCGGTTCCAACCCCGCCTACCGCAAGGTCGACGTGGACACCAAGACCGGCAAGGTCTCCGGCCTGTTCTAAGAGGTATCATAATGGAGCTTTTAAACGGCAGTGTTAAAAGCTTCACCGAGGTGCTGGCCTCCAAAGCCGCCGTTCCCGGCGGCGGCGGGGCCAGTGCTTTGGTTGGAGCCATCGGCGTCGCCCTGGGCAACATGGTGGGCGCGCTGACCGTCGGCAAGAAGAAATACGCCGACGTGGAAGAAGACATCAAGGCCCTGATGGTCAAGGGCGACGATCTGCGCGAGCGTCTGCTGGAGTGCATCAACAAGGACGCGGTGGCCTTTGAGCCCCTGAGCAAGGCTTACGGCATCCCCAAGGACGATCCCACCCGGGACGAGGTCATGGAGAAGTGCCTGCGCGACGCCGCTCAGGTCCCCTTTGAGATCCTGTGCCTGTGCTGCGAGGCCATCGAGCTGCAGGTGGACTTTACCGCCAAGGGCAGCGTTCTGGCCGTCTCCGACGCGGGCACCGGCGTGGTGCACTGCAAGGCGGCTCTCCAGGGCGCGGCCATCAACGTGAAGGTGAACACCAAGGCCATGAAGGACCGGGAGTACGCCGCCGCCATCGACAGACAGGTGGACGAGCGGATGGAGAAATACGGCGCCATGGCCGACGAGGTATTCAACAAAGTATACGGGAGGTTTTGCTGATATGGCCGAGATCTACAAGGGCAAACCGGTTGCGGACGCCCTCAAGGAAAAAATGGCGGCTGACGTGGCCGCGCTCAAGGAAAAGGGCGTCGCCCCCACCCTGGCGATCCTGCGCGTGGGCGAGCGCGACGACGATCTGAGCTACGAGCGGGGCGCCATGAAGACCTGCGCCGCCGTGGGCGTGGAGGTCAAAAACGTGGTCCTGCCCGCGGACGTGGACAGCGATACCTTTTTCCGCACCCTCGAAGCCTTGAACACCGACCCCGAGGTCCACGGCATCCTGATGTTCCGTCCGCTGCCGAAGCAGCTTGACGGCGAGAAGGCCCGCCGGATGCTGGCCCCGGAAAAGGACGTGGACGGCTGCACCGACGGCTCTCTGGCCGGCGTGTTCACAAACACCGCCCTCGGCTTCCCGCCCTGCACGGCGCAGGCGGCGATGGAGATGCTTCGCTATTACGGCGTCGATCCCAAGGGCAAGCGGGTCGCTGTGATCGGCCGGTCTCTGGTGATCGGCCGCCCCGTAGCCATGATGCTCATGCACGCCAACGCCACGGTGACCGTCTGCCACACCCGGACCGTGGACGTTCCCGCCGTCACGCGCGAGGCGGATATCGTCGTCGCAGCCTCCGGTCAGATGGAGAGCGTCGGCGCGAACTATCTCCGCCCCGGCCAGATCGTGATCGACGTCGGCATCGGCTGGAACGAGGCCAAGCAGAAGCTCTGCGGCGACGTCAGAGCCGAGGAGGCCGAGCCCATCGCCGCCGCCCTGACCCCTGTCCCCGGCGGCGTCGGCAGCGTGACCTCCGCCGTCCTCTGCAAGCACGTCGTGGAAGCCGCGAAGCGGAGAATTGAGAAATAGAAACCGACCACTCTGAGCCGGTATGTTTCCCGATCAACCGCAAATGCGAAAATCGTCCGGAGGCGAAACCATGTCCAACGACCTCACCCGAACCGAAGAACGCAAGGCCCTGCGAAGATCGCTGATCCGGGCCCGCAACGGTCTCACGCCTGCGGAGCGCGCCGAAAGATCCGCCCGCGCCGTGGAACGGCTGGCGGACAGCGAGGTCTTTCGCGCCGCCAAAACCGTGATGATCTACGACCACGTGGGCGGCGAGCTGTCCCTGGACAGCCTGCTGACCCATCCGGCCTCCGCCGGAAAGCAATTCTGCTACCCCCTTTGCGTCAGCCGGACCGAGATGATCGCGATGATCCCCGGAGCCTGGCAGAGCGGCGCCTACGGCATCCGCGAGCCGGTGCGGGAGCTGTCCCGCGAGGTCGCCCCGGAGGAGCTCGACCTGGTGGTCTGCCCGGGGACGGGCTTCGACCCGGCCTGCAACCGGATGGGCATGGGCGGCGGCTACTATGACCGCTACCTTCCCCGGTGCGTCCGCGCCCATATCGTCCTGGTCGCCTTCGAGGTCCAGAAGGTCCCCGCCCTGCCGGTGGACCCCTGGGACCGGCCCGTGGAGCAGGTCTTCACCGAAGCCGCCGTTTACCGAAACAGTTGAGCCCTCCCTCCTGCGTAGGGCGGCCAGACCTCTGGCCGCCGTCCCGGCGGGCGGCAGACAGCGCGGCGGCCTGGGGTCAGGCCGCCCTACGGCATGGGCTGATGTATATAATGTATATAATTGATGAATGAAGGGTTGACTTTTCCGGTCGCCTGTGTTACATTTCAATATAGCGCCGCTGCGCTTTTTTACGGAAAGAATAATTGCTGATGGAGGAAATACCATGCTGAAAGAATCCCTGGAAAGAATTGCCAACTACGATCCGGAAGTCGGCCAGGCCATGCAGGCTGAGTTCGCCAGACAGAGCAGAAACCTGGAGCTGATCGCCTCCGAGAACATCGTCTCCGAGGAAGTCATGATGGCCATGGGCAGCGTCCTGACCAACAAATACGCTGAGGGCTATCCCGGCAAGCGTTACTACGGCGGCTGCGAGTGCGTCGACGTGGTGGAAAACATTGCCATTGAGCGCGCCAAGAAGCTCTTCGGCTGCGACTACGCCAACGTCCAGCCCCACTCCGGCGCACAGGCCAATATGGCTGTCTTCTTTGCCGTTCTGAATCCCGGCGACACCTTCATGGGCATGGACCTCTCCAACGGCGGTCACCTGACCCACGGCAGCCCGGTGAATATGTCCGGCAAGTACTTCCACTGCGTCTCTTACGGCGTTGATGCCAACGGCGTCATCGACTACGAAGACGTCCGTGCCAAGGCGCACGAGCATCATCCCAAGCTGATCGTGGCCGGCGCGTCCGCCTACTGCCGCACGATCGACTTCCCCAAGTTCCGCGAGATCGCGGACGAGGTCGGCGCGGTTCTGATGGTCGATATGGCCCACATCGCCGGTCTCGTTGCCGCCGGTGTGCATCCCAGCCCCTTCCCCTATGCCGACGTCGTCACCACCACCACCCACAAGACCCTGCGCGGCCCCCGCGGCGGCATGATCCTTGCCAACCAGGCTGCTGTTGATAAGTTCAACTTCAACAAGGCCATCTTCCCCGGCATCCAGGGCGGTCCTCTGATGCACGTCATCGCCGGCAAGGCCGTTGCCTTCGGCGAAGCCCTCAAGCCTGAGTTCAAGGCCTACCAGGAGCAGGTCGTCCGCAACGCCAAGGCCCTGGCCAACGCGCTGATGGCTCGCGGCCAGAAGATCGTTTCCGGCGGCACAGACAACCATCTGATGCTCCTCGACCTCATCGGTCTTGAGGTCACCGGCAAGGAGCTCCAGAACCGTCTGGACGAGGTTTACATCACCGTCAACAAGAACACGGTCCCCGGCGAGCCCAGAAGCCCGTTCGTCACCTCCGGCATCCGCATCGGCACCCCCGCAGTCACCTCCCGCGGTCTGAAGGAAGCCGACATGGAGAAGCTGGCCGAGCTCATCGACCTGGCCATCCGCGACTTCGATAACCAGAAGGACTACATCCGCTCCGAGGTCGTCAAGCTGACCGAGAAGTACCCCATCTACCGCTGATCCGGTTTCAGAGCCGCAGGTTTTTTCGAACGCCCAAGGATTTTCGAAAAAACCTGTGGCTTTTCTTTTTTGAATGTGCTATACTACCTTCAACAACTCTTGGAAAGAGGTGCGCGCGATGACCGCCAAGCCAGAAACCCGTTCTTCCGATCCCGCCCGGCTGACCGCCCTGCGGGCCAGAGTGGACGCGCTGTATCTTGCATACGTCTTCCCGGTCCTTGCCACGGTCCGGGCAGGGGAGGACCCTGCCGCCGTCGAGCTGGAAACCCGCCTGCTTGAAGCCGCGAAGGCGGTCGGGATCCGGGTCCGCCGCTATATCCTGCCTGCTGAGATCAGCCGCGCCGACGTCGAGCTGCTGATCCGGGAAATCAACGCCGACTTTTTGCTCTCGGCTGCGCTTCTGATCGAGCCTCTGCCCGAGCGCCTGGACCCGGCATCGCTGGCGGAGATGGTCCTCCCGAAGAAGCAGATCGCCGTTCCGGGAGAGCCTGCCGACCCGTTGACGCTGTTGACCCGCGTGGCGGACGCGGCGGAGAGGAGCGCCAAATGAAGCGCAAAACCCAAATCGCTCTGCTCGTCTTTATGGCTGCCATCGTCGGGCTGGACCAGCTTACGAAATACCTGACCGTCCGCGGGATCCCGATGGGGGAGCAGGTGCCGCTGATCCCGGGCGTGATCCATCTGACCTACGTCCGCAATACCGGCGCCGCCTTCTCCCTGTTCTCCGGGATGCGCTGGCTGTTTCTGCTCCTGGTCGTGGTTTTCTTCGCCGCGACCGTTCTGCTGATCCGCAGGGGCGTCGTCACCCGCACGGCGGAGCTGTGGTCCCTGGCCGCCATCGGCGGCGGGGCGCTGGGCAACGCGATCGACCGCCTGCTCTACGGCAGCGTGATCGACATGATCGAGCCGGAGTTCATCGACTTTGCGGTGTTTAACGTCGCGGACAGCTTCATCACCTGCGGCGCAGTCGTCCTCGTGATTTTTCTCCTCTTCTTTGACCGGAAGAAGAAATCCGCCTGACCGTCCGCCCCTTTGGGCCGACAGAAAAGCTCCCCCGGCGGGAGCTTTTTGATCCGTGCCCGTTTCTTTGGAGGTTTCCATGATTCTGCACTGTACCGAAGCCGGCGTCCGGCTGGACGTCTTCCTGGCTGCCGCGCTTGATAATACCTCCCGCTCCGCGGCGCAGAAGCTGCTTGAGGCCGGTGCCGTTACCCTGGACGGAAAGCCCCTGCGCAAGCAGGACAAGACCGTCGCCGGGGCGGACTATGCGGTCGTTCTGCCCGAGGTGAAGCCGGTTGCCGTCGAGGCCCGCGCAATGCCGCTGGACGTGGTCTGGGAGGACGCCGACCTGCTGGTCCTGAACAAGCCAAAGGGCGTGGTGGTCCATCCGGCGCCCGGCCATTGGGACGATACCCTGGTCAACGCCCTGCTCTACCACTGCAGGGACGATCTCTCCGGCATCAACGGCGAGCTCCGGCCCGGCATCGTCCACCGCATCGACAAGGACACCTCCGGCCTGCTGATCGTGGCGAAGAACGACTTCGCCCACCAGGCCCTCGCCGCCCAGCTCCAGGACCACAGCCTCTCCCGCGTGTACGACGCCATCGTCTGCGGCGGCATCCGCGAGGACGAGGGAACGGTGGACGCCCCGATCGGCCGCCATCCGACCGACCGCAAAAAGATGGCCGTCACCGTGAAAAACAGCCGCCGCGCCGTCACCCACTACGAGGTTGTGGAGCGCTTCGACGGCTACACCCGCATCCGCTGCCGTCTGGAGACCGGACGCACCCACCAGATCCGCGTCCACATGGCCTATAAAAACCACCCGATCCTCGGCGACACGGTCTATGGCCGCGCCAAGCCGGAGCTCGGTCAGACCAGCCAGTGCCTGCACGCCGGCAGCCTGACCTTCCGCCACCCCCGTACCGGCGAGCCCGTCACCGTGACCTGCCCCCTGCCGGATTATTTCGAGGAAGTGCTGGAAAAGCTGCGGGGGAGGCAATAGCAGTTCCATCGGAGGGCCTATGAAGCATTTGAAACGCATTCCGCTCTGGCGGCTGATCGCGCTGGCTGCCGTGGCGGCGGTCTTCGCCCTGTTTTTCTATCCGCTGGCGACGGGCTATCTGGATCTTTGCAATCTCAGCGTCATGCTCGGCTGCGGACTGCTTGCCGTCGTCTTGATCCGCTGGGAGTCCTTCGTGCGCCTGCTGCGGCGTCTCTGGGGGAAGACCTGGGGCAAGGTCCTCCTGCTGACAGTCTTCGGCGCGCTTGCGGCGGTGCTGATCCTGCTGATCGTTCTGATGATTCTTGTGGAGACGAAAATGAATGCAAAACCGACCGAAGACCGACAAACACTGATCGTCCTGGGCTGTCAGGTGCGGGGCGAGACCCCGTCGCGGCAGCTCTATTACCGCATCGAGGCGGCGGACGCGTATCTGAAGGCCCACCCGGACGCAGTCGCCGTTCTCTCCGGCGGCATGGGTCCCGACGAGGGCATCACGGAGGCGGAGTGTATGTACCGCTGCCTGACCGCGCGCGGGATCGACCCATCGCGGCTGTACCGGGAGACGGAATCCTCCAATACGCTCGAAAACCTCCGCTTCTCCGCCGCCCTGATGGAGCGGGAGGGCCTGTCCGGCCCCGTTCTGATCGTCACGAACGGCTTCCACGTCTACCGCGCCCTCAAAATGGCGAAGGACGTCGGCCTCCCAGCCGAGGGTCTGGCTGCCGAATCCGACGGCCCTTCCATGCCCTTCGCCCTGCTCCGCGAAGCAATGGCCCTGGTCAAGTACGCCCTGGTGGGCAGTCGGAGCTGAGCGTCAGAGGCCTCCGCACGAGAAAATGGAGCCGGGCGGACCCGATTCCGATCGAGCCGCCGTCCGCCCGGAATTTCTTACAAATTTTTTTTCAAAATTTTATCGAAAACGCCAAAAAAGTTCTTGACATTCTGCCGTGTGTGTAGTATTATATGCGAGCGCGCGGCGGGAGAAGCCTGCGTGCGTACTGCGATGAAGCGGGAGATTGCGTGCAGACACGGTAACTTCCGCAGAGTATGTCCGGTCATCGGGCGGCTGAGAAGGAACTTTCCGCGGCGTATATCGCCACGCAAAGCGAATCGGCCGGCAAACGTCGGCCAATTTTCATGTGCGGGAGTGATACGCACGGAAAAGCGGACAGGAAATTCTCGACCGTACCCAGCGAAGACAACGAAAAAACTGAGTACGATATTTAGGAGGAAACAGAACAATGGCAAACCAGAACATGATCCGCATTCGCCTCAAGGCGTACGATCATCAGCTCATCGATTCCAGCGCAGAGAAGATCGTCGAGACTGCCAAGCGCAACGGCGCTTCCGTCTCCGGCCCCATCCCTCTGCCCACCAAAAAGGAGATCGTCACGATCCTCCGCGCTGTTCACAAGTACAAGGACTCCCGTGAGCAGTTCGAGCGCAGAACCCACAAGCGTCTGATCGATATTCTCAACCCCAATCAGAAGACCGTCGAAGCCCTCATGGCCCTCGACCTTCCGGCTGGCGTCGAGATTGAGATAAAGCTGTAATACATTATAATATAGTGTGTTTCAGCGCCCCAGCCCGTCACTCGGACGGGCGGGTCAAGTTGGCAGACCAACGGCGCCCAATGGCCGCGTATGTCAACCAATAACCTTAAAAAAGGAGAAAACATCATGCAGAAAGCAATCATCGGCAAGAAAGTGGGCATGACCCAGATCTTCGATGAGACCGGCCACGTGATTCCCGTCACCGTTATCGAAGCGGGACCCTGCGTCGTCACTCAGAAGAAGACCAATGAAAAGGATGGCTACCAGGCTGTGCAGCTGGGCTTTGAGGACGTCAAGGAATCCAAGCTCTCCAAGGGCGAGCAGGGCCATCTGAACAAGGCTGGCGTTTCCTTCAAGAAACACCTCAAGGAATTCAAGCTGGAGAAGGCTGACGAGATCAACGTCGGCGATGAGATCAAGGCCGACGCGTTCAAGGCCGGCGATCACATCGACGTGACCGGCACCTCCAAGGGCCACGGCTATGAAGGCCCCATTAAGCGCTGCGGCGGCCATCGCACCCCGATGACCCACGGCGGCGGCCCCGTCCACCGTCAGGCTGGCTCCATGGGCCCGACCTCTTCTCCCTCCCGCATTTTCAAGGGCCACCACGGCGCCGGTCAGATGGGCGTCGAGCAGACCACCGTTCAGAACCTGATCGTGGTCCGTGTGGATCCCGAACTCAACATGATCGTCGTTCGCGGCGCGATCCCCGGCCCCAAGGGCGGGATCGTCTACCTGAAGAACACCGTCAAGACCATCGTCGAGAAGCAGGCCGGCGCCGGCATCAGCGTCAACCCGCAGAAGGCCTCCGCCCGTGTCAACCCGCAGAAGGCTTCCGCCCGCAACAAGTAAGGAAAGGAGAGTGTCTTAAATGCCGAAAGCAGTTCTGTATGATATGGCCGGCTCCAAGGTCGGCGAGATCGAGCTCTCCGAAGCCGTCTTCGGGATCGAGCCCAACGAGTCTGTCCTGCACGACTCCGTCAAGAACTACCTGGCCAACCAGCGCCAGGGGACCCAGAGCGCTCTCACCAAGGGCGAGGTCCACTACTCCACCATCAAGCCCTGGCGCCAGAAGGGCACCGGCCGCGCCCGCGCCGGTTACAAGGGCAGCCCCGTGTGGTACCACGGCGGCGTAGCCTTCGCCCCCAAGCCCCGGGACTACAGCTACACGCTGAACAAGAAGGTCCGCCGTCTGGCGCTCAAGAGCGCCCTGTCCGCCAAGGCCCAGGCCGAGGAGATCGTCGTGATCGACGGCCTCAAGATGGACGAGATCAAGACCAAGACCTTCAAGACCTTCCTGGACAAGATCGGCGCGAAGGGCAAGACCCTGGTCATCAACGCCGAGGTCGATGAAAAGGTCATCAAGTCCGCCCGCAACATCGCCGGCGTCGAGACCACCATCGCCACCATCCTGAACCCCTATATGGTCCTGAACAACAGCCTCCTGGTCGTTGACAAGGCCGCCCTTGAGAAAATCGAGGAGGTGTACGCATGAGCCGCACCGCTTATGACATCGTGATCCGCCCCATCATCACGGAGCAGTCCATGGAGGACATGGACATCAAGAAGTACGTGTTCGAGGTCGCCAAGGACGCCAACAAGATCGAGATCGCCAAGGCGGTCGAGGAGATCTTCGGCGTCACCGTGATCAAGGTCACCACCACCCACATGCGCGGCAAGACCAAGCGCGTGGGCGCCAACCCGCAGGGCACCAGCAAGAGCTGGAAGAAAGCCGTCGTCAAGCTGAGCGAAGATTCCAAGAACATTGAGATCTTCGAGAACATGGCATAAGGGAGGAAGTAAGAGATGTCGATTAAAACCTACAGACCGACCACTCCCGCCCGTCGCCAGATGACGGTCTCCGGCTTCGACGGCGTCGACAAGCACGCCGTTCCGGAGAAGAGCCTGGTCGAGGTCCTGAAAAAGCACGCCGGCCGCAACAGCTACGGCCGCATCACCGTCCGCCACAAGGGCGGCGGCAACCGCCAGAAGTACCGCGTCATCGACTTCAAGCGCAACGACAAGCTCGGCATGTTCGCCGAGGTCGAGCGCCTGGAGTACGACCCGAACCGCAGCGCCTTCATCGCGCTGGTGAAGTATGAAGACGGCGAGAAGCGCTATATCCTGGCCCCCAACGGCCTGAAGGCCGGCGACAAGATCGTCGCGGGCCCGGACGCCGACATCATCGCCGGCAACGCGCTGCCCCTGGCCAACATCCCCGTCGGCACGGTCATCCACAACATCGAGCTGTATCCCGGCAAGGGCGCGCAGCTGGTCCGCTCCGCGGGCGTCGCCGCGCAGCTCATGGCCAAGGAAGGCAGCATGGCCACCGTCCGCCTGCCCTCCGGCGAGTTCCGCAAGGTCCGCATGGAGTGCATGGCCACCATCGGCCAGGTCGGCAACATCGACCACGCCAACATCCACATCGGCAAGGCCGGCCGCAAGCGCCACATGGGCATCCGCCCCACGGTCCGCGGCTCCGTCATGAACCCCTGCGACCACCCCCACGGCGGCGGCGAGGGCAAGAGCCCCATCGGCCGTCCCGGCCCTGTGACCCCCTGGGGTAAGCCGGCGCTCGGTTACAAGACCCGCAAGACGAAGAACGCCACCGACAAGTTCATCGTCAAGCGCCGCAACGCGAAGTAAGGAGGGAAAAGAGCAATGAGCAGAAGCATCAAGAAGGGCCCCTTCGCCGCTCCCGAGCTGCTGAAGAGAGTCAACGAAATGAACAAGTCCGGCAACAAGGCCGTCGTCAAGACCTGGAGCCGCGCTTCCACGATTTTCCCGTCCTTCGTCGGACACACCATCGCCGTCCATGACGGCCGCCGCCACGTTCCCGTGTACGTCACCGAGGATATGGTCGGCCACAAGCTGGGCGAGTTCGCCCCGACCCGCACCTTCCGCGGTCACTCCGGCGGCAAGACCGGCAAGTAAGGAGGAGAGAGAAGAATGGAAGCAAGAGCTCAGATGAAGTATGCGCGTATCTCTCCCCGCAAGGTCAAGGTCGTCTGTGACCTGATCCGCGGCAAGGATACCAAGGTCGCCAAGGCCATCCTGGAGAACACCCCGAAGGCCGCCAGCGAGCTGATGGTCAAGGTGCTGAACAGCGCCGTCGCCAACGCCGAGAACAATCTCGGCCTGGACCCCGAGAAGCTGTACGTCTCCGAGACTTACGCCGATCCCGGCCCCATCCTGAAGCGCGGCATGCCCCGCGCCCAGGGCCGTATGTATCGCATCAACAAGAGAACCAGCCACATCACCATCGTCGTGGCTGAGAAAGAGTAAGGGAGGAGGCAGACTATGGGACAGAAAGTTCATCCGCACGGCATGCGCGTCGGCGTCATCAAGGATTGGGATTCCCGCTGGTACGCGCGTCCTGACAAAGTCGGCGATCTGATCGTCGAGGATCACAAGATCCGCACCTATCTGAAGAAGACCCTGTACAGCGCGGGCGTTCCCACCATTGAGATCGAACGCGACAGCGCCAAGGTCCGCATCTATATCCACTGCTCCCGCCCCGGCGTCGTCATCGGCAAGGGCGGCGCTGAGATCGAGCGCATCCGCCTCGAGGTCGAGAAGCTGATCGGCAAGCCCGTCGCCCTCTCCATCGTCGAGGTCCGCACGCCCGACACCAACGCCCAGCTGGTCGCCGAGAACATCGCCCAGCAGATCGAGAAGCGTATCTCCCACCGCCGCGCCATGAAGAATGCCATCGGCCGCGCCATGCGCATGGGCGCCCTCGGCATCAAGGTCATGTGCTCCGGCCGTCTGGGCGGCCGCGAGATCGCCGGCGTCGAGCAGTACCACGAGGGCACCATCCCCCTGCAGACCATCCGCGCCGACATCGACTACGGCTTCGCCGAGGCCGCGACCACTTACGGCCGCATCGGCATCAAGGTCTGGATCTACAAGGGCGAGGTCCTCACCACCACCCTGCGCTCCACCCCGCGCGTCATGGATATGAACAAGCGCGACGACCGCCGTCGTGACGACCGCAGAGGCGGCCGCCGGGACGACCGCAGAGGCGGCGACCGCCGTCAGGGCGGTTTCAAC
>JAEEGJ010027434.1_pt1 | contig 11441 bp, 10 predicted proteins | sample 8958761 | NCBI WGS metagenome assembly JAEEGJ01 (sample SAMN16246546, study PRJNA631951) | gut metagenome | biome: gut microbiome; feature: rumen; material: RS-attached | host: Bos | place: Iran: Karaj | collected 2018-10
AAACCGTAGTTGAACCTTATTAGAGCAACCAGTGGTTCGTTAAGATGAAGCCGATGGCAGACAAGGCTTTGGCCGCATGGAAAAACGGCGAAATCAAGTTCTTTCCGCAGAAATGGGAAAACACTTACGAGCAGTGGCTTGTCAATATCCGCGACTGGTGCGTAAGCCGCCAGATTTGGTGGGGTCACCGCATTCCAGTTTGGTATTGCCAGAAATGCGGCGAAGTTATCGTAAGCCGCGAAGACCCGTCTAAGTGCCCGAAATGCGGCGCCGGTGCAGACCAGCTTAAGCAAGACCCTGATGTTCTTGATACATGGTTCAGCTCTTGGCTCTGGCCTTTCAGCACACTCGGCTGGCCTGAAAAAACTGATGATTTAGAAAAATTCTACCCGACAACGGCGCTTGTAACCGCTTATGACATTATCTTCTTCTGGGTTGCGCGCATGATTATGGCCGGTCTTGAATTCACAGGCAAAGCACCGTTCCACGATATTTACATTCACGGGCTTGTGCGCGACAAGCAGGGCCGTAAAATGTCTAAGTCTTTGGGCAACGGCATTGATCCGCTTGAGATTATCGATGAATACGGTTCAGACGCGCTCAAATTTACGCTCGGCTTTATGTGCGCGCAAGGTCAGGATGTTCTGGTCGACAAAGAATCATTCAAGCTTGGTAGCCGCTTTGCAAACAAGATTTGGAATGCAAGCCGCTACATTTTGGGCAACCTTGAAGGACGCGAGCTTGTGGCTATTGACGAAAAAGCTGATGCTGACAAAGGCGCAAAGAACGGTCTTACAGAACTTGACCGCTGGATTTATTCACGCCTTAATGAAGCGGCTGCAAATGCACGCGCCGCTTTTGAAGGCTACCGCTATAACGACGGCGCACAGACCTTGTACGAATATTTCTGGAACAATTTCTGCGACTGGTACGTTGAAGCTACAAAGCTTTCGTTCTGGCATGGCGATGATGACGAAAAGAACCGCGCAATTTCAGTGCTTCTCAACGTTCTCGAAGAGAGCCTCCGCCTGCTTCATCCGTATCTTCCGTTTGTTACAGAAGAAATCTACAGATTCTTGCCGCAAGAGCAGCTTGCCGCAAACCGCAAGAAGTTTGCAAAAGCTGAAGATGCAGACAAGGCCGGCTACTGCGGCTTGCTCATCAATGCGCCTTACCCAGAATTCCGCGAGGAACGCACATACAAGAATGCAGCTGAAAGATTTGCTTCTTTGCAGGAACTTGTAAGACAAGTCCGCGCCCTGCGTGCAGAATGCGGCATTTCGCCTGACATGAAGCTTCACGCAGCAATTCAGATTACTCAGGGCAGCGCAGCGGAAGTCTTCAAAGAAAAGGTTGAGCTTATCTGCCTTTTGGGCGGTCTTTCAAAGATAGACTTTGTATCTGAAAAGCCGGCCTCATCAATAGGAACTGTGGGCAACGGCTTTGAAGCTTTCGTGCTTGTTGGCGAAGGAATTGATTCTGCACAGCTCAAGGCACGCTTTACAAAGGAAATTAACACTGAAACAGCATTTGCTCAGAAAGTTGAAGCAAAGCTTGCCGGCAAGTTTGCACAGAATGCGCCTGCCGATATTGTTGCAGCAGAAAGAGAAAAGCTCGCCAATACAAAACGCCGTATTGAAAAGCTGACTTCATATTTGCAGAGTTTATAATATGGAAATGAACACCGAGGCAATGCTTGCCTTAAAAAGCATCAATCTTGCGCCGTATATGCAGCTTGCAACTGCATTAATCGGCAAATCTCGTCATGCAGGCGGCAATATGTTCCGCCATCAGCTCGATACTATGTCGATTCTGATTGACTACGGTTATATTGACAGCGTATTGCTGAAAGCCTCGGTGATTCACGACGTAATCGAAGATATTCCCGGTTTTGACCACGACTTGATTTTGCAGATTGAGCCTGAAGCCGCCGAAGTCTATAAGCTTGTGCTTGAAGTTACCAAGAAAGAAGGGCAGCTCAAAAGCGATTATCTTAAAGGTGTAATGCGCAACGGCAGTCAGAAAGCCAAAATCTTGAAGACTGCTGACCGCATCAGCAACATGATAAGCCTGGGCTTTGTTACAAGCCCTGAATTTATTGAGCGCTACTGCGACGAAACAGAATTCTACATCTTTCCGATTGCACTTGAATCAAACTACGACATGTACCAGGAACTCATTCAACTTGTAATGACCCGCCGCCGCTACCTCGAAGATTCCGGCTACCTCGACAAAAAGCCTTTGGACTAGCGGGTTTGCGATTGGGATTAATCTAAGAAATAGTTTTATCGGCAAACCCTGCAAGTTTGCTGGCGCAAACTTGTAACGGATGCAAAATTGCGGGCAACATGAAATCTGACAAGGAGAGAAGAAATGGGCTATTTCTTAAATTCAATTTGCATAAAGCAAGAAACTGATTTTGAAAAAGTTGAAAAGCTGTATCACGAACAGTGTTACGGCGATTATGAATCTTTAAAAAGAAAAAACTCTGGCAAATTATATGACACCGTGAAAGTAAAATACTTTCCGCTTCCAAAAGATTGCTGCTTCTGCATTTTTGACGAAGACAATGCCGATATTTCTGAAAATGCCAAAAAGCTTTCAATTCAAATAGATGAAGCTGTTATTTCTGTGCAAATCTTTGACAGTGACGAGCTTGAAATTAAGGCTTTCAAAAAAGGCCGGCAAGTTTCACGTATTCATAAAGACCATAAGGATTGTGCAATCGAAGGCGATATTTCTGTAATTTGTGATGATGAGGAAAATTGCGTTTCTGTCTTAAAAGATGACTACGTTTTTATGGAAGATTGCGCTGAAAAGCTGCTGCCTCAAAAGGTTATTTTTCCACAAGAGAGAATCACAGAGCAAAAAATTGTCAAATATCAAAAAGAGATTTTTTTGCCGCTGGAAACAGAAAAACTGCCTTTGTTTGAATTGTATGGTTGGTGCTCACCAACGAAAGAGTCAAAGAAATTCTCTTGTAATATAACTAATTGTGGAAAGAAATCAACAGGGCTTATTGTTATGCTGAAAGGTTCTGCAATTCAAAATAAAAATATTGTTGTAAAAAAAGCATTTTTCTCACTTTTCGGTTCGCGAGAACAAATTGAATGTTCGGATACAGAAATGAAAGAGCATGAAGGTGAATCATTGTTGATTTACCGTTTTAATGACGTTACTTTTCCGGCAGGCTATAACAAAGAGATAATATCAAAGCTTTTTAAGACAAACAATATGGATTTGTACAGAAAGCTTTTAGAATTTAAAATTGCATCTACAATGACTCTATCTTTTGACTGCGAAGTGAACGAGTGTGAAGGCAAGATTGAAGCTTATGTTTATCCGAATGAGAACCTTGAAGACGGAGCCATTTGCTGCATAATGGAATTAGAGAATCCGCCTTATATGATGGGTAGCTGAGAATAGCCTAAGCCCCATCCGCCCCAACCAACGCTTTCCCTTCAGTTCATGCAATCTGCAAGATTCAAAACTTTTGGAATGTATGATACAATACTGAAAGAGGTGCTTACCGATGAAAAAGATTGTTTCGTTTTTAGTGATTGCTGCAGTGCTGATTTCGTGTGTTGCTGCAAAAGAGAATAAAAATGCTGCATCATATAAGACGCATGAAACAGACGATAGTTCTGCGCCAATCGTTTATTTTACAAGAGACATATCTGCAGAAGGAATGTTAAAGCTTTATAATGCGCTCGGTTGGACTGCGGAAGGAAAAACCGGCGTAAAAATAAGCACAGGCGAACCGCCTGCATCAAATTATCTTAGGCCGGCGCTTTTGCGCGACACCGTAAAAGCTGTTGACGGTACAATCGTGGAATGTAACACAGCTTATGGCGGCGGCCGTGCTTCTAATGCGATGCATAAGCAGGTTGTAAAAGACCACGGATTTTTGGAAATTGCGTCGTTTGACCTTTTAGACGAAGACGGTTCAATGCTGATTCCTGTTCCAGATGCCAAGCGGCTTACAAAAGGCGACTACGTGGGAAGCCACTTCAAGAACTACAATTCATATCTTGTAATTTCGCATTTCAAAGGTCATGCAATGGCGGGCTTTGGCGGCGCAATCAAGAACCTTTCAATCGGTTTCGGAAGCGGGCAGAGCACTGCTGAAAGCGGCAAAGTCTATATCCATTCGGGCGGCAAAAAAACTAAAGGCTCAATCTGGGGCAGCCAGATTCCGTTTCTTGAATCAATGGCAGAAGCCGCCAAAGGCGTGTGCCTTTATATGAACGGCGGCAAGAATATCGCATTCATCAATGTGCTTAACCGGCTTTCGGTTGATTGCGACTGCGACGGCAACCCGGCAGAGCCTGATATGCATGATATAGGAATACTCGCTTCGCTTGACCCGCTTGCGATTGACCAGGCAAGCATTGATTTGGTGTATAGCGCACCAGATTCCGGTTCGCTCATCAGCCGGATTGAAAGCAAGCAGGGCTTGCACACGCTGGACTATGCTGAGGAAATCAAGCTCGGAAACAGATATTATCGCCTGGTGGAAATCAAATAAATGGGTGAAATCCTAAGCCGAGAAGCTGTATATCTTTGGTATTACTTTGATTTGCAGTTCAGGCAGATTTTTGTCTACTGGGCGGCCGGAATTATAATCGGCTCATGCGTCAGCGTGTTTGCCAAAGGCTGGATTCACGATGCGGCTGAAAAAATTGCAAACCGGATTCCGGGCATAATCGCTTTGTTTTTTGCAAGCGCTCTTGGCATTGCTTCGCCGCTTTGTATGTACGGAACAATCCCGATTTGCGCGGCTTTTTCGCGCAAGGGGCTGAAAGATGATTTTCTTGCAGCGTTCATGATGAGTTCCATTCTGTTGAACCCGCAGCTCATTGTCTACAGCACGGCGTTAGGAATGCCCCTTTTGGTTGTGCGGATTCTTTCAAGTTTTGTCTGCGGCGTTGTGGCAGGGCTTTTAGTACGTCTGTTTTTCAGCAAAAAAAACGGCGGATCATATTTTGATTTTTCTTCATTTGATGAACCGCCGAATCATGATACAGAAAAAAATGTTCTGCTAAGGCTTTTGAAAAATATTTTCCGCAACATAAAGGCAACCGGCTTATGGTTTTTGCTCGGCATTGCTCTTTCCGCTTTGTTTCAGCGTTATGTTCCGGCTGAGTCAATGTCAAAGCTTTTCGGAAAAGAGCATGAGGGTTTTGCACTTCTTATGGCGGCAACAATCGGCGTTCCGCTTTATGTTTGCGGTGGAGGCACAATTCCGCTGATTATTCAATGGCTTGCTGCCGGAATGAGCGCCGGAAGTGCCGCTGCTTTTATGATTACCGGCCCCGCTACAAAAATAACGAACTTAGGCGCGCTCAAAATTGCTCTGGGCGTAAAGCATTTTGCTCTTTATATTGCGTTCGTTATCGTTTTTGCGCTTGCAACCGGTCTGGTTGTCAACCTTGTTATGTAAGTGTTACAAAGGTTAGGAGAAACTCCGCCCTCCCCTTTTTTACGAAAAATTAAACATGAAACTTTTAACGCCGATAATCTGTTTGTGCAAATTAACTCAATTTAGTCTAAAATCTCTTTTTACTTGATTTTTATCGAGTTTAATGTATAATGAAAGCAATTAAGCTAAAAATGTATACAGGTATCTAAAGTTGCGGCGTTCAGGATACTACCGGCTTCCGTGGACACAAAAAAAACAGGTGTAAGTCCTGTTGCTGATCAGTACAATTAAGGAAGGTATACGACATGGCAGACATCGCTAACAACCAGCATTTTAAGTTTGAACACAAGTTCAGAATTTATCTGTTCAACTGGCTCATCTATTTTTCACCGGTCTGTTTTTATATTCTGCAGCTTTACATTACACAGTATCTTTCTACCTGGGAAACAACAAAACTTCTGCTCAAACCGGAAATTTTCATTGCTTTTCTTGTTTCTATAATTATTCCGTTCGGTATTTCAAAGTTTTTTCTTTCAAAAATTGAAAAATATGACGGAACTCCAGAAAACACAAAAATATGCGACTGGGCTCACGAGCTTTATCCTACAATATCCGTAGGCACACCGATTGTAATGGACATTGTAATTGTTGTTGTAATGCTTAAAGAATCCAACTGGGCTGCATCGTTCAATATATCAATGGCTCTGATTATATTAATGTTCGGAACCATCAGTCTTGTCAGCCTTTTGTTTTACATTCTGTTCCACGGTGATTTTGAAGACCAGATGGCAGCCATTCCTCTTAACAAAAAGAACCTTGGTATGTCATTCAGAATGCGCTTTATTCTTACAGGCTTTTTTGGAATGACAGGAACAACTTTTGTTTGCGGAGCTCCACTTATAAATGCTATTGAAAAATACATCCAGCTTAAATCAATACTGCTTCCGCAAATTGTACCAACACTGATTATATGTCTTGTTATAGGTGTTATTGATTATTATGCACTGACAAGGGACTCTTTGATTACAATCAGACGTATTGAGAATCTTTCAGAAAAACTTGCCCAGGGAGATTACACCAATATTGACGTAAAGCTCCGCAGCCGTGATGAGCTTGGTATTCTTGCCAACCACATCAATGCTTTTTCGGGGACTACAAAAAAACTCATCGCAAACATTTTGGATTCGGTAGAAACTACCTCCGATACAGCCGCTGCACTTTCAAAGGATTCTGAGGATACAAAAAACCAAACTTCGCTTATTTCAAACAGTTTGAGCACGGTGAACGCTGAGATTGAAAATCAGACGGCCGGTATTACCGAAACACAGGCTGCCAATGTTACACAGGCTTCTGCCGCTGTTGAACAGATGGTTGCAAACATTCATTCCGTAACAAACATTCTTGACAAAAACAGCGAAGCTGTTAAGCAGCTTGACGCGGCGGCTAACGAGGGTCAGAAAAAGGTTGACGATGCGGTTACTACAGCTAAGGCCATTTATGCGGAATCCGAGGGTTTGCTCGAAGCAAGTACCATCATTCAGCATATTGCCGAACAGACAAACCTGCTCGCCATGAACGCAGCTATTGAGGCTGCTCACGCCGGTGAAGCCGGTAAGGGATTTTCTGTTGTTGCGGACGAAATCCGTAAGCTTGCCGAAGACAGTAATGAGCAGAGTAAACGCATTTCAACCCACTTGCAGGAACTCGGGTCTTCAATCAGCAATGTTGCGGCAAACACTCAACAGGTACAATCTCACTTTGAAACTATCTTTGGTCTGACAAATACCGTTAAAATGCAGGAACATCAGATTATGACCGCCATGCAGGAACAGGACGAAGGCAGTTCCCAGGTTCTTGAGGCAATGAAAGAAATCAACAACATTACCTATGCTGTAAAGGAAAATTCAGAAGAGATTCTTACCGGTTCAAAGGAAATCAATATAGAAGTTTCAAAACTTGCGGACGGAACAAACAGCATTACCGATGCTGTCAACGACATGACCAATAAGACCGAATCAATAATCTCGAACATTGAAGATATAAAGCAGGCTGCAATACTTAATACTGAAGCCACAACAAAACTGCAGACAGAAGCCGCCAAGTTCAGGATTTACAGCTGATTTTCGGCAATGAAAATTATAAATGTTGCCGCCGCCGTCATATTCCGCACGGCGGCCGACGGAACAAAGCAGGTTTTTGCCACACAGCGCGGTTACGGTGACTGGAAGGGCTGGTGGGAGTTTCCCGGCGGCAAGATTGAACAAGGCGAAACACCCGAACAAGCGTTGGTGCGCGAAATCCGCGAGGAACTTGCTGCGCAAATCAGTGTAGGGGATCTTTTGGACACAATTGAATACGACTACCCGGCTTTTCATCTTTCGCTGAAGTGCTTTGTGTGCCAAATTGATGGCGGAGAACCGGAGCTTTTGGAACACTCAAACGCAGTCTGGCTCACCGGCAAAACGCTGCGTTCGGTAAAATGGCTCCCTGCCGACGAACTTATCCTCGATAAAATCGCACAAAAGTTGGATTAAACTATGGAACTGAGAGAATACAAACCTGAAGACTCTAAAATCATTTGCGGCTGGATAAAGGATGAAAAATCCTTGTACCAGTGGTCGGCTAACAGAATAGGAAAGTTTCCGCTTGAAGGCAACGAACTGAACGAGAATTACAAAGATGCAATCGTATCCGGCAACCTGATTCCGCTTACCGCGGTTGAAGGCGATAAAATTTCCGGCCATTTGTTTATCCGCTTTCCTGATGAAAAAAACAGAACAGAAGTAAGGTTCGGTTTTGTAATTGTTTCGCCGGAACTGCGCGGAAAGGGCAACGGCAAAAAAATGCTGAACCTTGCCATAGAATACGCACACAGCAAATTAAACGCAAAGCGCATCACGCTCGGCGTTTTTGAGAACAACCCAAAAGCCCGCCGCTGCTACGAATCAGTCGGATTCAAACCGTTTTCAAGACGCACCGTGAACCTCCTGAACGAAGAATGGAGCTGCGTCGACATGGAGATGAACACCAATTCCTGCGGGAATGTGCAAAGGCTGTATCATTACACTGATTTTAACGCGATGCGCGGAATTATTACGAACGGAGAAATTTGGCTCTGGAACCTGAGGCGCATGAACGACAGTCAGGAAATGATGTACTTTATAAACGAGCTGAAAATTGCCGTTAAAAAACAGCTTTCTGCGCAGTATGAGGACAAGGTGGAAGAACTGTTCGCCGAGAACCTCAAGGATTTTGACAAACTTTCGAGCTACGCTTCCTGCTTCAGCGAGTATGCGGACGATGCTTCGCAGTGGGCGCGGTACGCAAAGAACGGCATGGGCGTATGCATCGCTTTTAACGGCGAACTGCTTTCGCTCATCGGAGAAGCGGCTCATACTCCCCTTTACAAGGTAAACTATTCCAAAAACTGCGATGACCTTGAAATTGTAAAAGAACTTGCAGAACTTATAACAAACCGCCCCGCACCCGAAAAAATCCGTGCAACGTTCAGCCGCCTTGTTTCAAGTTCACCGCTTTTTAAGCATCCTTCGTTTATAAGCGAAAAAGAATACCGGCTTGTTTCGCTGCCGGGCGAGAGCGGTAACTATCTGGGCGAACCTCATTTTTTTGTTGAAGAAACGAACATCAAAAAATACTACATATTAAAACTCAAAAACGAGTGCGAAAAACTCGGCAAAAACTACCCAGATCTGTTTGAAGAAATCTGCATAGGACCGCAGGCGCGCGTTACAAAGGAAGTATTAGCCGATTATTTTGAAACGACCGGTACGCCTTCTCTCTGCGACAAAATCAAGCTTTCGGAATGTCCGCTAAGAAGATTCTAACAGTTTTATGATTTTATATATCTCAAAAAAAAAGATATTTTTTATTTCAAGATACCTTGACAGATGATGTATATCATGCTATAAAAACTCATGCTTAATTATTCTGATATTTTAAGAGGACTGACCGACACAATTATTCTGTCGCAGTTGAACAAAGCAGACAGCTACGGATATCAGATCAACAAAGCCATAAGTGAACTGAGCGAAAAGCAGCTGGAATTTAAGGAAGCCACGCTTTATACCTCGTTCCGCAGGCTTGAAGAAAACGGTCTGATTACTTCCTACTGGGGAGATGAAAATTCCGGAGCAAGACGGCGCTACTACTCCATTACGGATCAGGGCAAGGCTGCTTTTTTGGAAAACATGGATGATTGGGAAAAAATACAATCTATGATGTCAAAACTTATAACGGCATAATGCAGGAGGAGAAAATGAATTCAAAAATCAAAAACTATGTCGACGTATTATTCAAAGGGATTCCTAACACAAAAAAAGCTCGTGAACTTAAAGAAGAAATTCTTTCCAACCTCAACGACCATTTTGAAGCCCACATTGCCGAAGGCAAATCCGAAAATCAGGCTTACACTGATTCTCTTGCAGATTTGGGCGACATTGACGAACTTTTAAAAACACTTGAACCGGAACTTGAACTAAAGGAAAAAATTGACACATACCGCAGATTCAGGGCAAAAAACACTTCGCTTAGTATCTGCCTTTTCTTTTGCGGTATTGTCTGTGTAATTGGATTCGGCGGAATCAGCGCTTTTCTTGCCCCCGAAAAGGTTGCACTGTTCGGTGCTATGGGTGTTATTGCTATGTTTATCTGCATTGCGGCAGGAGTCGGGCTGCTTGTTTACACACATATGAGCATGCCGCAGGACGTTTCGCAGTATATTATGACCAAAAACAGATTCATGCCTGCCGAATACACAGGTTCCAACAAAAACTTAAAAAAGCTTACCGCATTTATGCAGCTTTACTGGTCAATCATTCTCATAATTTATCTGGGTTTGAGTTTTTACACGGGCAGATGGGGAATCACCTGGATTATCTGGCTGATTGCTGTTGCCGTAAAAAATGCTCTCTACGTCTTATTTGATACCACTGATGAAGAAATGGACAAAATTAACAACGATTAAGGAAAAGACATGAAAGGAAATATACTAATGGCGGTAATTTGGGTTATCATCGCACTTGTTCTTACGTGCATGCTTATTTTTGGAATCAGGGATTCTGCAGGCAGTTCATTCAAAATGTTCTCATTCGGCACAAAGGATTTTGCGGAACCTGATGAGGTAAAAACCTTTTCTGCAAACGGAATTGATACTATCAACATTGAACTTTCGTCCAGCGATGCAGTCGTAAAGAGAGGAAGTGACCGCGAAGTTAAGGTTGAACTTTTCGGCTCCAAAAGAAGCACTCCTATTGCGGAACTTGAATCAGGAACCCTTACAATCTATGAAGAAAGTAATTTTGGAATGGGTCTTGACTTTGCCAAACACGGAGTTGTTGTATACGTGCCGCATAACTTTGACTGCAACAGACTGCGGATAAGCCTGCACAGCGGAACGATTAACGCAGAAGACGTAAGTTGTAAGTCAGCTGATTTCAGCACCACAAGCGGCACTATAAAGGTATCGGACGGCAGTTTTAACGATGTGTCGGCGGAATCTTCCAGCGGCACGATTGCGTTTGACGACTGCAACTCAAAGAATCTTGACTGCAGGGTTTCAAGCGGAACGGTTCGTGTTTCAGGCTCTTACGGTAGACTCAACCTCAAGACAAGCTCCGGTACAATCAAGGCGGAACTCAACACGCCGCTCACAAGCGACAGTTCCATACATTCAAGCTCCGGCACTATTAAGGTTGAGATGCCTAAAGACGCTGACTGCGACATAATTTACTCCTGCGGTTCAGGAAACTACAGCAACACCATCACAGGAATACACGGCAAAAGCGGCAGAGACAAGATGGGCAAAGGCGGTCCCAAACTTGAGCTGCACGCCTCCAGCGGCCTGATAAAGGTAGTTGGCTCTGATTCGGTAAAACGCAAAACAACTGAAGACACCTATTACATTCCGCCTGTATCACAGGAAGATTTAGCACGTGCTGAGGCATATTTCCAGAACACTACAGTATATTATACACAGGAAGGAAAATTTTATCACTCACAC
>JAEEGJ010027438.1_pt1 | contig 11439 bp, 9 predicted proteins | sample 8958761 | NCBI WGS metagenome assembly JAEEGJ01 (sample SAMN16246546, study PRJNA631951) | gut metagenome | biome: gut microbiome; feature: rumen; material: RS-attached | host: Bos | place: Iran: Karaj | collected 2018-10
GAAGTGCTGATGTGCCTCTAGGAGTTCCATTTAATATTGGACAATATGCTTTATTACTTTCTATGTATGCAAAAGCATGTGGTTTAGAACCTGGAACAATGAGTTGGAGTATAATGGATGCTCATATATATTTAAACCAATTAGAAGGCATTAAAAAGCAATTAAAAAGATTTGAATATATGCTTGAATATGCTGAATTTATTCAACAAAATACTGATGAAGCAATTGAAAGAGAATATACTCATTTAGAAAATGAATTTGAAAAAACTCATGAATTTATTAAAGGCTTCTTTGAAGAAGATGTTGATACAATAAAAATGTCTGTAAGACTTAAAAAACTTAAACAAATAAATAAAGATATTGCAGAAAAATATGAAGAAGAATTTGAAAGAAAAGTATGTTTTGAACATATGCTTACAAGAGAAACACCTGTATTAGAACTTGAAGAACATACAAGTATCTTTGATTATTCAACTGAATATGTTAAAAAAGGAGCTTCATATTTAGAAGAAAACCCAATTGGTAATAAAGAGTTAGTATTAAAAAATTATCATCCAACTCCATTTATAAGTATGCCAATTGCTCAATAGTTTACTTTTGTAAATAAAAATAGTATAATACTATCCAGTTTTGGTGGTGAAAAAGATGAAAAAGGTTATAGTTGGTATATCCGGTGGTGTAGACTCAATAGTAGCAGCATATCTACTTCAAAAAGAAGGATATGATGTAGAAGGTCTATTTATGAGAAACTGGGATTCATCTATTAATAATGATATTAATGGTAATCCAACACTTAATGAAAATATATGTACTCAAGAGCAAGATTATAATGATGCTCTTGATGTATGTAATAAACTAGGTATTACTCTTCATAGAATAGACTTTGTTAAAGAATATTGGGACTACGTATTTACTTACTTTTTAGAAGAACTAAAAAAAGGTAGAACACCAAATCCAGATATTATGTGTAACAAATATATAAAATTTGATATGTTTAAAAAAGAAGCTGATAAACTAGGAGCAGATTATATAGCTACTGGTCACTATGCTAGAATGATTGATGGACATTTATATAAAGGTATAGATGATAATAAAGATCAATCATATTTCTTATCACAAGTATCAATAGATAAATTTTCTAATGTATTATTTCCAGTTGGAGATTTAAAAAAAGAAGAAGTTAGAAAAATAGCAGAAGAATTACATTTATCTGTAGCAGACAAAAAAGATTCTACTGGAATATGTTTTATTGGTGAAAGAAACTTTAAACAGTTTTTAACTAATTATTTACCTAATATTCCAGGAGATATTATAGATATAGATACAAATAAAAAAGTAGGGGAGCATATAGGGCTTATGTACTACACTATTGGTCAAAGAAGAGGACTAGATATTGGTGGTAACGATAAAAGATTATATGTTGTAGGTAAAAACCTAGATAAAAATGAATTATATGTATCTTTAGGAGATGATACTAGATATCTACAATCTACTTCATGTATAGTAGAAGATATAAATTATCTATCCGAAAAGAGACCTAAATCTGCTAATGCTAAGTTTAGATATAGGCAAAAAGATATACCTGTTACAATTGAGTACTTAGAAGATGGTAACATAGAAGTATTTTATGACAATGTTAAATCCGTAACTCCAGGTCAAGCTTGTGTTATCTATGATGGTGATGAAGTTGTAATTGGTGGTATTATAAAGGAAGTTAGAAAAGATGGGAAAAAATTAGAATACTTATTATAGTATTCTTTTTTATGTTATAATTTAGGTGGTGATACTATGATAGAATTAATACCATTTGAAGATTTAGAAGAAAACTATGATTTAATGCATAGATGGTGCTCTCAAGAGTTTATTTATGAATGGTTTGAACAAAGAATACTTTCTTTAGATGAAATAACTAATAAATATAAGAATAAACTTAGAGAAGGGGAGCAAACACTATTTTTTATATACTATGATAAGAAGAATATTGGTTATGTTCAAATATATAAATATAAAAATAAAATGTATGGAGATCTATCTAAATATAAAAACATATATGAATTAGATTTATTTATAGGGGAGGAAGAATATACTTCTAAAGGAATAGGAGCCTCTATTTTAAACTATATTAATAATTATATATATGATACTTATTCTGCTGATTGTATCGTTTTAAGACCATTTAAACGTAATATTAGAGCCATTAAATGTTATCAAAAGTGTAACTATAATATAATAGATGAATATGATGGTGTAGACTCTTTAGGTAGACCCGAAAGATATACTGTATTAAGACATAATAAGAACATTTAATATGTTCTTTTTTATTTACTTTTACTTGACATTTACACTTTACTAACATATAATTAAATTAATAATAGGAGGGTATGTTTATGAACAGACTTAATGAAATTTTATCAGAAATAGGAGTAAGTAAAGTAAAGCTTGCTAAATACCTTGGTGTATCAAGACAAATGGTATATAATTACTTAGAAATGGATAGCATAAGTGATTGGCCACTTGAGAAAAAAATGAAATTATTTAATTTATTAAATATTAAATCTCAAGATGAAATAGATTCTATAGAAGTAGATAGTGATTTTATTAAACATGCTAATAATTTAATTAATGATTCTACTTACTTCTCTACTTTACAAGAGAAGGGGAGGATATCATTTAATGACCTTAATAATAATGATCAAAAGCTATTAAATGACATTATATCCCTACTTAAAGAAAAAATTGATGACGATGAAATAAACGGCAGAAATATGCTTAGATATTTATATTATTTCCTAGAAGTTTCTGATAATAACGATACAATTAATTATATGTTAGCATATGTAGCTAAGACTACAGGATTTATTAATGCAACTGAATATGTATTTAATGAAGAAGAACAATTTGCATTTGAGGCAATACTATATTCAGCTATAGTTATGTATCAATCTAAACAAGCATCTAAAACTAAGTTAATTGAAGTACATAAGAAACTAGAAGATGAAATTAAAGAAAAACATGAAGAAATACTATCTAGAACACAAGAGTTAGTATCAGCTCAAGAACAAGCTTTAAAAGAACTTGGATACTCTGAAATAACACAAGAAAATAGTACAGAAGTATATGAAAAGATGGCTGAAATCCAATCTAGAAATATATAATATATAATTTCATATAATAATTATTATGTTAACTAATAAATATTTATAAAAATAAAAGACCTAATATTATAGGTCTTTTTTACTACTCTTCTCTTTTAATTGTTTATATAATAATCTTAAAACTTTAATATCCATAAATGTAACTGTTACATTATCATTATTAAATGATTGATCTTTTATATCTGAATCAAATCTAATTACATTTAAAGATTTAATACTTTGTTCCTTTTCATTATATCTCTCTACTACAGTGATAGGTAATTCTTTACCATTATCATGCATTTCAGTATCATATGTTTTAGTATCTTTATATGTATCCATTAAGAATCTTAATCTATTATCATCAAATGAATATATTTCAGAGATAACACTTAAATCATTTAAATGAAGTTTTTGATTATTTTCATCTAACTTAGTAATTGTACAAACATTACCATATTTGTGTTTAACTCTGCGAATACCTCTGTGAGGCATTATAAAGTATCTTTTACGTTCTAAAACATAACAACCATCTGGTGTAGTAATAGTAGCTTGTTTTTTAAATTTTATTGGTTGCTTAACCATATTAATCCCCCACCCTTTCAAATGAAGATATTATTATATAAAAAAAAGACTAATTTGTCAAATAAATTAGTCTTTATTTTCATTGCCTTTTTTAGACTTTTTATTCTTTTTTCTTTTTATTTTAAATTCATCAGGTTTACTAGTTTTACCTGCATTAGAAAATATAAACTCTGTAGCAGATAAAGAAGATATAGATTCTCTTTTAGAAACCTCTAAAAGTTCTTTAGTATAGTTTTCAGACTTAGTATGGTGTTTATGAGAAACTTTCTTCTTACCCTCCTCTACTGTAAGTCTATAATTCAATATTTTACTAATATCTTTATCTAAGTCAACATATAAATCTAAAGGTAATGCATATACAGCAGCATTTAATGTAGGTCTACATGTACCATCTTTTAATTCATCAAAGAATTTATCAAGTACTATATAGTCGTTATCTAATACGAATCCTACATAACCAGCATCACTATCATCTCTTTCATATAGTCTACATACTACGTGATCACTAAACTCTGATTCATATGAATAGAATTTAATCTTACTATAGAATTGAGATTCTGCTAAAGCATTATCTCTTTTCTTTTTATGTTTTGTACAATTATTTAATTTATTTTCCATAAACGGGGCAAAATCCTCGGTCCTTATAATTTTATTACCAGGATTTAATGTTTCTAATACAGTCATTCTATTATTGTCTCTATAATGTAATAAAAACTCTAACCTATGAGGATTATTACTTAAAACATCTTCCATTTCTTTATTAAAAGTTTTAAACTTTGAATCTAATAATATTCTTTCAAAATATAACTCTGAAACATATTTCATTTGGTCACCATTTTTATCTGGTTTAGTACATTTTTCATAGAATTTATATGGATATTCTAAGTATAAATAATCATTAGTACTTCTATATATTTCTAATGATCTATATGCAATATATTGAGCTAAATTACGCCATGCAATATGAGGGTTTTCTACTTCATAAGTATAACCTTTTCTTGTAATAAAGCCTTTGCTAGAATACGTAGTTAGACTTTTTTTATCATATAAACTAGCAATATAATCAACATAGTAATGAGCTCTCCATATAAATGACATAATAGTTTTATATTTTTCACATAATTTATATGTATAATCATTATCTATTAGACCGATATTATCTATTTTAGCTTTATATTTATTATATTGACCTATTAAAATATTTCTTATTCTATTTAATTCAAATTTTATATTATCTTTATCATTAAATTTAATATTACTTTTTTCATTAATACCTAACACATCAAATATAGCATTAAATATTACATTAGGAGAATATCCAATAAAGAAACCATTAGTCTCATAATCAGGCAAAATAGACAAATGTACTTTCCTTTTGAATTTCTCTTTTAGATCTGAGTCCTCGAACATTTTACAAACACGGTTTTTACTATCATTAACATAGCCTAAATAAGATGCATCTTTTATAAAATAATTATAGTCACTTTCTAGTAAAGGTATTTCTATATCACAAGCACTAATTAGGTTAAGAGTTCTATCTTTATTCATATCATGATATCTAGGTTTATTAAATGACCAGTTATCCATAATAACACCCCTTTAATTGCATAATATTATACGTTTTTAGCTTAATTTGTCAAATATTTGATCCATTCTATTAACTAATGAATTAAGCCTATTTTGGGCATCTAAATAGCTTATATCATTAACTATATAATATATCTTAATCTTAGGTTCTGTTCCTGATGGTCTAACCATAAAATATTCATTATCATTAATAATAAATTTAAGAGCATTTGTATTATTCTCTTTTTCTTTTAAATAATCTGTTTTCTTATCATAATCAAATAATTTATTATCTCTTAAAGATGACATAATTCTATCGACATCATCTTTAGTATTAGTTTTAATATCTAATGTTTTACATGCATAATAACCATACTTAGTATATATTTCATTTATATAGTCTACTAAAGTAATATTATTCTTTTTACAATAGCATAGTATTTCTAGAATCATATTAATAGATGAAAAGCTATTCTTATCATTAACATCTATATTAAACATATAGCCAAGTGATTCTTCATATCCAAATAAGTAATTATCGGGATCATTAATCTTTTCATATGCAATATTCTTACAGCCAGTTAATACTTCTTTTAAACGAATATGATGTTCCTGACATATTTTATCTACTAAATCAGTTGTTACTATACTTTTAACAACATATTTTTTAAAGTAATTACTATTATTAACTATGTAATATAAGAATAAAACACCTAGAGTATTACCATCTATATATTCATAATCATTATTATTTTTAACCATTAACCCTACTCTATCGCTATCTGGATCAGTTTCGATAATAATATCTGAATTATTCTTTTTAGCATATTCTATAGGTAAATTCCAGTTATCTAATATCTCTGGATTAGGCTTTGGAGCATATGTAAACATAGGATCTATTACACATTGTTCAGATACTAAGTTATATTTTATATTATATTTTTCAAATATATTAGGAGCGGTATAAATACCAACACCATGTAATGAAGAATATGTAACTCTAACATCTTTACCATATTCTTTAACTAAATCTTTATTAATAAATACTTTTTCATTTTCGTCATTAAATTCATAAATAACAAGGTCATTAACATATTCAAATAATTCATTATTTTGAGGTGCTTTTTTAACACTTTTATATCCATCTAATTTAGATATCTCTTCTAATAACAAATCAGCCTCAGAAGGCATTAATTGGCCTCCAAATAAGTTATATATTTTAACCCCGTTATATATATATTCATTATGAGATGAAGTAATAACTATTCCTCCATCTAAATTCATTTTTTTAGTAGCAAAAGATACTAAAGGAGTAGATGCTACATCTTTAAATAAGTATGTTTTAATACCATAAGCATTAAGAACTAATGCACATTCTATAGCAAACTTATAAGAATTATTTCTAGTATCATAACCTATTACTACTGCAGGTCTATCATTCTTTTTAAGCAAATAAGATGCATATCCTGCCATTATCATTCCAATATTATAAATATTAAGTTTACTCGTACCAATACCCATAATACCTCTTATACCTGCAGTACCAAAAGATAATGTATCAGTAAAAGAATCTCTTTTTTCTTCTTCAGACATATTAAGCATTATTTCTTTATCTTCAGGTGAAACAAATTCTAACCATTTTTCATAATTTTCTTTATACATAATTTACTCCTTTTTACTCCTTGGATGAGCATTTTCATATTCTTCTTTAACCATATTATTTGATACATGAGTATATATTTGAGTAGTCTCTATATTTTCATGACCAAGCATAGTTTGTATACTTCTTAGATCTGCTCCATGATTTAATAAATGTGTAGCAAATGAATGACGTAATGTATGAGGAGACAATTCTTTTTTTATACCTTTTTCTCTAGCAATTTCTTTAAGTATTTTAAAGAATCCTTGCCTTGATAACTTTTCTCCTCTACTATTTAAGAATAATATATCATTTATTTTATTCTTTAATAATGTCTTTCTATATATATTTATATAATCATATAGAAATGATGTTGCTATTTCATTAATAGGCATTATTCTTTCTTTAGATCCTTTTCCAAATATTCTAACTATATTTAAATCAAAGTCTATATCATTAACATTTAAATTAAGTAATTCAGATACTCTAAGACCAGATGAATACATAAGCTCAAGCATAGCTTTGTTTCTATACTCAAAAGCATTTTTAGGGTTAATATCAAGTAGTTTATCTATATCTTCCTCTGATAGTACTCTTGGAATACTTTTCTTTGTTTTAAGACCTGTAATATCCTCGCATGGATTTATATTAATCATAGAGTTCTTCTCTAAAAAATTAAAATAATTCTTTAAAGTAACTATATGTCTATTAACACTCTTAGGATTAAGTTCACTATTTAAATATTTAATATAATTAATAATATCTTCTTTAGTAATATTATTATATTTCTTTTTAACATAGTTAAAGAAACTATATAAATCTCTTTTATATGCATCTATTGTATTAGAACTTAATTGTCTTTCAATAATAAGATAATTCATATAATCATATATTTCTTTTTCTATATCCATATCTATTACCCTCTATTATAATTATATCATAAAAATATTATGTAAACAAAAAGAACAACTATTGTTGTTCTTTTTTATCTTTATGTCCAAAAACATATACTTTAGTTTTTTCTGCCTCAGAATTTCTTCTGTGTAATTCAGCAGGTGCCATATCTCTAAGTTCTGATTCCTTTTCAAATGATAATTCAAATGCTCTTTCTTGAGCTCTATCTATAATTTCAGTAACCCAAGCTGCTGCAGCATTATCATATATCATAGCTAATAAATCATCATTACTAAAGTCAGTTAATAATAGATTTACTGTTTCATCACTAAATGAAACGTCATCAGGATTAATTCCAGTAAGTTCAACAATCTTTTTGATTATTGCATCTCCACCATTATTATATTCATCAAATCTTTCATTCCAGTCTTTAATCTTAGATTCTAAAAGAGTAATAAATGCTGCAATTTGTTTTTTTGTTTCTTCTAGAATAGCTATTTGTTCATTTATTATTTTTTCACAATCTTCTTTTGTAACTATTTTTGTTGGATTAGTATAATAATTTATATCTCTAGGTATATTTAATAAATTAAAACTCTTTAGCATATCAGCATAGTGTTTTCTAATTTTTCTAAATAATTCTATTTGCTTATTTGCTAATTTATCTCCAGCTTCTTTAGCTTCTTTTTTCTTAAAAAATCTTAATTTATAATCATCATAATCTTCTAATAAATCACAAAATTCAAAATAATCATTATCACCAACAACTTCTTGATGACTATATATATAACCAGTATTTTTTATAAAATAATTAAATGCTTCAGTATGTTCTGGTGATGGATAAACGTAACCCTTGTCTTTTTCTACATAATATTCATATTTTTGTAAATATCTTAAATCAAATATATTTCCTGGGCATATGAATGATTTAAAGTCTACTAATTGACAATTAAACTTATCATAGAATTTTTGAGCCTCCTGTAATATAGTATAAGGATCATCTAAAACACCTCTATATATTTGACTTGATGTAGCACCATCATATATATTACGAACTATATCTGATGGAAGTTTTTCCTTACTATCTATTTGAACAAAAGCAGGATAACTGTTTTTTGCATATGCAGTTAATTCTTGTATTAATTCACATAATTTTCTAGTATCTTCAGGTAAATATGATGCCATAAGAAATGCTTGAAAATTATTTCTTTTAGCATATGCATTTTTAACTATTTCAATAGTTTCTTCTGATTCAGGAATAGCATCAAGTGCTCTTTGTCTTAATTCTTCTATTGATAAAGACTTTAAAACTTCAATATCTTTATTAATTAAGTCTACTTCTTTTTGTTTTTTAGCCATTTCTTTTCTTAATTCAGTTATTTGTTCTTTAAAAGATAAACCTTTTTGTATTTCTTCATCTGAAGGTTGTAGTGAACACCCACTAACTAACCTCATTTCATCACATTGAAGAGAAATAAGTTTATTATTATCATTATGTAATGAAGTAGCTCTTATACCATATATATCCTCTAATTTTTTAATTTCACCTTTTCTATATTGTTCTAATTCTGCATCAGATGCATACATTATTTCTAATATAGATGGTAATGATTTAAAAGCAGATAAATATATAAGTTTATAGTCTTCAAACATTCTACTTTGTTTTTCATCTAAATATTGTCTACTAGGTTTATCATCTTTACTAGCATTATCTCTACTTTTATAATAGCTCTCTTTTTTTGAATTAGTTGCTCTATATTTATCATGAATAGAGTATTCCTTATCAAACATTTCAATAAAATCTTTACGTTCCATATTTCCCCCACTATCAAATTTAATTGATGTAACATCTATTATAATATAATTAATATTACATATACAATAGATATAACTAAAAATTATATTAAAATATGTTATAATTATTAAAGGAAGTGATATTATGGAAAAACCCTTAGCAATTAAACTTAGACCTACTAAACTAAGTGAAATTATTGGTCAAGATCATTTAACTAGTAAAGGTGCTCCTTTATATAATTTAGTTCATAATGGTAAAGTGTTTTCCATGATACTTTACGGTGAACCTGGAACTGGTAAAACTAGTATTGCAAATGTTATCGCAGAAAACACTAATAATAAATATAGATTTTTAAATGCTGTAACTTCAAATAAGAAAGATATTGAAGTTGTTGTTGAAGAAGCTAAAATGTATGATGGTTTAATCCTTATAATGGATGAAATACATAGACTTAATAAAGATAAACAAGATTTATTATTACCTCATTTAGAATCTGGTTTAATAGTTCTTATTGGTTTAACTACATCTAATCCATATTTTAGGATTAATCCTGCAATAAGAAGTAGATGTCAAATATTTAAATTAAATACTCTTAAAAAAGAAGATATTATTAAAGGGCTTAATAGAGCTATTAAATCAGAATACTTAGATGGGATTAAGATAAAAAAAGATGCAATAGAATATATAGCAGAACTATCTTCATTTGATTTAAGATATGCTTATAATTTACTTGAACTTTGTTACTACTCTACTTCAGATAAGAATGTAACAATAGACCTAATTAAGAAGATTAATAATAAACCAGTAATTATATCAGATAGTGATGAATCAGGCCATTATGACCTATTATCTGCCTTCCAAAAGTCTATTAGAGGTTCTGATGTAAATGCTGCTCTATATTATTTAGCAAGATTAATAACTATTGGTGATTTAGATTCAATTTATAGAAGAATGACAGTTATAGCTTATGAAGATATTGGACTTGCTAATCCAAGTATAGGACCTAAAGTAGATGCTGCTATTAATGCATGTGAAAGAGTTGGTATGCCAGAAGGAAGAATTCCTTTGTCAGTAGTAATAACAGAAATGGCATTATCTCCAAAAAGTAATTCTGCTCATGTTGCTCTGGATGTTGCTTTAAAAGATGCAGAATCAGGTTTAAATTACGAAATACCTGATACTATTAAGATTACTAGTACTACATATAAATATCCTCATGATTATCCGGGATCATTTGTAGTTCAAGATTATATGCCAAAAGAATTAAAAAATAGAAAATACTATAAAGCAAAACTTACTAGCAACAATGAAAAATCTTTAAATGAAATTTATGAAAGAATTGAGAAAAAGAAAAAAGAAGAGAATTAATTCTCTTCTTTTATTATATCTTTTATAATATAGTCTGCGATTAGAATACCAGCATAATTAGTAACAGGGCTATAAGAGTATAATTTATCTCCACCTATTCCTTCTTCAGCACTAGAACAAACCATTATATTATCAGTTATGCCTTCATCTCTAAGTTTTCTTCTAATTACTTTAGCTAGTGGATCATAACTAGTTTGATTAATCTTCATAATAGATACTTTAGATGTATCTATTTTTTTGGCCATTCCCATAGATGATATTATCTTCTTATTATATTTTAATGCATATTTAATTAGTAATATCTTAGTATCTACTGTATCACAAGCATCTACTACATAATCAAAATCTAATTTAAATATTTCATCTATATTAGATTCATCTAAGAATTCATTAATAACAGTTACCTTTGCATTTTGATTAATATCTAATATTCTTTCTTTAAATGCATCACATTTATA
>JAEEGJ010027447.1_pt1 | contig 11435 bp, 5 predicted proteins | sample 8958761 | NCBI WGS metagenome assembly JAEEGJ01 (sample SAMN16246546, study PRJNA631951) | gut metagenome | biome: gut microbiome; feature: rumen; material: RS-attached | host: Bos | place: Iran: Karaj | collected 2018-10
GGCTAGGTCTATTCCGAATACCGCTATGCCGGAGGACTTGACGCTGACGTTCAGCTCGCTTCCCCCTTCGACGTCGAGGCCGAAGCCTTCGCCGTTTTGGGTCCAGCCGCTCTCGACGCCTTCGGCGGCGTCGCGGACTATGGGGGTATCGATATCGATGCTCACCTTCGCGCCTTCGGTCAGGGATATCCTCTGGAGCGACTCGCCGCTGATGCCGTAAACTCCGTTGGCATACAGCTCGCCGCCCATTTTCTCGGCGTCGACGTCTATGGTCACGTCGGAGCCGGTCAAGGCGATATTGAACGCGCTCATGCCCGTCATGGCGCTGATCCTGCCTCCGTAGGGCTCCATTGTCGCTCTTACGGCGTGCAGGGCGATATCCGTTTTCGCCTTGCCTATATGGATATTGCCGTTGGCTATCATGCCGTAGAGCTCGGTGTTGAGGGAATAGACGTGCGGAGCTGTGGCGTCTATCTTCACCGCGGCGCCGTCGGCTATGTGCAGGTCATGGTATTCGAAGGAGCCGTCCCCCAGCCTGCGGCAGTCCACGAAGATGCCGTGCCCGAAGGTCTGGATATCCGCTTTCGCTCCCTCGTCTATATAGACGTCGCCGTTGGCGGAAATGCCGGACATATAGTTTTGACCGTTGCTGCGGATCTTGAGGTCCGTATCTATCTCAAGCTCGTAGTCGGTATGGATGCCGTAGACGCCGCCCCTGAGGGTCAGAGAGCCGTCGCCGTCAATGACCATCCTCGTGGCGTTATCTGAGTCGGATGCGAGAAAATGCGCGGTCAGGCCTATGCCAGAGGCATAGTTCTCGACATCGTAGTAGCTGCAGTTGACGGAGCAGTCGCCCTTGACGTGGATATAGAATCTGCCGTCCCTGAACGCGCAGCCGCTGGCCGCGGCGAACAGGCCCATGTTGGGGGCCGCTTTCGTATCGAAGAGGATGCGGTCGGTGTCGATATCCATGACGACGTTGTCTAGCGTGACCTCGTTGCCGCTCTCGGCGAAGGAGATGAAGCCCGTTCCCAGATAGGTTTGGGAGAGGTCGAGCGTATCGCCCGGCTCAAGGCCGTGGTCGCCGACATAGAATACCGGCTTGTGCTCGTCGCGGTTGACGACCTCGACATGCGCGACGTCGGAGACGGTCTTGTTGCCGTTGAGATCGGTTATCTCGCAGAAAAGGTCGAAGCCGGAGTCATAGTACGTCGTCGCGGGGAGGACGAGCTTCGGGGTCTTGGCGGTAATGCCGTCGAGCAGCATCGGCCTTCCGAGCGCGTCGGTATCGAACCACTGATACTCTGCCGCGAAGTCGGGATCGTCGACCTCGACGGTCAGCTCAACGCCCTCAGGATAATTGAGCTGCGCGCTCTGAGGCTGCTTCGTGATGCTCAGGCGCTGCGGGTTTCCCGTCGCGGGGATGACGAATGTATGCGTGTCCGTATAAGTAACGTCCTTGAACTCGATGCTGTCATAAAACAGCACCGAGGCCGTGCACTCCACAAGGCCGTCGGTAGTCTCGGTGGCCTCGCGCAGCACGGTCTTTTTGATGTCGCTGCCGGAAAGGTCGAAGGCGATGATATCCTCTTCCCCGTCGAACCTGCCGAGGTAGCATTCGAACCATGCGGTCACATGGTCCTCGTCGGTCCAATCCCAGTGGCATATATCCAGATAATCGTGGCGCTGCACAACGTAGCGCGAAACGTCGTTCGAGCCGCCCGCCGCGATCTCATACGGATAGTACAGTACTTTCTGCTCTCCGTTTTCGATATACGTCATCTTCACTCGAAAGAGAGGATCGTCGGGGCGCACACCGTATGTCGCTTTCAGTAGCTGCTCAACGACGTACACGGCGTATTCGTCGCTGCTCTGCTCGCCGTTTCCGGCGGCAAAGGCCTCGTCATAGTACTCGACGTAGGCTCTCTGGAGATTAATGAAATACTGATTGTGAGCGAAATCCGCGATCTCGTTCGGCGAGCTCGGTACGGCGACGTCATTCCATACGAGGGTGTTTTCCTTAGCCAGCCGTATCAGCCCTATCATGAACTCAGCGTCGGCTTCGCTCTCAAGCGAAAACACGCCGGAGGGATCGTAGTCCTGCGGGAAGGAGACGTTCAGGGCGAAGGTCTCCGTGTCGATGTACCACTCGGCCTGCCTGAAGGCGGCAACGTCGAGCGCCGCCTGCTCCTTGGCCTGCGACAGGGCCTCTTCCGGAGGCAGGCCCTCCCTGAGCTTTTCGGCATAGCGCCTGTTCTCGAACCGCTTCAGCAGCTCGGGAGAGTTCATGTCGAAGTAGTACTGCCCTGCGTCGAGGCCGTCCGGAGAGGTGTAGATCCTCGCTTCACCGTCGTCGGCGAGCGCGGCCGCGGGCAGCAGGGACGCCAGCATGAGCGCGGCGATGAGCAGGCTTAAAAACCGGGTCATTTTACGCTTCATCTTTATACCTCCGTTTCAAAAGGATCGTGTTCGTCCGCCCCGGTGCATCCCATCTCAGGTATCATCGGGCGCAGCATATCTTTTTTTATTGTAGTCTTTTTTTACATCAAATGTCAAATCCTTATACGGGCCGGACGCCGCCCTGACGCGGCCGGCACTCTTATGCATCCGGCGCGGCGGAAAGCGTATCTTTATGTTGAAAAACCGCGAAAAATCTTTTATAATGGTATATTGACGGAATAATCATTCAAAGAAAGCCGATAAAGCGATTTTCGAGGATCTGTATATGCAGGAAACTGACGAGATAATATACAGTCGATTTCTGCGCAAGCAAAGCGAAGACGATCTGCGCCTACTTCTCGAGCGCCACAGGGAAAGCCTGACTCTCTTTCTCAACGGCATCGTTCAGAACATGGAGGACGCCGAGGAGCTCATGCTCGACGCTTTCGCGGTCGTCGTTTCCGGGACGAGCCGCTTCGGCGGAAAAAGCTCGTTTCGGACGTGGCTTTTCGGCATCGGGCGCAAGCTTGCTCTCAGCCGGATCAGAAAGCGCAGGCCGGGCTCGGAGCTGCAGGAATATCCGGCCGAAGCCGGCGCTTCCGAGGGGGAGCTCGATCTCCTGCGGGAAGAGCGGAACAGGAGCCTCTATCAGGCCATGTCGCGCCTGAACGAGGACTATCGGCAGATCCTTTATCTTCTCTATTTCGAGGACATGAGCCATGAAGAAGCGGCGCGCGTCATGGGAAAGAGCGTGCGGCAGACATATAATCTCGCCCACCGCGGCCGTCAGGCACTGCGGGACAATCTTGAAAGGATGGGCTTCGAGTATGCGGAATACTGAAGATCAGCTCCTTGAAATAAGGGAGCGGTCGGTGAAGATGAAGCGGAAGCACGAGAGGCGCAGGTCCGTTATCCTGAGCAGAGTCTCGGTATGCGTCTGCGTCGTTCTCATCGTCGCGGCGGCCCTCTCTCTCTCCTTCCTTTCCGAGGGCGCGGGCATCGTTCCCGGCAATTACGGCAGCCTCATCCTCACGACCAACCATATGGGCTGGGTAGTCATCGGCGTGCTGGCCTTCCTGCTGGGAGTATGCGTCACGCTGCTGTGCGTCCGTCTCCGCGACGCCGGAGACAGGTGGGATAAATGAGCTACCCCTGGATAGGATTATGCTGCAATCTGCTTCAGCTCGCGGCACTCGTCGGGATCTGCGTGCAGACATACCGGCTCCTTGACAAGAAAGAATACTTTTATCCACTGATACTTTTCCTTTTCGGAATGGTGGCGTTCATGGCAAGCGACGTCTTCTGGATGCTCCACGGCATAATCCGTCCGGATTTCCGTTTCCCCTATTCCTCCTCCGAGGTCAGTCAGGACGGCGCGCTGCTGCTGCTTGCGGCCGGTCTTATATCTCTCATGGGCAGGAGCAAGGCGAAGCTCATGTCGGTGACGGTCGGCTCGATCTGCTTTACCGCCGTCAACATCGCGCTCTGGATAGTCTGGTCTGGCGAATGGTTCAAGGATATATTCGACGGGCTCATATTCATGTACTTCGTCTGCGCAGTCTGCCGCTGCATCGTGCGCACGGAGGGGCTGTCGCGGAAGGAATGGGTCGTCCTGGCCATAGCCGGAACGCTCCTGATGGCAGGAGAAGCGTCGCTCTCGTTCATACCCGAGTCCGCCGTGCTCCCGGTCGATATCTGCAACTACGTCCTCATGTTCGCGATCCTTCTCTTCTTCTATATTAAAGTCATCCGCTCCCTTTGCGGAGTCGGATCCCACATACGCAGTCTCTGTCTGGCATACGGCGGCTTCACCTGGGCGCTGTTTTCGATGTACATGAGCGCCGAGCCGATGTACTTCGTCGGCTTTTCGTCCACTACCGCCATGCTGATAATGATGTACCTCGCTCTGAGAAGGGTGGTGAGGAAGGCATGATCTACGCCGAGAACATCCTTCTTTGCATAGCCGTCCCGCTGGCGGTCACGCTCTTTTTCATAAAGGGCGACGCGAGGCGCTTCATGATCGCCTCTCTCATCGGAATGGTGCTCTGCCTCATATCCGCCTACATAACCGGATTTCTCAGCACGCTGAGCGAGCTTTCGGCGGAGGACGTCTCCATCTATATCTCCCCCGTCGTCGAGGAGCTCATCAAGCTTCTTCCCCTGCTCTTTATCCTCTACGTTTTCAATCCTTCGGACGACAAGATCTTTCTTTTCGCGGTCGCTCTCGGGGCGGGCTTCGCGACGCTGGAAAACTGCTGCTACATACTCACCTCCGGCGCCGGCCGTCTCTCCTACATCCTCATCCGCGGCCTCGCCGTCGGCGTCATGCACGTCGTGAGCCTGCTGGAGCTGGCCTTCGGGCTCGTGCTGATAAGGCGCTTCCGCATCGTCTCCTTCGCAGGCATTCTCGGAGCTCTCTCCCTCTCGATGACGTTCCACGCGCTGTATAATCTGCTCGTATCCAAGCCCGGAGCATTTTCCTACATAGGCTACGCCATGCCTCTGGCAGTCGGCGCCGTGCTCTATTTCGCGTTCCGGCGCTTCATGGCCAAGTCGGAATAACGGGCCGATAAAGAAGAATAACTCCCGCTCTTTTTCGGAAGGGCGGGAGTTTTTATTAATTTGAAAAAAGTATGAGAAAAATCCTTCAGAGCTGCGACTAATTAATAGAAGTTCTGTCTTTAATGTCTTTTTGCGGATAGAGGTGGTGAAATTGAAATATTCCCTTGAGCAATCCCTGCAGGAGCTCTCGGCGAGAAGCCGACGGCTGCGCAGGAAGCGGAAGAGACAATCCCTCGGCGCGCTCTCGGCGGCTTCGCTCGTCCTCTTCGCGGCGCTTATCGTCTCCGTGAGGACCGTAGCCGGCCGGCTCAGTCCCGAGGCCGAGAGCTCGGTGCTGGGAGCCTTCGTCCTGCCGAACGCGGCCGGAGGCTACATCCTGGCAGGGGTGATCGCATTCGTGCTCGGCGTGATCATAACCCTGCTGTGCATCAGGTACAGAAGAAAAAACGATGAGATAACGGAAACAGACAATCCAGAAGTCATCAAGGAGGAATCAGATGAAACGAAAGAGTAAACGGCTGCTCGGCGCCGTACTGGCTCTCGTCATGGTATTCGGCCTGCTGCCTGCCATGGCGGCCCCCGTCGACGCGGCGACCAACCTCGAAAACGGCTTCGAAGGTCAGGACGCGGACGTCTTTACCGCGCTCGGCTTCGATACCACGGTGCTTCCGGAGGGATATGATCCGTATACCACGGACAACCCCTTCGGCAGAAACAAGATCCCCGGCAATCAGGTCTTTGAGATCGCTGTCGCCGGGAAGAACGGTTCCGCTCTGTACGGAAAGGGAAACAACAACGTCGCCGCGAGCAGCATCTCCGGCATCCCTTCCGGCTCAGGGATCGGAATGACTATGTACGCCTCCGCCGCCGGCGACTTTGACGGCGACGGCCTCGCCGGCGAGATAGTATACGTCGGCATCGACGAGCCGAAGAAGACCGAGTTCCAAACGAATATAGAAAACGGCAATCTGGTCTTCACCGTAGGCGACATTGAGACCTCCAAGCTCAAGCTCCGTGTATACAACGGGCGCACGGCGTCTTTCGGCACGACGAAGGATCTGGCGGACGTCACGCCGTATTACACGCTCCCGGTGCCTGACGCCAGCACGGAATGGGTCGATCCTCGCGCTGTTCTGACCTATTATGACATGTACTGGCAGAGCCTTCTGCAGGTCACGGCCGGCGACTATGACGGCGACGGAATCAGCGAGATCGCGGTCTACGTCGGCGAGAACGAGAACGCGCGCATCGACGTCTACAAGTACCAGAAGAAATCCACCTCCGTCGAAGGAGACTGGATGGATATGGGCAACTGGCTCCGCGTCTGGAGCCACGCTCTCAACGGCGAGTATGCTTACGTTCCCAACATGGTCTCCCTCGTCTCCGGCGACTTCAACCGGGACGGCGTGGACGATCTGGGCATATCTTACGGCAGCGCGGTCGTCAACGACGCTCTTCTCGCCTTTGCCATCAGCCGTCTGGAGGCCAGCAGAGCGGTCATGCTCTGGGGCGACCGCAGCAGCATGCTCCAGAATCTCACAAACATCGATCTGGCGACCGGCACGCTCGGCGAGCAGGGCCGCGTCAGTCTCATCAAGGGCGATCTTGACTGCGACGGCGTCGAAGAGCTCATAGCGGCTGGCCAGCCCGTCAGCGATCTGGGGCAGTTCGCCGGCATTTTCGGCACTACCGTCGGCGGCAACACCCAGCGCACGGTGATCACTTACATCTATGACCGTCAGGCCGGACTGCTCGTCAATTCGTCCGATCTGATGCAGCCGGTAGACGGCCACTTCGAGCAGAACACTCTCGACGGCACCACAACGACGTCGTGGGTCTCCGGAAACGGGTTTGACGAGCACTATTACTCCATGCCCTATCTGGTCACCAACGCCGCAGTCTTCAAGCCTGAGGGCGCTGAGTACCCGTATCTGTATCTCGACAGCTGCCTTTATCAGTCGGTACAGTCGACTCTCTCGCTGAAGGGCGAGATGACGGAGAAATACGACGGCGAGAATGCCCTGAGCATAGGCAACAAGCGCTGGGGCGGCAGGATCGTAAGCGGCTCCGACGTCACCCAGCTCAACTATGCCGAATACGGCGCGGCAGCCGCCGACATCAACGGCAAGGGCTTCCAGATCCTCGTCACGAATACTGTTGGGACTACGTCTCATCTTGATGGTGAGGGCCACCACTACAACCAGTACGCGGTCGTGAACGGCACGTCCGACGGCAAGCTGTCCGCGACGATCACCTGCCCCGACGACTTCACGGGCGACTACCGCGGGCAGGCTCTGACCTTCCTCGACTGCGACATCGACACCATCATCATGGAGTATACCGGCCAGCACTATCTGACCTACTCCGACCCGAAGGTGCTGGCAGTCATCGCCGCGGCCCCGTATTTCGAGGACGTCGACGAGGCGACAGGATATGAGTTTGCCGGAAACAACACCAACTCCTGGGGCATGTCCCACGGGCACGCCGACACGACGACCGTCAGCGTGGACTTCTCCATCGGAGGCTGGGGCAACCACGAGCTGACCGGCGGCTCCATCAAATTCGCGATAGAATGGGGCGTGGGCTTCACCCTCTCGTATGAGGACAGCCACACCACATCCTATGAATACACGATGACCTTCGGCACGTACGGAGATCAGGACGCCGTGGCGTTCTTCAGCATACCCACGGAAAACTACGTCTACCGCATCCTGACCCCGAACGACAAGAACGGCTACGACGAGACGTTTGATATCGTATCCAACACATATCAGCCCGCGTATCAGGTCCTGACGCTGGACTACTACGAATCCATACAGGGCAACTACGATATCCTCCCGCCGATAGCCGGCGAAGCGATCACCTCCACTCCGGGCGACCCGGCCTCCTATCCCACCTCCTCCAAGGGGTATGACGTTATCGTCGAATGGGATCAGGACGCGGCCGGCGTCGGCTACGGCAACGGCAGCATCGAGCAGGAGATCGCGATAACCGAAGAGAACGAGACTTCCTACTCTCTCGGCGCCGAGATCGAATTCAAGATCGGCGGCGGCGCTGAAGGACAGGTCGACATCGGCCAGTCCGGCTTTGAGAGCACAGGCGGCGTCCAGTTCTCCCTCAACCCGGCGGGCGGCTGGGCCGATACCGATATGAAGGGCACTACCATCGCCGCCGAAGTCGCGAACATGCCTCTCGAGTTCCAGCCCTACGGCTACTACTTCAACTGGAAGCTCTTCAGCTACTACTACTGCTTCGGTGACAAGAGCAAGGAAAACGACGACGATGAGGCCAACGCCAACATCGGTCAGGCGACCAGCGCCCGCATCCCCGTCATCTCCTTCATAGTCAACGACGTGGCCAAGCCCCCGGAGCTTCCGGACGATTTCCAGCAGGACTACGACCTCACCACCAGCGACACCAACGTCCTGACCTGGACTTATGACGACCCCGTCACGGCGTTCATCATCTACAAGCAGTTCGACTTCCCCGTCGGAGGCGGTCTTCAGGAGATCGCGAGGATCGCTCCGGGCGACTCCGATCATTACAGGATCAAGTACGACGACGAAGGCACGCCCTACAAGGAATACTACATCGAGGATACGAACCTCTCGCCCTACACCGAGTATCAGTATGCGATACAGGTGGAGAGGCTCGCGCCCGTTCCTCCGCTGTCGACGCCTTCGGCCCTGCTCTCTGCAAGGACAAAGGCAGACGACGGATATCCGCGCATCGTCATAACGGAATCCGACGACGAGCAGGATAAGCAGCTCCTCGTCTACCCGGACAAGAACGCCTATCTGACGGCGCTCGTCTCCGGCCCCGCGGGACAGACGATAGCCAACTACTACTCCGTCGTCCAGTATCAGTGGCAGAAGAAGGACAAGGGCGCCTGGGTCGACCTTATAGGCGAAACGGGCAAGACGCTCACCTTCGCCTCTGCCGGCATAGACTCGGCCGGCGATTACAGGTGCAGAGCCAATGTCATCACAAAGGCGAGCAACGTCTCCATCACGGCCTATTCCGATGAGGTGACGCTGACTCACGCCAAGCGCACCAGCTTCATCAAGGAAGTCTCCGTCAACGACGTTGCCGGCGGCGGCATCCAGCTCTATGCCGAGGTCGGAAACGCACACCCAGACAGCGCTTCCATCCCCAGCGGCACGGTCACCTTCAACCTGACCTCCAATGCCACCGGCCAGAACTATCAGTTCTTCGCTCAGCTCACGGCCTCCGGTACGGCAACGGCGGTCCTCGACCAGATACTGCCCGAGGGCATGTATTCCGTCGAGGTATACTATTCCGGCTCGTACATTTTCAAATCCTGCTCCGGACAGACGCTGTATCTGTCTCAGCGCGCCAGCGGCTTCGATATCGACCTTCCCTCCTCCGTGACTTACGGCGACGAGGCCGAGATCATATTCCGCGAGGTCACGAAGGCTGGCGGCGTCACCACGACGCAGGATATCGACGCGGCTTCCGTAAGCATGCGTCTTGCGGCCCCGCTCAGCCGCGCGGCTCTCTCCGGCGCCGTTGCCTATGAGGACAGCGCCGTCAAGGGCACGAGATACATGTATACCGATCCGGAAGGCATGAAGTGGTATTTCACCGCTCCTGCCGACGGCGCGGCCGATTTCATGGAAGGCTACGCTCTCTTCGGAGACGACGTCAGCTCCTACATCTCCGCTCTGCCCGATACCGGAGCTTACATCCTTAACGCGGGCATACCTGCGGGCGTCTACGTCATATCCATGAGCGCCGAGGGCGCCGACGGCTCCGCCTACGCCTCCATCGAGGTCATGCCCCGCGCGGTCACGCTCCAGATCCCCAAGAACCTTAAGGCGGGAGAATCTGACACGGGTACGGCCGACGACATCACCTTCTCGATGCTCGATCTGGTCAACGGCAGCTGGGCCGACTGCGATATCGAGGACGGCGAATTCAAGTTTGCCGACACCAGCATCGCGCCCAAATACTACAACACCGCAGGAACGGAATTCGACGCGACTACCGTCCGCAAGCTCTGCGGCGCGTATTCCATCATCGGTACCGCGGCGCTTGACAACTACCAGATCACCTACCGTTCCGGCCAGCTCACCATTCTCGGCGCGGCGTTCGCGGTCGACGTGGGCGTACGTCCCTTCGACGGGCTGAACGTCGGACGCGCTTACATGCTCGTGCCCGAGACCGGCACCTCGTCCGGCCCGCTGGGCAGCGTCGAGCAGCTCTCCGCGCAGATCCAGGCCGGCGTCCGCGTCGTCTTCAGCGCACAGCCCGACGACGGCTACGAGATCTATGACTGGTACGTCAACGGCAGGGCTCAGGGCAGCAAGAGCAACACCCTGGTCCACACCATGATGGCGGAGGACACCACGATCGAAGTCCAGTTCGCCATCAGGCAGAACACGCTTTCCTTCGGCGTCATCGGCGGCGAGAACAGCGGCACGCTCACCTGCAGCGACGCATCTCTGGCAAGCGGCAGCGTCGTCCGCCAGAATTCGTTCTTCACCTTTACCGCCGAGGCCAATGAAGGCTATCACTTCAAAGAATGGCGCTATACCGAGCAGGGACAGGGCACGGCATACGACGATGAAGACGGCGGCGAGATGAGCAGCTCGTTCGAATTCATCATGCCGGCCGTAAGCTGCTCGCTCTACGCGGTATTTGAGCGCGACGGCTATATCTTCAACTACATAGACGGCGGCCCCTCCAACGGTCTTACCGCCTCCTACGTCGATGACGAGGGCGTCGTCACGACCATCAATTCCGGCAACAGGGTCAAGGGCGGAACTGAGATCACCGTCGCCCCGGCTCTCGGATACAAATTCGACACCAGCCGCCTCTACGCCTCTCAGGGCACGCAGGGCACGGCTGACTACGATGCGGGCACTTACACTCTGACGATCGATCAGGATACCACCGTCTACGGCTGGACGATCCAGCAGATGTTCGCTCTGACGCTCGTATACGATCTTGATCGGGTCTCCGAGATGGTCCCCGACATATCCGTCACCTATATAATCGGCGACAGGGACTACAGCTTCTCCTACGACGAATATCTGAGCGGCGGCAGCAAGGTCGTTGAGAACGTTCCCGGCGGCTCTCCGGTCTCGGTATCCGTTGCCTACCCCGGCTGGGTCGACCTCGTCGGCTGGACCGGATCCGGCACGGCCCTCAAGGCCACCACGGAAAACGATCCGAGAGCCACGAACGTCACCGTCGGCGATACCGTCCGCAAGAACAGCTCTTACGTGTATATCGCAGACACCGGCAAGTACTTCTTCATCTCTCCGGTCAACGGCTCGGTCAAGTCGCTCGACGGCGAGGACGTCGTCCTCTACTCCTCCGCGGCGACCTACACCATTCCCGCTCTGAGCGGCGACGAGACGCTTACGGTCGCTCTGGATGAAAAAGCCGTTCATACTGTCACCATGGAG
>JAEEGJ010027448.1_pt1 | contig 11435 bp, 9 predicted proteins | sample 8958761 | NCBI WGS metagenome assembly JAEEGJ01 (sample SAMN16246546, study PRJNA631951) | gut metagenome | biome: gut microbiome; feature: rumen; material: RS-attached | host: Bos | place: Iran: Karaj | collected 2018-10
GAGATAGGTTACAACTCCCATAAGACCTCTCTCTATAAGCATGGTAAGAAGCTCGCAATGTGCGTTGGTAAGCACATTCCCGGGGAAGGTATTCAGCAGCGAATCTGCTATTTCAGGCACTGAATACGCATAAGTATAAAAACCGTCCTGTCCCACGCCCACGATCTTCCGCCATGGCGAAAGAGTCCTGAACATATCAACGCTGATGCTCCAGATAAGCCCCCTGCCATTGCCAAAGTTGTAGCTGAAATTTGAATAAAGCAGATACCCTGCTGCCAGGATTCCGGCAAAGAGCGCAACAAGCAGTATCTCAGTATAAAGTTTTCCTCTCCACTTTGCGCTTATTTCCTCAAAAAGCCTTGACAGTCTGTACAGAAAAAAAGCTGCCGCCATAAGTATCAGCCCTTTGAACCCGCTGCAGAAGCTGACAAGCAGGTTATTCTGATAATTGTACAGACTACCAAAGAAAAGCATCAGTATATCCACGATCTCCATGGAAAGTCCCAGTATAAAAAACTGGGCCGTCATCTTCAAAAAGCCTTTTCTACTGCCAAGACTTCTGAACAACAGCACGACAAACGCCCCAATAAGAACCAGTCCTCCGCTCTCACTCCCCTGCGTAAATGTTGCCACAAGTCCCAGGACCTCATACAAAGCCAGTAGGAAGAAGGTCCGGGAAAAGAGCTTTTCCGTGTAGCAAAGTCCTATCCCCAAAGGCACAAATACCGAAAGAAAGCCCACATACCAGTTGATGTTACCTATGGTGGCTACAAATGAGTTGTTCTGATTGGCAATCTGAACCGGATAAATCCTGAATCTCCCCAGTATCCCAAGAACGAATTCAAGGGCGGGAGTTATAAGAAGTGCTGCAATCATATACTTGGACAAGCGCTCCGAAAAAGAGAGCACAAGTATGAAAAACAGCATGAGAAGCACTGTCAGAAAGCCTCCTCTCCAGCCCTCTAGGCCAAAGAAAGAAACTGTTTTATTAATAGAGAATAAGAAGCTTAAGACATTTGAAAATAAAAAGGCAAAGGCAGCGTAAGTAACAAAGCCTTCTTTTATGACTCCGTCAAAGAGTCTTTTGTTCTCAAATAATATTAGTAAAAGCGCAAATACTGAGCTTACGCCAAGGTACAAAACGCCCTTGTTCTCCCCCAGCATGTAGTAGCCTTCCTTCATATAAAGAGGGAGGATGGTGCACATTATTATCAGATAACCCCGGGTCAAGTATTTTCGCAATGTAGTAATTCTCCTATGGCAGCATTCTTTGGTGTTATCTCAAACTCCACTTTCTTTTTGGTGGAAGGGTGTTTAAAGACATACTTATAAGCCACAAGGCAGACATCTTTTATTCCCGCCTTCATGGCATATTCTATGCTCTTTTCATTCCCGTACTTGTCATCCCCAAGAACAGGATAACCTCTGCTCCCCAGCTGAACCCTTATCTGGTGAAAGCGCCCTGTAAGAAGATGTATTCGCAAAAGAGCCGTATCATCTTTTGTAGCTATCACCTCATATTCAAGCTCAGCCTTCTTGGGCTCTCCGCCAATTGTTTCCACCTTATCATCTGTTGCAATATCAGCAAGACCATTGTCCGCCCGTCTTATAAGGTAATCTGTCAGATGCCCTTTCTTTTCATCGGGAATGCCATAGCAAAGAGCATAGTAATACTTATCGGTCCTGTGCTCTTTTATCTGCTGCGCCAGATCGGAAGCCGCCTTTTTTGTTTTGGCCAGCACAATAACACCCTCAACAGGCTGATCCAGTCTGTTCACAGTAGCAACATAGGGCGGCAAATTTCTTTGCCGCCCTTTGGTATTCATCCTATCTCTGCGAGCAAGATAGTTTCTTGCTGCGCTTACAAGGTCCATCCTTCCTGCCCTGGCGCCTTCCGTTGCCATACCTGCCATCTTGTGGCATACAAGAAGATCCTCGTCTTCATAAAGATAATCTATGCTGCTTGTCATTCATCATACCTTGAATCTGTATCCCACACCCCAGATTGTCTCAATGTACTGAGGATTGGATGTATCATATTCGATCTTCTCACGGATCTTCTTGATATGTACTGTTACGGTAGCAATATCTCCGATCGAATCCATGTTCCAGATCTTGCGGAAGAGCTCTTCCTTGGTAAATACGTGGTTAGGATTCTCAGCAAGGAATGTAAGAAGATCAAACTCCTTGGTTGTGAAGCTCTTCTCCTCGTCATCTACATATACTCTTCTGGCTGTCTTGTCGATCTTGAGTCCTCTGATCTCAACGAAATCGTTGTTCTCGTGGCCTGATCCAACAAGTCTGGAATATCTAGCCATGTGTGCCTTAACACGGGCAACAAGCTCTGATGGGCTAAATGGCTTGGTGATGTAATCATCTGCTCCAAGGCCAAGGCCTCTGATTTTATCGATATCATCTTTCTTGGCTGAAACCATGAGAATCGGCACATCCTTCTTTTCTCTGATGTGTTTACAAACCTCAAATCCATCCATTCCTGGAAGCATAAGATCAAGAATCACAAGATCAAACTCTTCGGCAAGAGCAGTCTCAAGACCTGCATCTCCAGTATTCTCAATCTTTACCTCAAAATCACTAAGCTCAAGATAATCCTTTTCAAGATCAGCAATGGCCTCTTCATCCTCAACAATAAGAATTCTACTCATACACGTATTTCACCTTTCTTTTTATTATGGCGTTTCATGATCTACTGTAACTGTTTCCTGATTATCCGCATACTCAACATATTTACGTAATACGAAGTGCATGCAGGTTCCTTCCCCTTCATGGCTTGTAGCCCATATATAGCCGCCATGATCTTCGATTATCTTCTTAACAATAGATAATCCGATTCCACTTCCTCCCTGCTTGGAGTTTCTGGAAGCATCTGTTCTATAGAATCTGTCGAAAATGTTCGGGATATCTCTTTGAGCAATTCCCTTACCATTATCCTCCAGCTCTACTCTGATGGAATCAATCTCATCCAAAATCCTGATATCAATCTGACCTGTTCCGTCATCTCTATCAAGATATTTGACACTGTTACTAACTACGTTGTTGACCACTCGCTTGATCTGCTCTGGGTCAGCTACTATCTGTGTATCCGGAGTTGTAAGGTTGGAATAATTGAGCTTGATGGATTTACTCTCAAGGTCAGCTCCAATCTCCTCGATACAGTCTCCAAAATATTCACCAACATTAAGTCTGATGAAATTATAAGGAATTCTATTATTATCAATACTGGAGTACAAGGTCAGCTCGTTAATAAGGTTGTTCATATCATTGGCCTTATTATTGATGATCCTGATGTACTTCATCTGCTTCTCAGGATTATCAGCAACTCCTTCCAGAAGTCCCTGCGAATAACCCTTGATAGCTGTGATAGGCGTTTTTAGGTCATGAGAGATATTACTGATAAGCTCTTTATTCTGCTTCTCTCGCTCAATCTTTTCCTCGGCTGATTCCTTAAGCCTTAGTCTCATGTCCTCGTAATTACGATACATGGCGCCAATCTCGCCTTTTTCCGTAATGTCCGTCGGAAGAATGTAATCGAAATTACCATCCTGAATGTGCTGCATCGCTATGTTAAGCTCATCTATCGGCTTAAAGAAGCTGTTGCCAATCCACATTGTCAGAAGAATACTTGTGACCAGAAGGATCAGAATAATTGCCACTCCCATATAGATAAACATTGAAGCTGTGAGAGCTGTCCTGATACCAGATATAATATACAGACTTCCCTGATCACCTGTGGAAAATCTGAAATCGATCTGTTTGACTAAATGTTTGGACGCAGTGTAATAGATACCTTTTACATCTGTTCCGTAACCTGGCAGTTCATCAACTACATCCATGGCACGATCCATATTTGCCACATAATAAACATCCTGTCCCTTCTTGACCAGAAGAAAAGAATATTTAGATGCAATCTTGCTGTCTACACTTTCCAGGAAGTCTTTATCTTCCAGAATAAATGGGTTAACAATTAGTGCAAGTGCTATATCATGTGTAACTTCATCTGTCATGTCTGAAAAAGCTTCACTTGGATCTGACACCATACTGTAATCAAATCCATTCGAAAAATCGTCAAGCTTCTGTTCATAGACTAGATATCTGCCTATTGCAAAAAATGTACCGATTGCCAAGATAATAGGAATAATAACTATCGCCACTGACGTGATTAAGAGTTTTGTACGAAAACGCATCATGCACCCCCGGCAACCTATATCTATGCACCTAACAAAATTATATCATAAAAACGTTTATGATTGTTAATATCCTATTCCCTATTTAGTAAGATATTATTTATCTTTATGAAAATTTCACTTGAAATTTTCCTTAATTCGATCATATTCCTCATCTGTTATAGGCATAACTGTTCCATGTTTGAAGCCGTAAGGGAAGCTGAATTCCTTGTCAGAGCGCACAAAACGGCCTGTTGAGATGTCTTTTGCCACGAAAGGAACATAACCCTGCTTGGATTTCTCACATCCATAAAAATCGAGCATCAGGCACCAGCTGCCATCTGGAAGCTTATAACAGGTAGGAGCTTCATACTGACCAGCCTCTAATTTGTCCATTTCCTCATCAAATGCAGGCATTCTCTCATATTCTCCAGTAAGAGAAGTTCCTCTTTCAAGAATAATGTGCTCTGGATTGAAATCGCTCTTTACAAATCTGTAGTAATAACCATCCTCGTAAACAATGTTGGAATCAATGATTCCAGTATCGCACTTCTTGCAGAGCATCTTTGGAGCTGTAAAATTTATAAAGTCTGCAGTCTTAGCATAGAAAATAGCCATCTCGTTGGCAGACTGAGCTGGATATCTTGATGACCAGTGAACCATGTAATCTCCAGCCTCTTCATCATAGATAATATCTGGCGCCCAGGCACAGCCATAGTCTTCATCAACGACCTTGACCAGTTCCTGCTCAGACCAGTTTACAAGATCCTTGGACTCCCACTTGGATAAGAATTTACTTCCCTGTCTATTAACGATATTCCAATTACTCTGATATTTTGTAGCAAAGTTATTGGCAAGCGAAAGGTCAGTAGCAAGGATGACAAAAGAATTATCCTTTTTCCTTGTGATAGTGAAATCTCTTACTCCCTTTTCTCCGAGCTTACTCTCAAGTATAGGATTTCCTCCATTTACCTGCTCCCAGTTAAAGCCGTCTTTTGATACACCAAAATAAACCTGCTCTCCATCAGGTGTAAATTTCTCTTTGAAATGTACAAATAAAAATGCTCCCATAATAGCCTCCCTTAGATATAGTTTTGATTTATCTAAAATATTATACTATGTTTCAAACAGCATTTATACTAGTAAAATCAAGGAAAGTTCACTAATATTTTACAGCTTGATTATTGATTAGCGTATTTTTCTCTGTTAAACTTTTATCTGGATAACAAAAAACGTTTTCCTTACGTATTCCTATAGGAGGAAATTATACAATGATCAATTGGAATAATCTTGACACACTTAAATCTTACAATGATCTTAAGAGCACAGCTTCTGTTAATCTTGTAGAAGCTATGACTGGCGTAAGTGGCGCTGAGAGAGTTAAAAAGTATTCAGTACCTATGGCTGCAGGCCTTAACTTCAACTACGCTGCAAAAGAGGTTGATGATAAAATCTTATCTGCTCTTTCTGCACTTGCTGATGAGGCACAGCTTGCTGAGAAGTATGAAGCTCTCTATAACGGCGAAGTTATAAATACTGGTGAGAAGAGAATGGTTCTCCACCAGCTCACTCGTGGTCAGCTTGGCGAGAACGTTATGGCTGATGGCGTTAACAAGCGTGAGTTCTATGTTAAAGAGCAGAAGAGAATTGCTGATTTTGCTAACAAAGTTCACTCAGGTGAGATTGCAAACGCTAAGGGTGAGAAGTTCACAACAGTAGTTCAGATCGGTATCGGCGGATCAGACCTTGGTCCAAGAGCTATGTATCTTGCTCTTGAGAACTGGGCTAAGAGAACTGGCAACTTCAAGATGGAAGCTAAGTTCATCAGTAACGTAGATCCAGACGACGCTTCTGCAGTTCTTAATTCTGTAGATGTTGCTCATTCAATCTTTATTCTTGTATCTAAGTCAGGTACAACACTTGAGACACTTACAAACGAGTCATTCGTTACAGATGCTCTCAAGAAGGCAGGTCTTGATGCCAGCAAGCACATGATCGCTGTTACATCTGAGACATCTCCTCTTGCTAAGAGTGATAACTACCTTGAAGCTTTCTTCATGGATGATTATATCGGCGGACGTTATTCTTCAACATCAGGTGTTGGTGGAGCAGTTCTTTCACTTGCATTTGGTCCTGACGTATTCGCTCAGTTCCTTGATGGCGCTGCAGAAGAAGACAAGCTTGCAACTAACAAGGATCTCCTTAAGAACCCAGCTATGCTTGATGCTATGATCGGTGTTTATGAGAGAAACGTACTTGGCTATGACAGCACAGCAGTACTTCCTTACTCACAGGGACTTAGCCGTTTCCCAGCACACCTTCAGCAGCTTGATATGGAGTCAAATGGTAAGAGCGTTAACCGCTTCGGTGATCCTATCAACTATGTAACAGGACCTGTTATCTTTGGTGAGCCAGGAACAAACGGACAGCATTCCTTCTATCAGCTCCTTCACCAGGGAACAGATATTATTCCTCTTCAGTTCATCGGCTTCAAGAACAGCCAGCTTCAGAACGATGTTAACATTCAGGACAGCACAAGCCAGCAGAAGCTCTGCGCTAACGTAGCTGCTCAGATCGTTGCATTCGCTTGTGGTAAGAAGGATGAGAACGCTAACAAGAACTTCAAGGGCGGACGTCCATCAAGCATCATCATTGGCGATGAGCTTAATCCTAAGTCACTTGGTGCTCTCCTTGCTCACTTCGAGAACAAGGTAATGTTCCAGGGCTTCGTATGGAACATCAACTCCTTCGACCAGGAAGGTGTTCAGCTTGGTAAGGTTCTTGCCAAGAAGGTTCTCGCTCACGAGACAGATGGTGCACTTGCAGAGTACAGCGCACTCCTTGGAATTTGATAATAAGATAGATAGACATAATAAGAGCCCCGTTCCATATGGAATGGGGCTCATTTTATGTTCATTAGTTGAATTAAAGAGTTTTGAGAAGTTCAAGAGTTGCTGCTGCGCAGTCCTTAGCAGCCTTGGCCTCGAACTCAGGATAATCCATGATCTCACTTCCGTCAGCTTTATCAGAGATGGCACGGATGATGAGGAATGGAACATTGTTAAGATAACATGCCTGAGCAATACCTGTTCCTTCCATTTCACAGCACATTCCGCCAAAGTCCTTGATGATAGCATCCTTAACTGCTTTATCACAGATGAACTGATCTCCGCTACAAACTCTTCCCTCGAAGATTCCAAGATCAGGAGCTGCAACCTTGATAGCTGCTTTAGCTTTTTCTCTAAGAGTAGCATCAGCTGTAAATGTAGCTGTGCCAAGCTGAGGGATTTCTCCCTTCTGATATCCGAACACTGTTGCATCTACATCGTGGTAACAAGCATCTGTTGAAAGAACTATGTCACCAATATTGATACGAGCATCAAGAGAACCTGCTGCTCCAGTGTTGATTACATGGGTAACACCGAAGGTATCAACAAGAATCTGTACACAGATACCTGCATTAACCTTACAGATACCACTTCTAACTACAACAACTTCTGTATTTCCAATAGTACCTTCAAAAAACTCCATGGAAGCCTTTTTAACAGTGTTCTTTACTGTCATGCTACTCTTAAGGGTTTCTACCTCAACTTCCATAGCACCGATTATTCCTATTTTCATGTTGATTCTCTCTTTCGATTATTCTGGGTAAACAAGGTGTTTGTCATCAATGTTATAAAGAGTGTTATCAAGATATCTCTTGGCAAGGAATTTAGCCATTCCAAGATTCATATCAAGATAGTTTCCGCAATCTCTTGCGCTTGCTCCAGGCACCTCACCCTCGAAATCTCTCATGAATTCATACATTCTTGTGATAAGAGGAACAATCTCTTTTGAAGAAAGGTCTCCTGCAAGGACAACATAGAATCCTGTTCTGCATCCCATAGGTCCAAAATAGATTGTTCTATCCTTGTACTCTGGATCATTTCTAAGAAATGTAGCACCAAGATGCTCCATTGTGTGAACCTCTGCAGTGTTCATAACAGGTTCCTTGTTAGGAGCTGTCATTCTGAGGTCAAATGTAGTGATTGTTTCCTGTCCAACCTTATCTTTTCTGGATACATAGATTCCAGGCTCAAGGTCAAGATGATTGACTGTAAAGCTTGCAATTTTTTCCATAGTAATTATTTACTCCTTAGGCGGTTCGTTGAATACCTCGTAAGAATCAATCAGGTACTCACGAATATTATTATAGTCGCGATTACATATTGCTGTATACAGCGTATCAACCATAAAGAGCTGAGCAAATCTTGAACTTGTTATACCACTCTTTTTATCAATTTCAGGAGAAGTTGTAAAAAGAACATGGTTACAACCGGTTGTCAGAGTATTATTGCCAAGTTTTGTGATGGCTATTGTAATAGCACCTTTCTGAGTAGCTATATTATAGAGCTGCATAACCTCTTTATTCTTGGGGTTATCAACAAAGAAAATAGCAACATCCTCATGGTTTATCTGAGATACTGTCATCAGGTTCATATGATGATCCTGATTGAAAATTACGTTGTAGTGAATTCTAAGAAGCTTACAGTAAAGGTCATAAGCAGCGACACTAGCCGTACCTACACCAAAGACCTGTATCTGCTTGGCTGTAACTATCTTATTAACCACTTCACTAAAACAGCCAGTATCAAATAAACGATACGTTGTTTGAATTGCCTGAACGCTGGTTGCGCAAATATTATCAGCAATCGACTGTAATGAAGTATACTCGTTAACGTCCTTAAATGCAATCTTAGGTCCATTGTCTGCCTGTTTAAGAGATACATTTGCTTCTGAATAATATGCATTTTTCAGGTCTTTAAGACCTGTATAACCTATGGCCTGCGCAAATCTTGTCCACGCAGCCTGCGTTGTTCCTGATAATCTCGCCAGTTCTTTTATCGGATATTGAAAAAGATCATCCTTTCTTTCAAGGACAAAGTCTGCAACCATCTTCTCTGCTGCTGGTAAAGTGTCGTAGCAACTTTTGATTTTTTCGCTGACAATATTCATGAAGTTTCTCCTATTTATGTAAAGGAAAACAACGATATATAATTAATCATATATCGTTCAACAATGTTCATTTTCTCACATATTTAGTATAACTTAAAATCAATTTCAATAGAGAAATATATCTATTAAATCTTTATAAATAGTGCGCAATTTAATGTGTATTTGTGCTATGCTTGTTTATAGGAGATTTCTAGAAAAATAGTGTAGTCATGCACTTTTGCGGAGAGCGCAAGAAAGGAGACTAGAATATGAAATGGGTATGTCAGGTTTGTGGTTACGTTCATGAGGGAGATCAGCCACCAGAGGCTTGTCCTGTATGTAAGGCGCCTGCTGAGAAGTTCACCAAGCAGGAAGGCGATAAGGTATGGGCTTGCGAGCACGTTGTGGGTGTAGCTTCAACTGCTCCTGATGAGATCAAAAATGGTTTACGTGAAATGTTTAATGGAGAATGTACTGAGGTTGGTATGTACCTTGCTATGGGTAGAGTAGCTACTCGTGAAGGTTATCCAGAAATCGGTGCTTTCTTTGAGAAGGCAGCTTGGGAAGAGGCAGAACACGCAGCTCATTTCGCAGAGCTCCTTGGAGAAGTTATTACTGATTCTACAAAGAAGAATCTTGAGCTCAGAGCTGACGCTGAATACGGCGCAACTCAGGGACGTGCAGATCTTGCTAAGAAGGCTAAACAGCTCGATCTCGACGCTATTCATGACGCTGTTCATGAAATCGGACGCGACGAAGCGAGACATGGAAAGGCATTCGCAGGTCTCCTTAAGAGATACTTTGGCTAATCTGAAACGCATATAGAAAATGAGCCCCATTCCATATGGAACGGGGCTCATTTTTATGTGTGTGTGTAATCATTTGATTACTTTTTCTCTACTGTTTCCTCTTCTTCTTTTCTTCTGCTAACGAATCCGAAGATTGCGCCAAATCCGATTGCTGCAAGGAATCCGATGAAGATAAGCCATAACCAGTTGCCTTCCTCTGCTTCTTCAGGAGTAGCTGGAGTCATTGGAAGAGTAGGCATTGCAGCTTTTGCTGTTTCGTCATCAGCGATAGTTGCTGTTGTCTTTGTTGTAGTCTTAGCTGGAGTAGTATCTTTTGCTTCTTCCTTGCCCTCTTCTGTCTTATTGTTCTCAAGCTCTCTGTTAGCTCCAAGTACTGTACCCTGTACAGGAGGAGTAACTACATCTGCATTAGCTGCTGCATTTCCAATAGCTGCTGCAGGAGCAGGTGTCTGTGTTCCTGTAGAATAAACGTCTACAACTGTTGCTGTTGTTGTTCCAACAACGCCGCCAACTGTAGTAGCAGCTGGTGTATCAGTAGTTGTTGTATCATCAGCAGGTGTCTGTGCTGGTGTGTAATAAGTGATAAGTTCATCAATCCTTGCTGCAAGTGCTGGCTGCTGATCCTTGAGATTCTGTAACTTCTGCTCTGCGCTTGCTACATCTGCCTTTGCATCTGTCAGCTTCTGAGCTAATACTTCCAGAAGCTCGTCTATTGTCATGTCGTTGTATTTAGCAACATCTTCTGCAAGCTCAAGCTTGATTCCAAGATATTTAGCAACATCATTTGTTCCAAGTGCAACAGCTGCTGTAAGGGTCTTCTTAGCTGCCTGATTGTTCTTAAGAGTAGTGATTGCACTCTTGAGCTCAGTAACTTCTGTATTTGCATCTGTAACTGCCTGCTGCGCATCAGCAACCTTCTGAATGTAGCCTGAATACTTGCTCTCGATAGCAGCTATTTCTGTGATATGATCATCTGATAAGAAACCATTTATAACCTCTGCCTGCTCTACAATACTTTTGAGCTTAGCATCTACATTCTTATCAGTTCCCTGGCTATATTTAAGAGCATTTTTGATGATCTTATTTTTATTCTTATCAAAACCTTGATAATCAGGATTTGTATATTTTTCTATATCAGATGGAATGGCTATCAAGTATACATTGGCATCATGGTATAGATTATTTTGATTTTGAATAATCTTAACTACTTCGGTGTCACCCTTCATCAGCTTGCCATTTACAGATGTAATTCCATATTTTGCAAACTCTTCTGATACAAGGAACTGTACACTTCCGTCTTCCTCTACAAACTTATAAACATCAAATTCGCCCGCATTAGCTTTTTCGCGAATTACATTGATTTTCTTCTCTTTTCCATTTTCATCAATTTCGGTTCTATAATAGTCTTTCTCCTTAAGTACGCCATTTTTGTACCAGCCTTCATCTCCATGCTCTTTTCCGAAATATTCAT